>ERZ773067.254-NODE-254-length-34817-cov-14.002244_pt1 | contig 34817 bp, 25 predicted proteins | sample MGYA00580622_ERZ773067 | MGnify/ENA primary metagenome ERZ773067 (study PRJEB29015, sample SAMEA2737998) | human oral metagenome | biome: human oral; feature: human-associated habitat; material: dental | place: China | collected 2113 ...
GGGGATGGCCTCGAGGAGGGCGCTGAGCTGCTCGGTGCTGGCCTCGGGCTTACGGATGTGCACGCGTCCCACGCCGAGGCGCAGCAGCGAGGCGATCCAGCTCGCCTCGCTCGTCCCCCGCCACTCGGGGGGCGTGAGGACGATGACTTGGTCTCTGCGCATGGGCTAGTGGCCGCCCGAGCAGCTATGAGGGGCGACATCGCTGGGGCGCACCAGCCCGACCACGGGCACGCCGCCCTGGCCGACGGTACGTGCCACCAGCGCCTGGCGGAAGCTGCGGTTGACGCGCATTGAGCAGAAGTGCTCGCCGCACATCGAGCAGAAGTGCCGCTCCTTGTGCGAGTCGTCGGGCAGCGTCTGGTCGTGGTACTCACGGGCGCGCTCGGGGTCGAGGGCGAGGTGGAACTGATCCCGCCAGCGGAACTCGTAGCGCGCCTTGCTCATCGCGTGGTCACGGATGTAGGCCGTGGGGTGTCCCTTCGCAAGGTCCGCAGCGTGGGCGGCGAGCTTGTAGGTCACCACGCCCTGACGCACGTCCTCGCGCTCGGGCAGGCCCAGGTGCTCCTTCTGGGTCACATAGCAGAGCATGGCCGTGCCGAGGTGTCCGATCATGGCCGCCCCGATGGCGCCTGTGATGTGGTCGTAGCCCGCGCCGATGTCCGAGACCAGCGGCCCGAGGGTATAGAAGGGGGCCTCGTCGCAGTCGAGGAGCTCGCGCGTCATATTCTCAGGAATGAGGTGCATGGGGATGTGCCCCGGGCCCTCGATCATGACCTGGACGTAGTGGCGGGCGGCGATGCGGTTCAGTTCACCTAGGGTCTTGAGCTCGGCCATCTGTGCCGCGTCGTTGGCATCCTGTATACTGCCGGGGCGTAGCCCATCGCCGAGGGAGAGGGCGACGTCGTAGCGCGCGGCGATCTGACAGATCTCCTCGAAGTGCTCGTAGAGGAAGCTCTCGCGGTCGTGGGCGATGCACCAGCCTGCCATGATCGCCCCGCCACGGCTGACGATGCCCGTCAGGCGGCCGAGCGTCAGCGGGATGTGCTCCTTCCTGAGGCCTGCGTGGATGGTGAAGTAGTCCACGCCCTGCTCGGCCTGCTCGATGAGCGTGTCGCGGTAGATCTCCCAACTCAGCTCCTCGACGCGCCCGTGTACCTTCTCCAGTGCCTGATAGAGGGGGACGGTGCCGATGGGCACGGGGCTATTGCGCAGGATCCACTCGCGCGTCTCGTGGATATGGCGGCCTGTGGAGAGGTCCATGACGGTGTCGGCACCCCAGCGGGTCGCCCAGACAGCCTTCTCTACCTCCTCGGCAATGCTGCTGGTGATGGCGGAGTTGCCGATGTTGGCATTGACCTTACAGAGGAAGTTGCGGCCGATGATCATGGGCTCGCTCTCGGGGTGGTTGATGTTCGCTGGGAGGATGGCGCGGCCACTGGCCAGCTCCTCGCGGACGAACTCCGCCGTCACCAGCTCGGGCAGCACGGCGCCCTTAGGATCGCCGCCGCGGCTGTAGCGCTCGCGCAGCTCCTCGATCTGCTGGTTCTCCCGCAGTGCCACGTACTCCATCTCCTCGGTGATGATGCCGCGCACGGCGTAGTAGCGCTGGGTCACGCAGTCGCCCTGGGCACGACGGGGGTGGGGGACGACGTGCTGGTAGCGCAGGCCGTCGAGGGCGCGCTGGGCCAGGCGCTGGCGGGCATAGCTGCTGCCGAGGCCCTCGCTCTGGAGGGTGTTGCCGCGCCCCTCGATCCAGGGCTCGCGCAGGCGCGGCAGGCCCCGCTCGAGGTCTACCTGGTAGGTGGCGTCGGTGTAGGGGCCACCCGTGTCGTAGACGATGACGGGGGCGTTGGGGCTGCGGCTGCCGTCCTCCTCTATGGTGTCCGAGAGGGGGATGCGGCGCATGCCTACCCGTACGTGGGGCATACGGGGGCTGGTGACGTAGATCTTCTCTGACCCTGAGAGGGGGCCGTGGGTGACGACATCTTTGATCTTCATAGGCTTAGGTGGGAGTGTAGGGTGAGGATTAAGGATTAAGGGGTGCCTCGGGGCTATCCGCCGAAGGTGGGCTGGATGATGAGGAGCGCATCGCCCGCCTGGAGCTGCGTGCTGTCGAGGTCGCTGCGGGGGATGACCCGCTCGTTGAGGGCGAGGGCGGCGTGTGTGGGGAGCTCGAGGCCGAGCTGCCTGAGCGCCTCACGGAGACTAAGGGGGGTGGGGAGCTGGTGGGGCTCGCCGTTGACGGTGATCTGCATCGAGAGAGCTACTAGGTGATGATAGGGGCAGCTCTAGGGGATGCAGTAGCCAGACCGCGGGCAGCGCTGGGAGCGGCACGTGGGGCGGCAGCGGGCTGGGATACACCGCGGCACCGGAGGGTCAGATGAAGATCATGGAGTATAAGCGGCAAGTCCTTGCCTTCACTCTATGCCTACGCCAGTATTACCTGGATCAGGTCCTCGGGTATAATCTCAGCACAGCGGTAGACGACGGAGGTCTACGGCCAGCACCCCTTTGAGTTGCTTGAGGCAAAGGTAGGCTTTTTCCTTTTCCCTTGTCTCCGCCGCCTTGACCTGGGGGGTAAGGCGGGGGGAGGATAAGCCCTAGCGCAGCTCCGTAGCGTGTCGGGGCGCGCTGAGGGATATCCATCAGCACGCTGAGGGACGGCAGTCAGAGGCGTAAGGGCTATCGGTCAGCCTCGTGAGGGATACCTCTCAGGGAGGGGAGGCCTTAGTCGTAGAGCAGCGCGAGGGGCAGGCAGGGCGGCTGCGTGGGGTGTGAGCGGCGGCTGTGAGGGGTGCCAAAAAGACGCCGTTTGCTCGCTCTAGGCGCGCTTCGGGCGGTGTTTTGTGGTAGAATGACGTGCTTTGAGCTGTCTTTTGTGTGGGTACTGCGTGCTTTTGTCCTAGGATAAGCCTTTGACAGCCTAAAACTTGGGGTGCGCTGGGAGGGAAAAATAAGTACCTTTGCTCTACGATAAACATTCATCAAGCTATACCAGTCACTACTATGGCTACATCAGTCCAGGACTTTCGCATAGAAAGTGATCTGATCGGCGAACGCCAGATCAGCAACGACAAGCTCTATGGCGTGCAGACGCTGCGTGGAGTAGAGAACTTCAACATCAGCGCCTTCCACCTCTCCGACTACCCGCTCTTCATCCACGGCCTCGCGTGGACGAAGGAGGCCGCGGCGATTGCCAACCACCGCCTTGGGCTGCTCAGCGACCAGCAGAAGGACGCCATCGTCACCGCCTGCCACGAGCTCCTCGAGGGCAAGCACCACGATCAGTTCCCCGTGGACATGATCCAGGGCGGGGCGGGCACGACAACCAATATGAACGCCAACGAGGTCATCTGCAATCGTGCCCTCGAGCTCATGGGGCACGCCAAGGGCGAGTTCAAGTACCTCTCGCCCAATGACCATGTCAACGGCTCGCAGTCGACCAACGACGCTTACCCCACGGCCATCCACCTCGGCCTCTATGCCTCGCACCTCAAGCTGCGCCCGCACTTCATCCAGCTCATCGAGGCGCTGGAGGCCAAGTCCCGCCAGTTCGCCCACGTGGTGAAGATGGGCCGTACGCAGCTGCAGGACGCTGTACCCATGACGCTGGGGCAGACCTTCGGCGGCTTCGCCTCCATCCTGCGCCACGAGATCGCTAACCTCGACTACGCCGCCCAGCAGTTCCTCGCCATCAACATGGGGGCTACGGCTATCGGCACGGGGATCTCCTCTGAGCCCGAGTACGCCGACTACTGCACGGCAGCTATGGCCGAGATCACGGGCTGGCCTATCACGCGTACGGACGACTTCGTCGGTGCCACGAGCGACACCAGCGAGATGATCGGCTACAGCTCTGCCCTACGCCGCATCGCCGTCAAGGTCAACAAGATCTGTAATGACCTGCGCCTGCTCTCCAGCGGCCCCCGCTGTGGGCTCGGCGAGATCAACCTGCCCGCCATGCAGCCCGGCTCGTCCATCATGCCCGGCAAGGTCAACCCCGTCATCCCCGAGGTCATGAGCCAGGTCTGCTACAAGGTCATGGGGAACGACCTCTGCGTCACCATGGCAGGCGACGCCTCCCAGATGGAGCTCAACGCTATGGAGCCCGTCATGGCGCAGTGCTGCTTCGAGTCCATCGACCTCTTGATCCAGGGCTTCGACACGCTGCGTACCCTCTGCATCGACGGCATCACAGCCAATGAGGAGACCTGCCGCAGCTATGTGCGCAACAGCATCGGTATCGTCACCGCCCTCAACCCCATCATCGGCTACAAGAACTCCACCAAGATCGCCAAGGAGGCCCTCGAGACGGGGCGTAGCGTCTACGACCTGGTCATCGAGCACGGCATCCTTACCCAGGAGGATCTGGACAAGGTGCTGGCACCGGAGAACATGATCCAGCCCGTGCGCCTCGACATCAAGCCACTCAAGTAGCTCGATCGGCCTCAGGCCTCGCCCCAGCAAAAAGGACAGCGCCTCATCCACACGGGTGGATGAGGCGCTGTCCTTTGCCCTTTGTTGGGCTCGGGGCTGTGCCTTGTGGGCTTAGCTCCCGACCCTCAGGGGGAGCTCGCTAGAGGAGGCCCTGATCGCTGAGGTAGCGCTCGGACTCGATGGCCGCCTTGCAGCCCGAGGCCGCAGCGGTGATGGCCTGGCGGTAGAGCGGGTCGGCGACGTCGCCAGCAGCGAAGATGCCGGGCACCTTGGTACGTGGGGTAGCCCCCTCAGTGATGATGTAGCCCGTCTCGTCGAGGTCGAGGTAGTCGGCGAAGAGCTCGGAGTTGGGGTGGTGACCGATCGCCAGGAAGAAGCCGTCGATAGCGATATCCACGTGCTCCTCATCGGGCTGGCCGAGGCGCTTGACCAGGTGGGCACCCTCGACGCCATTGTCCCCGAAGAGCCCCACCGTATTGTGCTCGTAAAGGATGGTGATACGCTCGTGCTGCTCGACACGCTGGCGCATGATGTCCGAGGCACGGAGGTGGTCCTTGCGCACGATCATGTAGACCTTGGACGCTAGGCCTGCCAGGTAGAGCGCCTCCTCGCAGGCGGTGTCGCCACCACCGACGACGGCGACCTGCTTGCCACGGTAGAAGAAGCCGTCACAGGTAGCACAGGCTGAGACGCCCATACCAGCGTACTTCGTCTCGTCCTCGAGGCCGAGGTACTTCGCGGAGGCTCCCGTGGAGATGATGATCGTGTCGGCCTCGACCTCTACGCCGTCGCTGAAGGTGACGACATAGGGGCGCTGGGAGAGGTCTACCTTAGTGGCCAGACCCGCGCGTACCTCTGCGCCGAAGCGCTCGGCCTGCTTGCGCAGGTCCTGCATCAGTACGGGGCCCGTGACGCCCTCGGGGTAGCCAGGGAAGTTCTCCACCTCTGTGGTCTGTGTCAGCTGGCCGCCGGGCTGTATGCCCTCATAGAGGAGGGGAGCGAGGTTGGCGCGTCCCGCATAGATGGCGGCGGTGTAGCCTGCTGGGCCTGAGCCGATGATCAGGCTGCGACGATGTTCTCTATTCATATATGGTATTCCTTATGATTCGGAAAGGGGGGAAGGGGCGTAAGGCGCCTAGCGCAGGTCGCGTAGCTTGCGCTGCAGCTCCTGGCGGGCGAAGAAGATACGGCTCTTGACCGTGCCCAGAGGTATACCGAGGGTCTCGGCGATCTCGCTGTACTTGTAGCCTGAGACGTACATGGAGAAGGGTTCCTTGAGCGTCGGCTGTAGGGCCGAGATGGCCTCTGTGATCTCCTTGATGTCCATAGAGCCCTCGGGGGTGTTCTCCCCGCCGTCGCTCATCAGGGGCACGTTGTAGGCGTCCACATTATAGTCGATGAGCTCCTGTGTACGTACGAGCTTGTGGTAGTTATTGATGAAGATGTTGCGCATGATCTTCAGCACCCAGCCCTTGAAGTTGACGTTGTCGACGAACTTATCATAGTTGTTCAGCACGCGCAGCGTCGTGTCCTGGGTCAGGTCCTCAGCATCGGCCTCGTCCTTGGTGAGGCTACGTGCGAAGTTCTTCATATAGTCCTGCATCCCGATGAGGTCCTTTTGTATCTGGAGTACGTCCATAGTGCTAGCTTTCTTTTAGCTGTCCTGGCCGCGCCGCAGGGGTACTGCGGGGGCTTATTCCTTTTTTACAAAGATACGACTTCTCCGCTGCCCTACCGCCTACCGACGAAATGGGATTATTGAGCCCGTCTATACCTAGGAGGGGCTACCACTGGATAGGGGTGAGACCCTGCTGCTGGAGGTAGGCATTGGCGCGGGAGAAGTGGCGGCAGCCGAAGAAGCCGCGGTGCGCCGACAGCGGTGAGGGGTGTGGCGCCTCGAGAATGCAGTGGCGCGTGGCGTCGATTATAGCGGCCTTGCGCCGTGCAGGGGTACCCCAGAGGAGGAAGACGACGTGCGCGCAGCGCTGGCTGACCAGCTGGATGACGGCGTCGGTGAAGGTCTCCCAGCCCAGCCCCTGATGCGAGGCGGCTTCGCCCGAGCGGACGGTGAGCGTGGTATTGAGCAGCAGCACGCCCTGCTCTACCCAGGGCAGGAGCTCGCCGTCCTTGATGATGGAGGGGCGGCCGAGGTCGTCGGCGATCTCCCGCTTGATGTTCACCAGGCTCGGCGGCACGGCGATGCCAGGGGGTACGGAGAAGGCGAGGCCCTCGGCTTGGCCCGCGCCGTGGTAGGGGTCTTGGCCTAGGATGACGACGCGTACCCGATCGAGGGGACAGAGGTCCAGGGCGCGGAAGATCTGCCCTGCGGGTGGGTAGATGGCGCGGCCGCTCTGGTACTCGCTGCGTATCCTGTCGGTGAGGATGCCGAAGTAGAGCTTGTCGAACTCGGCGGCGAGGGCCTCGCGCCAGCTGGCTTCGATACGGACGTTCATAGGATGTGGGTAAGGCGCTGGAGGAGCTCCAGTAGGTGGATAAGTGAGGGCGCCGAGGGCGCGATACAGCTGTAGTGCAGGGCGTGGCCCGCGGTGGAGAGCATGTGGATATCGTTGGCTCCGTCCCCTAGGGCGAGCGTGGTGCTTAGCTCTTGGCCCGCCCAGGCGTGGAGGTAGCGTGCCTTGGCCTCGGCGTCTACGATGGCCTCCTCGACAAGTCCCGACAGCCGCCCGCCCTCCATGCGTAGGGCACTGGCGCAGCCGAGCGGGATGCCGAGGCGCTCGCCGAGGGCGGCCGCTAGAGGCTCGTAGGCGCCCGTGATGAGGCACAGCTCCAGTCCCCGCTGCTGAAGCTGCGCGATGAGCTCGGCGGCATCGGGGGCGAAGCTCAGCTGATCGAGCGGCCGCAGCAGCTCCGCCTCGCTGAGGCCTAGGAGCAGCTGGCTGCGTGCCACGAAGCTCTCGCGGAAGGGGCGCGCGCCGCACATCGCGGCCTCGGTGAGCTGCTGCATCTCTTCGGCGCGTCCCACCTGTCCCGCCAGCAGGACCATCAGTTCGTCTCGGATGAGTGTGCCGTCGAGGTCGAAGGCCACACGTCGGATCGGCCGCCTAGCCTCTGAGCTGGGGTAGTAGAAGGGCATCGAGCGCCCACGGGCCCAGGGCAGGAGCCGCTCCAGCAGCTGGCGGCGCTCGGCCTGCTCCTGCGCGCCCTCGGCAGCGACCCGATCAAGCTCCAGCCTATGGAGCTCGGGAGCGGCGTGCAGGGGCTGGAGCTCTGCCTGCCCGAGTGGGCGACAGAGCTCCTCGAGCTGATGCTGCTCCTCGGCGCTGAGGCTACGGAGGAAGGTGATCTGATGGCTGTGGAACATCCTCTGACTATGCTGGGCCGTAAACGAAGGATGGGCACACGGCGCTGCCGTATGCCCATTTGCCTTGGGGTGGAAGACGGGACTCGAACCCGCGACACCTGGAACCACAATCCAGTGCTCTAACCAACTGAGCTACAACCACCATCTGATTGCCCTAAAGCGCTGCAAAGATAAGAAGACTTTCGGACACTACCAAATAGCCTGCTGCCCTGCCCTTCGCGTCGTGCCCTGCCGCTCTTTGCCCCTAGGCTAAGTGCCCGAGTGCGTGCCGCCTAGCGCCCTCCTCCCGCTCCCCACGTAGGGCGCCGAGCGCTGCGATACAGAGCTCCGAGCGGCGTCCGCGCTAAGGAGGAGGCCACGCGAGGGATATCCCTCACGGCGCTGAGGGACGTCCGTGGCGCTCGTGAGGGACGTCCGTCAGGAGGCTGAGGGATAGCCCTCACGGCGCTGAGCTGGGGCGGTCGCCGTGCTGGGCTAGGGCGGTCGCCGCACTTCGCCTCCTTAGTCGCTACGTCGGGAGGCTTAGGGCGGAGTCGCGCGGTATGCTTGCTTCGCTTGGCTTGGGAGGGGTGAGGGGCGGCCTTCCTTAGCCTTGATCTGGCCTGCTTTGGCCTCGGACGACGCCTACGAGCGGCTGAGCCTAGGGCACTACGCTGGGCGGCTCGTGCTCGGGACGTGGTGGGGACTAAGGTCTACGGCGGCGCTTCCTCCAGAGGCGCTTGAGGTAGTCGCCCGTCATCCACAGGCCCGTCACGGAGGTGACCGTACCGATGAGGAGGAAGCTCCACATCACGAGCGTCCACAGCCAAGGCTGCGCGACGAGCTTCGTGAACTGCAGGCGGTGCAGCTTGGAGAACATCCAGGCGTCGATCCGCTCGTTGTCGGCGATGAGCCTACCGCGGCCGCGCTCGGGCGAGACGTAGTAGCTGTGGTGCTCCTTGGTGTCGATGGCGATGCGCCAGACGGGCAGCGGCAGCTTACGCGTGCGATCTATATAATAGCTGTCGTACTCCTCGAGGAAGTCGCGCCGGTACCGATGCCCCGCGCCGAAGACCTTCTGCACTTCGCCCGTGATCTCGGCCTCGGTGAGCTCCAGGCGGCGGGGCTGCGCGCTGCGGGCGTCGTCGTAGTGTACCTCTTCGCCTCCCTCGGCCTGCAGCAGAGGGATGTCGCCCCAGGAGTAGAAGCTGAGGCGGCGCAGCTCGGGCTCAGCCTGCCGCAGCGCCTCCAGATCGGTGCGGTAGGCCTCCATGCGAAGCGGTGCCCCCTCGAGGCGCTCCACGGGGTAGTCCTCGCTCTCGGTGTACGGGTAGTGCACCACCGACAGCAGTCCCGTCAGCACCCAGGTGATCGTCAGTAGGCCGCCCACGGTGCCGAAGGCGTGGTGCCATTGGTAGCGCTTCTTCGTAAAGGGCGAATAGAGCTTGCTACCCTTCCTCCGCCCCCGCATGCGGTAGTAGGAGATGCCGATGTAGAAGCCCGTCACCGCCATCATCGTCCCGATCGCACCAAGGACAATGATGACCCAGCGCCACAGCTCCTGCTGGCTGCGGATCCAGGTGAAGTAGATCCAGTGTGGGATCGCCCCCGCCCAGGCCCAGGCACGCTCCACGCGTGTGGACTCCTGCAGCACGCGCCCCGTGAGACTCGAGACATAGACCTCGTGCCCCGCGCCGCCCGTGAGTAGGAGGCGGTAGAAGGGGAGCTCCGCCTTCAGGCGACCGAAGGGTACCCACTGGTCCAGCTCCTGGATGGTGTCGATGCGCTCGATGCGCTGCCCCCAGCGGTTGGCGATGTCCTCGAGGTAGGCGCGGTCGAGGACGAGGCTGCGGAGGCTGTCGCCGTCGAAGGCCAGCTCCACGCGCTCGCCCTCCTCAGGCTGCAGTACGAGTCGTGCACGGCTGTCGGCATAGCTGCCCCCCTGCAGGCTTAGGCTGGAGAGCTGCAGCGTGTCCAGCCCGCGCGCCCTAAGGACGGCCGCGAGGCTGTCCGTGCTGGGTAGCGCCTCCCTGAGGCGTGCGCTATGTGCCAGCGCTTCGTCCTGAGTGTACTTCGGGTAAGGCTTGTAGATGAGCACGATCCCTGAGAGGAACCATGCGACAAAGAAGACGCTCATCACCGCCCCCAGCAGGCGGTGCGTCTTGATCATGAATGTACGGATCTGCATACTATATGTAAGGTGTGGTTAATAGCGGCGGGGGGGCTAGGCCTGATTCTCCTCTGGTGGGGTGAAGAAGAAGGGGTGGTCTTCGTCGAGAGCATAGATCCTTATTGAGCCAAAGTTAGGCCTACGCATACGCTCCCACTGCCCAGGTTCGATCTTGATAACGACAGGAGCCTCTTGCTTAAGCTCTTGTTCTCTCTTTAGCGCTATGCTCAAGAACTCACGGAAGTTCTCTACGTAGGGTTTGTCAGTATGCCTGCTCAGATACTTATTGAACTTTGTTAGGCTCTTCCAAGGAATGTCAAGCAATTCATAAGTGTTATGGTCGGTTTGATGGAGGGCAGCCTCTAGAAACCCTTCGATATCCTTTTCGATGCGCTTGCGCATGAGCTGGTCGATCTTTCGAGCTCTCTTGATATCGCGGTTCTCTCTTAGCCCACACCTCAGCCACCACAGCATATAAAGATCAGGAATGGAAGTATTCCTTAGAGCCTCCTTCCTGAACATGTAGACTTGTACCCTTACAAGATCTTCCCTAGAAAGGAGTGTAGATTTATCTTTCGCCGCCTCTCTTGGCGCTGGGGTCTTGAGGGTAAAAAGCTCATGTCCCCGTCCCCATAGCCATGCTCTTGTATAGTCAAAGGCAGCCTTTCGAATCTGCTTATCTCTTAGTACCTCAAGCAGTAGGGCTCGCTTGAGATTATCCGATAGATTCACTCTCCTGATGAGTGCATCAATCTCCGTCCTATCAAAAGCCATATCCTTACTTGCTAGTGTATTCCAGTCAAACATGGCATAGACGATAGTTTCCATCTTATTATAGATCAAGCCTTCTCTCTGCATCTGCTGCTGGATGGGATACCCAAGAACCTCCTGCATAAAGGCTATAGGCTTTTCTTGACTCCAGCGTTCCAAGCACTGTTTCCTTTCCGATCGGTCAATGTTCGCAAGGAAGGAGGCGAACTCTTCTTGCGATAGCTCCCCCACCTGAAGGCCTCGGTAGAAGTAACGCCTCCAGTATGCCATGTGGTTAATCTGCCCTAGTGCGGGCTTCCTATCCTTGCCCCATAGTAGTTCGAGAAGCTCGACTATGTTCTCTACCACGATGTCCTCCTTGTATCCATCCTTTAATCCGAAGTCAAGCTTCTTTAGGGCGTCCACAACAGGGTAAGGATTCCAAGAAGCTTCGCTATATGGGTCCGAGGAAGCTTCTCCCTCTGGGTGGAGACTAATATATTGCATTCCCTTAGTATTGGTATGGCTAAAGAAAATAGGACAGAGACTATAGGTAGAGTAAGGCCGACGTTTCTCTGGGCTTGCATCTAGCCTAGCGATGGCTTTCTTGTGCATCTCTGTGAGGAGGTCGTACACCTTGGGGTGGACGTAGTAGATGAGCTCGAAGATGAAGAGGTCAAAGGGGGCTACGCCTACTTCGTGTAGTAGCTCGTATCGTGAGTTAAAGGCGTTGACCATACGCTTGACCATACGGATAGTAGCCAAGTGATAAGGGAGGTTGACCCCCTTTCCCTTTAGCTCGTCAAGGAGCTGTTGGACTAGCATATAGTTTCCCTTCCCAAGTTGTGTCTCGTTGAGGCATCGCTTCAGTGCGGCCCACATCTTGTCGGGGGTGAGCTTAGGGAGGGGGTACTCTTCCTGGAAGATCTTCTCGGGGTAGCGGCTCATGTGCTCGCCGTCGCTCTGGAGGGTCTTGAGGACGTAGCTCTTGTCGTAGGCGAGGACGAAGTAGAGGCAAGGGAGATTGGAGGAGTTGCGCACGAGGTTGAAGAGCTCCATCAATTCCTCTCGCGTCAGGCGGTCTACGTCGTCGATGAAGATGACGACCTTTCTGCCGAGCTCTTGGATGTTTCGTGAGAGCTTGTCGAACTGCTCCGCAGTGTTGCGCTGAGGCTGGCGGAGCGGCTGGTGTGTGAGCTTTAGCCAACCGCTATCTACCGCAAGCAGCAGGTCGGCGTAGTTGTCGATGCTCTTGGAGAGCTTGCTGCTGTAGGGGGCAAGCGTACGCCGTAGCTCCTCGAAGAATACCTTCGTCAGCTGTGCCTCCTTATCGTAGAGCCAAGGGTTGAAGCGCATGACGATGACCTCGCGCTGCGCTTGCTGCAGGTAGCGCTGCATGATGCCCATGAAGGAGGACTTACCCTCGCCCCAGGAGGCAACGATACCTAGGCTAAAGGCCGCGCGCGTGGTATCGGTAGCGAGGAGCTTCTGAGTCAAGGTCTGCGCTTGGCTCGTCCAGCCGCTGAGCTCTTCCTCCTCCTCGGTCAGGGGATGGTCGGTGAGGAAGCCCTTCACCTTGTGAGCCTGCTTCCGCGTCTGTTCTCGAACAAAGGGAGCGTAACGCTTCTTGAACTTTTCGACCCAGGAGGTGATGGTGCCTCGGATGGCTGTCCAGCTGCAGCGACGTATCTGTGCCAGCTGCTTGATGCCTAGGAATACGTAGCGATAGCCCCAAACAAGAAGGAGTAAAATGCAGGTGAAAGGGATGATATCAGCAAAGGCCCACCGCTGTGGCTGAAGTGTCGCGACTCGGGAGGCAAGGTAGGGTGGCCACGCGCCATCGAAGAGCAGAGCAAATCTAAAGGGGGCAATGGCTTCGAGATCCTGCGGAGTGCAGCGGTAATAGTAGTACCCTAATAAGACCATGAGAGCCGTCAGTACCCACTTACCTCGTACAACATAGCGCCTACTGCAGAGGAGGAAAGCATAGACGGCAAAGCAAAGAGCCAGCACCAGCATCGTGGAGCTAGGTATTATCCCCGTATCGAAGTGAGCGAGGACTGGGGCTACAAGGCGCTCGACTGCGAACTCTTCGATAGGCTTGTGGAGGAATACGAAGAGCACCCAAAGGACGATGGGTACACGAGATTCAGCCAGTACGCCGAAGAGGTATTCGAGTATATTGGTCGCCTCCCAGGATATGATACTAAGGAGTGCTCGGACTAGGCAGAGGAATGCTCGGAGTTCGCTCCAGCACTTGCGGAGGAGGCTAGGGCTAGCCTTGCAGGTCGTTTTCACGGGGGAGGCTTGGGGCTCGGGGGGAGCCTCGTGGACTTCCTGGAGGGAAGGGACTTTGGGCTCGGGGGTAGCCTCCTGGCTTGTGGCTTGGCTGTCCGTGGCTTGGTTTTGGGTTTCTTCGTTGGGGCTCATCGTGCTCTGTTTTATGGGTATAAAGATAAGGCGAATTGGCGGAGCAGGCGCGCGGAGCTAAGGGGCGGCGGGCTGCGGCTAGTGGGGAGGGGCCGTGAGGGATATCAGTCAGCGGGCTGAGGGCCGTCCGTGGCGCGCGTGAGGGGTATCAGTTAGCACGTTGAGGGATATCAGTCAGGAAGCCTTACCTTTGGTGGAGGCGAGGGCAGCGGCGCAGCACGCCGCCGCCCGCCATTCACCTAGATTCAGCCAAGGATGCTTCTACTCATTTCCCCAGCCAAGACCTTCACCCAGCGCAAGCGGCTGGCCGCGCACTTCACCCACACACGCGCACGCTTCCAGAACGAGGCCGAGCGTATCATCGCCCAGTCGCTGCGGCTCAGCGCCGAGGAGCTGGGGCGCGCCCTCGGCCTCAGCCCGAAGCTCGGCGAGGAGGTCTACCGCCGTCAGCGTAGCTTCTTCGACGAGGGTACGCCCGAGCAGCAGGCGCTGCTCAGCTATTCGGGCATGGTCTACCGTAAGCTTGACGCGCCGACGCTCAGCGCCGAGGAGTGGCAGTACGCCACGGAGCACCTCCTGATGACCTCCTTCGTCTATGGCCTCTTGCGCCCCAGTGACCTCATCCGTCCCTACCGCATGGAGGGGACGGTACGCCTCGAGGGGCTGGGCGAGGGGCGCCTTTTCGACTACTGGCGCGACCTGCTGACGCCTGTCCTCATCGAGCGGGGGCAGGCCTGCGGCGGGACGCTGCTCTTCCTCGCGAGCGACGAGATGCGGGGGCTCTTCCACTGGGAGGAGGTGCGTCGGGCGCTACGGGTGATCACCCCGAGCTTCTACGTGCGGCGCCCCGACGGCGGGCTCAAGCAGATCGTCGTCTATACCAAGATGGCCCGCGGCACGATGGCGGGGACGCTGCTGCGCCAGCCTACCGAGGATCTGGCGGCCGTGCAGGCGCTCGCGCCCGAGGGCTTCGTCTACAGCCCCGCGGAGTCCACCGCGGACGAATGGGTCTACGTGCTGGAGTCCTAGCCGAGCCCGCTGAGCCGCCTGAACGAGGCAGCGCGCCGCCCCATAGCCCTATACAGACAGCGCCCCGAGTCTCCGAAGCGACTCGGGGCGCTGTGCCTTGGAATACAGAAGAGATCTTGGCGTGCCGTCCGCCGCGGGATTACTTGCCCGAGCGGATGCGGTCGTCGAAGGCCGTCAGGGCAGCCTTAGCGCCCTCGCCCATAGCGATGACGATCTGCTTGTAGGGCACGGTCGTACAGTCGCCCGCAGCGTAGATACCCTCGACCGAGGTACGGCAGCGCTCGTCGATGATGATCTCCCCGCGGCGTAGCTCGAGGAGTCCGTCGAAGGCCTTGGTGTTGGCTGCCAGCCCGATCTGTACGAAGAGGCCATCCAGCGCGAGCGTCTCCTCGTCGCCGCCGTCACGAGGGGCTACCTTGAGCCCCGTGACCTTGGCGCCATCGCCGAGGACCTCCTTGGTGGCCATGGCGGTGCGGATGGTGACGTTGGTGAGGCTCGCTGCCTTGTCCTGCAGGACGGTGTCGGCGCGCAGCGTGTCGGCATACTCCAGCACGGTGACGCTCTTGCAGATGCCCGCCAGGTCGATGGCGGCCTCGATGCCCGAGTTACCCCCGCCGATGACGGCGATGTCCTTGCCCTTGAAGAAGGGCCCGTCGCAGTGGGGGCAGAAGGCTACCCCGCGACCGATGTACTCGGCCTCGCCTGGCACGCCGAGCTTACGCCAGCTGGCGCCCGTAGCGATGATGACCTGCTCTGTGGCGATGATCTCACCGAGGTTGGTGTGCAGCTCCTTGAGCCCCTGCACCAGCTCGATACGCTCTACCTGACGGTTGTCCAGCAGGGCGATGGAGTAGACCTCGGCGTGCTTGCGTAGGTCTGCGGCTAGCTGCGTGCCCGTGGTGTGCGCCACGGAGGGGATATTCTCGATGCCCGTCGTCTCATTGACCTGACCGCCGATACGCTCGGCCACGACGGCTACCTTGAGCCCCTTGCGGGCGGAGTAGATGGCGGAGGCGATGCCTGCGGGGCCACCCCCGACGACGACGAGGTCATAGGCGCGGCGGATGGGCTCGGCACTGATGGGCTCGGCGCCTACCTTAGCCTCGAGGGCGAGGAGGAGCTCGCTGAGGGAGGCCTTACCGACGTGGATGAGTTCGTCCCCCATATATACGGCGGGCACGCTGGCGATGCCGAGGCGGTCGACCTCAGCCTGGAAGAGGGCGCCATCGACCATCTCGTGCTCGAGTCCGGGGTTATAGAGGGCCATGAGGTTGAGCGCCTGCACGACCTCGGGACAGTTGGTACAGCTGAGGGAGGCATAGGTGGTCAGGCGCAGCGGAGCCTTGAGGGCAGCGATGCGACGGACGAAGACCTCCTCGGGTAGGTTCTTACCCTTGCCGTCGGCATTCAGGACGGCGAGGATCAGGGAGGTGAACTCGTGCCCGCCGGGGATGGCGCGGAAGGAGATGCCCGTAGGCTCGCTGCCGCGCAGCAGACTCAGTCGGAGCGTCGCACTGGGGCGCTCCTCGTAGCTGAGGCGCTCGCTGGTGGAGGCGAAGTCACGTGCGAGGGTGAGGAGCTCGGCGCCCTTGGGCGAGCCGTCGTTCTCGACGAGGAGGGTATAGGACTGCTCGAGCTGGGCGAAGATGCCACGCAGCTGCTCGAGGATATTCTGGTCTAGGGTCATAGGGGTAAAGGCTAGATGATGCTAGGGTCTTGGGGTACTAGGGTGGAGTCGTGGGGTAAAGATAGGGGAGAAGAAGCACACCACTGGCGGCTCCTTCTCCCCTAGCAGATGGCTCGAGGAGCTATAGTGACTAGCTCGGTCTCGTGCGCTTGGTCTAGATCTTACCTACGAGGTCGATGCTAGGCTGGAGGGTAGCGTCGCCTTCCTGCCACTTAGCGGGGCAGACCTGGCCGGGGTGCTCGTAGACGAACTTCGCAGCCTTGACCTTGCGCAGCAGCTCGGTAGCGTCACGGCCGATCCCATTGTCGTGGATCTCGGCGATCTTCACCAGCCCGTCGGGGTTGAAGAGGAAGGTACCGCGGTAGGCCTGGCCAGACTCTTCGCCGAGTACGCCCATAGCGTAGGACAGCTCGAAGGTCATGTCGGCAAGCATCGTGTACTGGACCTTGGCGATGGTATCGGTAGCGTCAGCCCATGCCTTATGGACGAAGTGAGAGTCCGTGCTGATGGAGTAGATGTCTACGCCCAGCTTCTGGAACTCCTCGTAGTGGTCAGCCAGGTCGGCCAGCTCGGTGGGGCAGACGAAGGTGAAGTCACCGGGGTAGAAGAAGAAGATGCTCCACTTGCCCTTGAGGTCCTCCTGCGTTACTTCGAAGAAGCCCTTGTCCTTGCGATAGGCGTTGACCTTGAATTCTGGGAGCTCGCTGTTGATGATGCTCATGATGTATGTCCTTAAATGAATGTTGAATAATCTGTAATTGGGATTACGAGTGCAAAGATAGTTTAAGCCCTCCAGCTTACCAATCGTCTGCGTTTATAGGTAGATAAATATACTGTATAGCCTCGGTGCGCTGCTGCTCCTAGCCTCGTCCCGCTGCCTTTTGCGGGCTCTCCGTTGCGCCTCCCCTAGCTCGCCGTGTCGTGGTCGATAGCCCTCAGCGCGCTGACCGACGTCCCTCAGCGCCGTGACTGATAGCCCTCAGCGCCTCGATGGATATCCCTCAGAGGCGCCCCCGCTGTAGGGCGGGGAGAGGCGCAAATAAAGGGGGGCGAGGCGCGGAGCGCGGAGCGCCTGCGCCGCCTCGCCCTCGGGGCTATTGCGCGGGCGAGATATTCTGCGTACCTTTGCAGTACATAAACGAGAAGCCAATCACAATAAGGATACCCCCTTCGGGGAGTTCCGTTGTGACTTCACATCTAGAGTGGGGGATTCCATACGGGATCCCTCGCTTTTTTCTTACCTTTAGCCCTGGCCAAGCGCCATACATATATATAGGATAAGTAATGAAACTGACGGACGAATGGTTCACCTCGCTCAGCCACACCGAGGGCGGGCAACTGGTCTTCGTGACCGTACGTAAGGAGCTGGAGCAGTTCATCGCCTCGGGCAGCCTGCGCGTACGCGTCGCCATCTCCTGGCCCTATGCGGCCGAGGCCGATGGGATGCCCGACGAGGCGACGGCACAGCTCATCGAGGAGATCGAGCCCCTGCTGCGACGCACCATGGAGCGGGACAAGCTCGCCATCATGACGGGCAACTACACTGGGGGCGGGGCGAAGGACTGGACCTTCTACACGCGTCACCTGCCGACCTTCGGCGAGCGGCTCAACGCTTGCCTGGCGCCCTATCCGACCCTCCCGCTGGAGATCGACTGCCAGGAGGACCCTGACTGGACGGACTACCGCGAGATGCTCCAGATGGAGCAGGACGAGGAGGAGGATGAATAACAAGTCGTTCACATTTATAGACCTCTTTGCTGGGATCGGGGGCTTTCGTATAGCGGCGGAGCAGCTGGGGGGCAAGTGTGTATTCTCCAGTGAGTGGGATAAACAAGCTCAATATACCTACGAGTATAACTTCCGAGAAATCCCACTCGGAGACATAACCAAGGAGGCGGTTAAGGGGCAGATTCCTCCAGGCTTTGATGTGCTGTGCGCTGGCTTTCCCTGTCAGGCATTTTCTATCGCGGGGAAGCGTATAGGGTTTGACGAGACAAGGGGGACGCTGTTTTTCGAGGTGGCTGATATCCTAAAGCGCCACCGCCCAAAGGCGTTTTTGCTGGAGAATGTTAAGGGCTTGGCGAGTCACGATAAAGGGCGTACGCTTCGGGTAATCCTCCGTGTCCTCCGAGAAGATCTTGGCTACATTGTCCCAGATCCAGCGTTTCTCAATGCCAAGGATTTCGGGCTGGCGCAGAATCGTGAGCGTATCTTTATCGTCGGCTTTCGTCCAGATCTCGAGCTTAGCCCATTCTCTTACCCAGAGCCACAAGGGGAGAATGAACTAGGCTTTGCCTCTGTTAGGGAGAGTCAGGTGGTATCAGCTAAGTACTACCTGTCGACTCAATATCTCGAGGCTCTAGAGCGGCATAAAGCACGGCATAGGGATAAGGGTAACGGGTTTGGCTACCAAATAATCTCAGATGATCAGATTGCTAACGCAATAGTCTGCGGTGGTATGGGACGCGAGCGAAACCTAGTGATTGATAATCGTCTAGAAGACTTCACTCCTGTCACTAGAATTAAAGGAGAGGTCAATAGAATGGGGATAAGACGCATGACTCCTCGCGAGTGGGCTAGACTTCAAGGCTTCCCCGAGGACTTCGAGATCGTTGTCTCAGACGCTGCCGCATATAAGCAGTTTGGGAACTCAGTGGCTATCCCCGTAGTCAAGGCCGTCCTATCACAGATACTTAAATCAATTCAGAGATGAATCAGAGCGGAAACAAAGGAGAATGGAGCGAAGTCTATGCTTTTCTCAAATTGCTCGCTGAGGCAGAGCTAAACCTAGGTGATGCTGTGTTACGTAAGGTGGAAGGAGGGACCCTACCCATCTTGGCAGTGGCACGTCCCCATCAAGATCAGTGGCGTCGCTACCAGATTAGTGGCGACCTAGTCGAATGTGATCCCGTAGGTGAAGAGGAGGTATTTGTGATTCAGCGTGACGAGCTAGGAGCATGTGCAGCGATGTTGCTGGAAAAGATTGGTGCGGCTAAGGCGACCTTTACGGTGCCCGAGCTTGAAGGTCTGCTTGCTTCTCTCAAGGTCGTGCAGTTAAAGGCTAGCTCAAAGTCTAAGGAGGATATCCGTGTAACCATACATGATCTTCGCTCTGAAAGTACCCCTACTCTAGGCTTCAGTATCAAATCCCAGTTAGGGAGTCCGTCCACGCTCCTTAATGCTTCAGGAGCGACTAACTTTTGCTATACGCTATCAGTCACCCCCTCCACAGAGTTCCTTGATAGCTTCAATCAAGCAAAGTCATTCCGAGACAAGTTTGCCTTGCTCGGTAAACACGAACTGGGTTTGATCTTCGTCGGACTGAAAGACCGATGCTTTGAGAATAATCTGAGGCTTATCGATAGCTCCCTGCCAGATATCTTGGGGTATCTCCTGCTCTACTACTATCAGGGGCGTGCTAGGAGAATGCAGGATCTCTTGGATATCCTTCGGGATGAAAATCCCATGGGTTACGATCTGGAGCGACATGACTTTTATGGATACAAGCTCAAGAAGTTCCTCGTCGATGTCGCCCTTGGGATGACGCCGAAGACTCCGTGGTCAGGCATCTATACAGCGGGAGGAGGCTATATTATAGTACTAGTAAGTGGGGATCTGCTTTGCTATCACTTCTATGATCGTAACTATTTCGAAGACTACCTCCTCAACAATACCCAGCTGGATACACCTAGTACAGGTAGGCATGGCTTTGGACAGTTGGATTCGGAAGGACGGCTTCAGTTGAACCTCCAGATACGCTTCATCTAGGTCCTCTCCATGTACCAGCAGTTCACGCCAGCTGCCGCGCCCGAGGGGCGGCTGATCCTTTACTTCTCGGGCTGGGGGATGACGCCTGTGGCGGTGGAGCATCTGGAGCGGCCCGAGGGCTACGACCTCCTGAGCCTCTGGTACTATGCCGAGGGCGCCGAGACGCTGGACTTCGACTTCAGCCGCTACAGCGAGCTGCGTATCGTCGCCTGGTCTATGGGCGTGTGGGCCGTGGATAGCTTCGTGGCGGCGCACCCCGAGCTGCGGGAGCGTATCCACTCGGCTACGGCCGTGGCGGGTACGGGCTATCCGATGGATGACCGCCTCGGCATCCCGCAGCTACACTACGAGATGATGCGCGGCGAGCTCAGAGAGGACAATAGGCAGCGCTTCGATCGCCGCTTCTGTGGCGCAAGGAGCATGCGCCATCTCTACGAGGCGCTGCACGCCCGCACCACGGCGGAGCTGCAGGCCGAGCACGATGCCCTCTACCGCCTCATGCGCGCCGAGGAGCATCCGAGCCCCAAGCCCAGCGCCCTCGGCCTTTGGACGCGCGCCTATGTCGGGGGCGATGACCGCATCCTCCCGCCCGCGCACCAGCTGCGCTACTGGCAGGGGCAGGGCCTCGAGCCGCTAGTCATTGATGAGGGGGTACACTACCTCTTCCCACTATTCACCCACTGGGAGCAGCTCTGGCGCTAGGCGCCTCAGAGCGTGAGGGCGGGCCAAGGTGCGCCACCCTGCTCCCTAGCTATACGACATATGAACCAACTAGATATCTTCCTGGGCGGAGCAGTGCTGCTCTTCGCCCTCTCGGGCCTCTTCGGGGGCGCTGTCAAGCGCGTCCTGCAGGTAGCAGCCCTTGTCATCGCCTTCCGTGAGTCTTGGCACCTGACGCCCTACCTGCAGCAGATCCTCGGCGGGGCGGAGGGGGAGCAGCTCGGCGGCTGGATGGTGCTGCTGCCGCTCCTGTCCTTCGCCCTCGTCTACATCCTTATCCGCGTCGTCGGAGGCTGGTTTGCCTCGCTGACCAAGGGGACCTTCCTCGGGGTGCTGGACCGTGTCGTGGGGCTTGTGCTGGGGCTCCTCGTCGGGGTCTACCTCATGGGCTACGGCTGCCTGCTGGTGGAGGGCATCCTGCCCACACCGCCCTATGATAGCCAGTCACAGCTGCCGCCGAGCGTACGCCAGAGCTCCTATCTCTACCCGCGACTGATCGCTGCCGTCGATGAGATCACCGAGGCCAAGACGCTGCTCTTCGGTGAGCCAAGCGAGGACGCGACGAGTCCCCAACCTCAGCTATAGTAGACCTGGGGCGGGGTATAGACTCCGTTTATTTACAAATTGATACACGCTGTTGGTCGCCCAGGAGGCTTGTCTTACCTTTGCAGTGTCCTCTGAGAGACAGAGGGCAGAGATCACTGATAGGAATACTTAACTCAATACAAGACAACTATGAACGTACTATCGATCACTGGCATTGACCAGACCAAGGCCGCAGCTGTGGTAAAGGAACTAGCACAGCTCCTGGCAGACTTCCAGGTCTACTATACCAACCTGCGCGGCTACCACTGGCACGTACGTGGGCCCCAGTTCTTCACCCTGCACGCACAGTTCGAGTCCTACTACAACGGCGCTGCCGAGCATGTAGATGAGATCGCTGAGCGTCTCCTGCAGCTGGGTGCTACGCCTGAGAACCGCTTCAGCGAGTACCTCAAGATCGCCAACATCAAGGAGTCGCACGACGTCCGCGACCCCAAGAAGATCCTCCCCGAGCTCCTCGACAGCCTCCGCGTGCTCGTCGCTCAGGAGCGTAAGGTAGCCGCTGCAGCCGAGGCTGCCGACGATATCGTCACGGGCGACCTCATCAGCGACCTCCTCGACGAGCAGGAGAAGAGCATCTGGATGCTCTCTGCCTACGAGGGCTAGTCCCCTGCTCGGGGCTCTATAGCACTTCCCCCGAGCACGAGCTCATTGATGCTCCCCACGACTAGATCCGTAGGGAGAGGAATGAATAAGCCAAGCCGCCGCACGAGTCCTGGACTTGTGCGGCGGCTTGGCTTATGTTGCTTGGGGGCGTGGCCTCGGTAGGCGTGCGAGGCGGCCGAAGGCTAGTTGTAGCGGTTCATCGTCGGGCCTATGCCTTCGAGGCAGAAGGAGGCGGTGATGTCGCAGCAGCGCTCCAGCAGCTCGGGCAGTGCCGTCTCCTCCTCGCGGGAGAAGCGCCCCAGGACGTAGTCGATCTGCGCCCCCTGGGGGAAGTCGTTGCCTATGCCGAAGCGTAGACGGGGGTAGCTCTGCGAGCCGAGGAGCTGGGCGATGTTCTTCAGCCCATTGTGCCCTGCGTCGCTGCCCTTGCCCTTGAGGCGCAGCGTGCCGAAGGGGAGAGCGAGGTCGTCGACGAGGACGAGGACGCGCTCGATGGGGATCTTCTCCGTGCTCATCCAGTAGCGCACCGCTTCGCCGCTGAGGTTCATGTAGGTCGAGGGCTTGAGCAGGACGAGCTGCGCACTCTTGATGCGCCCTGTGGCTATGGCGCCGTAGCGCTTGGTCTCGAAGCGTACGCCCATGCGTGCCGCGAGCGCGTCGGCGATGCGGAAGCCTATGTTGTGGCGCGTGGCCTCATACTCGGCCCCGATATTGCCGAGGCCTACGATCAGATATTTCATATCTCTATGCTCTTGGTGCTAGCTATGCCCGCCCCGCGCTGAGGGTGGGGTGGGGGATGCGAAGATACACAATTCTCGGCGGCTGCCCGTGTTGCTGCCCCTAGCTCGCCCCTCAGGGGGGGAGGCTAGCTGAGGGATATCGGTGAGGGCGCTGAGGGACGTCTGGGACAGCGCTGATGGATAGCCCTCAGCCTCGTGAGGGATATCCCTCGCGGCGGCTCAGAGCGGGGAGCGGAGCTGTTTGGGGCACTCTAGGACAGGCGCTGGGAGCCTCGGGAGGGTGCTGCTCAGGGAGCTAAGGGGCTAGGCTAAGGGAGGCTAGGGTGGAGGGCTCCGAGCCGAGGGGGCGCACTCGTCCCGTGCCGCTGGGGGCAGCGGGGGAGCTAGCTTCTTCGGGAGATTATGGGCTGGGCTTGGAATAACGTGTAAAAATACTTTTCTTTGTAGTACGCAATAGTCCGCATCATTGTACGCCTGCTGTTCGCTAGCTCCTCAGCTCGGGCAGGGGCGTCTATATAATAAGGAGATCAGAGATATGGAACTACCACAGAATGCCCACGAAGCTCCGCACACAGAGCTCGCAGCCCCAGACGCTGCACCCCAGGTCGTTGATACTACTAGCCCTAGCCTTCAGGCGATGAGCCCCCAGCAGCTCGTGGATCATCTGGCAGTACTCCTCCAGCAGGACGAGCTGCCCGATCGCAAGGTGGTAGACCTCATCAAGAACCAGTTCCAGCGCCGCAAGGCCGCCCTCAGCGCTGAGCTCACCCCCGCCGAGCGCGAGACCCTCGAGATCCATGAGAGCCGCCTAGAGGACCTCTTCACCACCTTTAAGGAGCGCGACCGCAAGCGTCAGGAGCTCCTCGAGCAGCTGTATAAGGAGAATAAAGAGAAGCGCGAGGCACTGCTCAGCCGCTTCGAGCAGCTCTTCAAGAGTAATGAGGAGGGCCAGGACTTCGCCAAGCTCTATGGCGACTTCGTCCAGCTCCGCGACGAGTGGAAGGCGATCGGAGAGGTCGCCCAGCAGGATCAGGGACCACTCTCCAAGCGCTTCTACGAGCTGCGCGACCAGTTCTATGATCTCAAGGCCATCAACGACGACCTCCGCCAGCTGGACTTCAAGAAGAATCTGGAGGCCAAGCGTGCCCTCCTCGAGGAGCTGCGCGCGCTGGAGAGCGTCAAGGATCCCATCCTAGCCCACCGCCAGCTCACCGAGCTCATCGCTCAGTGGCACGAGCTCGGCCCCGTGGCCAAGGAGCAGCGCGCCGAGATTCAGGCCGAGTACAAGGCGCTGACAAGCGCGCAGCACAAGCGCCACCAGGAGTTCCACGACCAGAAGAAGGCCAGCGAGGAGGAGAACCTCCAGGCCAAGGTCAAGCTCTGTGAGGCCGTCGAGGCCCTCCTAGAGCAGGGCGGCTTCACCACGCATAACGCCTGGGCCAAGGGTGTCGAGCAGATCAAGGCCTGGCAGGCCGAGTGGAAGACCATAGGCCACGCCCCACGCAAGGACAACGATCAGGTATGGCAGCGCTTCCGCGCTGGGATCGATACCTTCTTCCTGCACCGCGGGGAGTTCGTCCGCGCCAGCCACGCACAGGAGCACGAGGTGCTGACGCAGAAGCGCGCCCTTATCGCCCGTGCCAAGGAGCTGCGCGAGCGCACTGACTGGGATGCTGCCGCGGCCGAGCTGCGCCAGCTGCAGGAGGAGTGGAAGGCCCTTGGCTCGGTCTCGCAGCGCTATAGCCAGCGCATCTGGTCCGAGTTCCGCGAGCACTTCGACTACTTCTTCGAGCGCCGTCGCAAGGAAGGGCGCCAGCATAGCTCCCCCCGCGGCGCGGCGCAGGAGCACCTCACCGCCAAGCGTCAGATCCTCGACGAGCTGGCTGCTCTCCTGGAGGGCGAGCTGCCGACCAACCTCAGCGACGTCCTGGCGGAGTACAACGCCAAGTGGAAGGCCATCGGCTTCGTCCCCCAGCAATACAAGGAGGAGATCAACGCCCGCTACCGTGAGCTGCTGGATCAGCTGCATGGTATCCTGCGCAAGAACCGCGCTGCCCGCCGCCTCTCGGGCTATGGTGACACGCTCAAGCACCTCGAGGAGCGAGGTGGCACCCTGCAGGGTGAGCGCAGCCGCATGCAGCGTCACCTCGACCGCCTACGCAGCGAGCTGGAGACCTACGAGAGCAACCTCACGCGCCTGAGCGTCAGCAGCGCCTCGGGCAACAGCCTCCTGACCGAGCTGGAGCGTAAGCGCAGCGCGCTGATCGAGGATATCAAGCTGGCCGAGCAGAAGCTAGCTCTCCTCGACGCCGAGGGACAGGAGGGCTAGCCGCCCGCGCCCTCTCGGGTCGCAAGCGCCCGCAATAAGAAAGCCCAGCGAGGGGCGACCCAGCGTGTCCTACGCTCGGTCGCCCCTCGCTGGGCTTCGTGCCTGTCCCCTCGCTGTGGGCTAGCTCGCTCGTCGCTGGGAGCGGGAAGGGAGCACGGCGATAGGGCCCAATGTCGTACCTTTGTAGGCTAATCAACAAGATACGATATGAGTCTACAAGATCGCGGGCAGAGGGACTGGCTGCAGGCCCTCGCGGCACAGTGTCGCCTCCTGGGGCTGCGCCTCATCGTGGCCATGGCCCTCTACAGCGCCGCGCGTGCCTTCTTCTACCTATATAATAAGGACCTCTTGGATGTCTCCAGCGGGGCACAGCTTGGGCGGATGTTCGTGGGGGGATTGTACTTCGACCTCTCGGCGCTGAGCTATACGCACGTCCTGCTCGGGGTGCTCAGCCTGCTGCCGCTGGCCTTCACCTTCCGCCGCGGCTACCAGCGCTTCCTCTCGGCACTCTACCTCACGGTGAATAGTCTGGCCCTCATCCTCAACCTCGGGGATGCGGTCTACTACCGCTTCACCTTCAAGCGTACGACGAGCTCGGTCTTCGCTGAGTTCAGTAATGAGAATCCGCTGCACTTCCTTCGCTTCTTCGTCGACTACTGGGGCGTGACGCTCACGGGGCTGGCGCTGATCCTGCTGCTGGTCGTCGTGGATAGGCGTCTCCCGCGCCCCACGCAGCCGCCCCGCACGCGCCTCATCTCTTATAGGCTTGCGGGGAGCCTCGCGCTCGTCGTGACCGTAGCACTCGCCGTCATCGGGATGCGTGGCGGCTCGGCAGGGACGACGCGCCCCATCACGCTGAGCAATGCCGCCATCTACATCGAGCAGCCACAGCAGCGTGCGCTGGTGCTCAATACCCCCTTCTGCCTCATCCGCACGCTGGGCAAGGAGGCCCTGCCCGAGTACCGCTACTTCAGTGAGGCGGAGGCACGGCAGTACTTCGACCCTATCTATCGCCCTGGGGGGACGCCGCGCTCGGGGAGCTTCCGCGGGCGCAATGTGGTGCTCATCATCTGGGAGAGCTTCGCCCGTGAGTGGGTCGGGGGGCTCAATAGGGATATCCCAGGCTACCGTGGCTACACGCCCTTCATCGATAGCCTGATGCAGCGCTCCTATGTCTTCGAGGAGGCCTATGCCAATGGCTCCAAGTCCATCGACGCCATGCCCTCCATCCTCACCTCCCTACTCAAGCCCCGCAGCCCCTTCATCCTCTCGGTCTACTCGGGCAATGAGCTACCCTCGCTCCCAGCGCGTCTTGACTCGATGGGCTATACGACGGCCTTCTTCCACGGTGCGCCCAACGGCTCGATGGGCTTTGACGCCTTCGTCAAGCAGGCAGGCGTCCGCCGCTACTACGGTATGACCGAGTACGGCCATGATGCCGACTATGACGGGCACTGGGGGATATGGGACGAGCCCTTCCTGCAGTATATGGCACGGGAGCTGACGCAGCTCCCCGAGCCCTTCTTCTCCACGGTCTTCACCCTCTCCTCGCACCATCCTTTCCGCGTGCCCGATCAGTATAAGGGGCAGCTGCCCAAGGGTGAGATCCCCTACCACCAGAGCATAGCCTACACGGATCTAGCGCTGCGGCGCTTCTTCGAGACTGCGAGCCGCCAGCCTTGGTATCAGCGCACGCTCTTCGTCCTCGTGGCGGACCACGCCGTGCCTGGGGTGCTGAGGGAGTACAAGACCTCGGCGGGCGCCTTCCGCGTACCTATTATCCTCTTCGACCCTAGTGGGGAGCTGCAGGGGCGTGAGGCTGAGGCCGTCGTCTCGCAGTCGGATATCTACCCCACGATCCTGGACCTAGTGGGGGATGAGCGGCCGATGATCGCCTTCGGCAGCAGCGTCTTCGATACGAGCCGCCCCCGCTTCGCCGTCAACTATATGGATGGGGTCTACCAGATGGAGGAAGGGCAGTGGCTGCTGCAGTACGATGGGGAGAAGGTGCTGGCGCTCTACGACCTCAAGCGTGACCGCCTGCAGCAGCACGACCTCAAGGGGCGCCCTGGGACGCCCGAGCAGGCGATGCTGCGCCGCCTGCAGGCCTACCTGCAGACCTACTCCCAGCGTATGCGGGAGAACAAGCTGACCCTCGTCGCACCGCTGGAGCCCACCGCTCAGGGCGCTCACACGCCCTCCCATTAGCTGCTCGATGAACGATAAGATCAAGGACCTCACGCAGGGCGACCTGCGCCGCCACCTCTATCAGCTGGCGCTGCCCATCATGGGCACCTCCTTCATACAGATCGCCTACAGCTTCACCGACATGATCTGGCTGGGGCAGCTCAGCAGTAAGGCGCTGGCAGCGGTGGGCGCTGCGGCGGTCTTCTCCTGGATCGCTGCCTCTATCTCCCTGATTACCAAGACGGGTAGTGAGGTCACCATCTCGCAGAGCGTCGGCGCTGGGCGGCTCGACGAGGCGCGTAGCTATGCCTCGCACAATGTGCTGATGAGCCTCCTCCTCGGCCTCGGGATGCTGCTCCTCTATGCAGCGCTCGCAGCACCGATGATCGATCTCTACCAGCTCGAGCCTGAGGTGCGCAGCGATGCCCTACATTACTTCTACATCTCGCTCATCGGCTTCCCCGAGGTCTACCTCACGGCAGCACTGACGGGGCTCTACAATGCCATAGGCGACAGCCGCACGCCCTTCCGCATCTCCTGCGTGGGGCTGGTGGGCAATATGCTCCTCGACCCGCTCTTCATCCACACGTTGGGCTGGGGCGTCTCGGGGGCAGCGCTGGCGACCGTGACGAGTCAGGCGGTGGTCTTCGTCCTCTTCTGGCAGCGGGTGCGCCGCGACCGCCTCTTCGGCGGCTTCCCCTTCCTGGTGCGGCTGCAGCGTAGCTATGTGCTGCGCATCCTACAGATCGGGCTGCCCGTGGCCTCGCTACAGGTGCTTTTCGCCTTCGTCAGTATCTACATGGGGCGCATGGTCTCCAGCCTCGGCGGGCATATCGGCGTGGCGACGATGACCTCAGGGGCACAGATCGAGTCGCTGACGTGGAATACCGCCAGCGGCGTCACCACCGCGCTGACCACACTCGTCGGGCAGAACTATGCCGCTCGGCGCCTGCCACGTGTCTACGAGGCCTTCCGCCGCGCGCTGACCTTCACCCTCTCGGTGGGGATCGTCGGGACGCTGCTCTTCGTCTTCCTTGGGGAGCAGATCTTCGCCTTCATCGTCCCCGAGCGGGCAGCCTATGAGGCGGGCGGCGTCTACCTGCGTATCGTGGGGCTGTCGCAGGCCTTCATGATGCTAGAGATCACGGCGGGCGGGCTCTTCTACGGACTGGGGCGCACCTACGTCCCCGCCACGGTGAGCTTCGTCCTCACCTACCTGCGCATCCCTATGGCCCTCCTCTTCGCCTCCTGGGGCTGGGGGATCGAGGCCGTCTGGTGGGCCATCAGCCTCTCCTCGATCCTCAAGGGGCTGGTGATGCTCGGCTTCTATCTCTGGCAGCGCCAGCAGCATATCCGTCAGGCCGCAGCCCAGCTCGAGGGGCTGTAGGCAGGCCACACTCATCATTCCTTATATCCTTATGAAGCTACTACTCCTTACCAGTGTGCTCCCTGCCGATACGGCTGCGGCGAGCAACATGCGTAGCGCGCTCGACACCGCTACGCAGCCCCTCAACCTCGATGTCAAGCGCTGGTTCGGCCACGAGCAGCTCGAGTCGGGGCTCAACGCCCTGATCAACTTCGGCCTGCGCGTGCTGCTCGTCCTGCTGCTCTTCTGGCTCGGGCGCATCGTCATCCGCCGCCTGCAGCGCCTCATCGATGGTATCCTCCGTCGCCGTCAGCTGGATGGTGTGGCCGTCACGCTGCTGGACTCGCTCTTCTCCGCCCTCTGCTACATCGCCCTCGGCCTCACGCTGGCGGGCATCCTTGGGGTCAAGTCCGTATCCTTCGCCGCCGTGCTCGCCTCTATGGGTCTGGCCGTCGGTATGGCGCTCAGTGGCCAGCTGCAGAACCTCGCCGGCGGGGTCATCATCATGGTCACCAAGCCCTTCGGCATCGGCGACTTCATCTCCGCCCAAGGCTCCGAGGGGACGGTGCGCGCCGTCAAGCTCTTCCACACCGAGGTGCTGACGCCCGATAATAAGACGACCTTCATACCCAACGGTGCCCTCAGCAGCAATGTCATCGTCAACTTCTCCCACGAGGGGCTGCGCCGCGTGGAGTGGATCATCGGCATCGAGTACGATGAGGACGTGACCCGCGTGCGTGGCGTCATCCAGAGCCTCCTCCAGCGGGACGAACGTATCTTTACGAGCCCCGAGCCGACCATCGTCCTGCACCAACTCAATAGCAGCTCGGTCGATATCCTCGTGCGAGCCTGGGTAGCCTCGGGCGATCTCTGGGCGGTGTACTGGGACTTCAACGAGCGCGTCTACGCCACCTTCAATGAGCAGGGCATTGGCTTCCCCTTCCCGCAGCTGACGCTCCACCAGGGTAAGTAGCACGCTATGGCCTTCCAGCTTACCTCCCGCTTCCGCCCTACAGGCGACCAGCCTCAGGCCATCGACGAGCTCGTCCGTGGCTTCAAGCAGGGTGTGCCCTTCCAGACGCTGCTCGGGGTGACGGGCTCGGGGAAGACCTTCACTGCGGCTAATGTCATCGCGGGCGTCCAGAAGCCGACGCTCGTGCTGAGCCACAATAAGACGCTGGCTGCGCAGCTCTACGCCGAGTTCAAGGCCTTCTTCCCCAACAACGCCGTCGAGTACTTCGTCTCCTACTACGACTACTACCAGCCCGAGGCCTACATCGCGGCCTCCGATACCTACATCGAGAAGGACATGGCCATCAACGCCGAGATCGAGAAGCTGCGCCTCAGGGCGACGGCCTCGCTGCTCTCGGGGCGCCAGGACGTCATCGTCATCTCCTCCGTCTCCTGCCTCTATGGTATGGCCGACCCCAAGGCCTTCGAGGAGAAGATCATCCGCCTGAGCGAGGGCGACCACTACAGCCTAGAGCAGTTCAAGCGTGACCTCGTGCTCAACCACTATGTCAATGACCGCATCACCTTCGAGTCGGGCTACTTCCGCGTCAAGGGGGATACGGTGGACGTCTTCCCCGCGATCGAAGGCTTCGACGGCGTCGCCTACCGCGTGACCTTCTGGGACGGAGAGATCGAGCGCATCGCTTCCTTCGACCCCATCGGTGGGCGCGAGTACGGTCCTCTGTCGCGTCTCGTGATCCACCCCGCCAACCTCTTCGTCACGACCCAGGAGCAGGTCAATACCGCTGTGGGGCAGATCGACGTCGACCTCGGCGCGCGTGTGGCGGAGCTGGAGGCCGAGGACAAGCCCTACGAGGCCAAGCGGCTCTACGAGCGCACCACCTACGACCTGGAGATGATACGCGAGCTGGGCTACTGCTCGGGCATTGAGAACTATTCCCGCTACTTCGATGGGCGCAAGCCTGGCGAGCGCCCCTTCTGCCTGCTGGACTACTTCCCCAAGGACTTCCTCCTTATTATTGACGAGAGCCACGTCACCGTCCCACAGATCCACGCGATGTATGGCGGAGACCGCAGCCGCAAGATCAGTCTTGTGGAGCACGGCTTCCGCCTGCCTGCCGCGCTGGATAATAGGCCGCTGACCTTTGAGGAGTTCGACAGCCTGACTCCGCGTATCCTCTACATCAGCGCTACGCCAGCCGAGTACGAGCTGGCCAAGAGCGAGGGCGTGGTGGTCGAGCAGCTCATCCGCCCGACGGGTCTGCTGGATCCCATCATCGAGGTGCGCCCCACGGCGCATCAGGTGGACGATCTCGAGCACGAGATCCAGCTGGCAGTCGAGGCTGGGGAGCGCGTGCTGGTGACGACGCTCACCAAGCGCATGGCCGAGGAGCTCTCCGAGTACCTGTTGCGCCACGGCGTCGCCTGCAGCTATATCCATAGCGACGTCAGCACCCTAGACCGCATACAGATCATGGAGGACCTGCGCGCGGGTAAGTACGACGTCCTCATCGGCGTCAACCTCCTGCGTGAGGGCCTAGACCTGCCCGAGGTAGCGCTGGTAGCGGTGCTGGATGCGGATAAGGAAGGCTTCCTGCGCTCGCACCGATCGCTGACGCAGACGGCAGGCCGCGCAGCGCGTAATGTCCGTGGACGCGTCATCTTCTACGGGGACAAGATCACCGACAGCATGCGCCGCACCATAGAGGAGACCGAGCGCCGCCGTCGCAAGCAGATCGCCTACAACGAGGCACATGGCATCACGCCGCAGCAGATCGTCAAGAACAGCAGCTCCGTCTTCCCCGATCGCAAGGGGGACGAAGGGCAGCCCGTGGCCTACATGGGGGCCGATCCTACGGCTGCCGTGCCCGATCCGCTGGAGGAGGTGCTGAGCGTGGACAAGCTCAAGAAGCTCGTCGAGCTCAAGCGCGCCGAGATGATGGCTGCCGCTGCCGAGCTTGACTTCATCGAGGCCGCGCGCCTGCGCAACGAGCTTCAGCTGCTCGAGGAGCGCGTCCGTCTGCTTAGCTAGCCGCCCGTCCCGAGCTCTCCTTGTACTAGGTGTAAAGTTAGAGAAGACTGCACCCCTCGCGGAGTGAAGAGCTTCCTCCGTAGGCCTATTGTTCCACATTAAAGCAAAGTAAACGTACATGCTAGGCGCTATCATAGGTGATATCGTGGGCTCGCGCTTCGAGTTCCACAACCACCGCTCTACAGACTTCGACCTCTTCTCCCCGCAGTGTGACTTCACCGATGACAGTATATGCACGGTGGCCGTGGCAGACGCGCTCGTGCAGGGGCTAGACTTTGGGGAGGCCCTCCATCAGTGGTGTAGGCGCTACCCTGACCCTATGGGGAGCTATGGTGGGCGCTTTGCTCGCTGGGTCGCCTCCGATAATCCCCAGCCCTACGGCAGTCTGGGCAACGGCTCTGCCATGCGCGTCTCGCCCTGTGGCTGGCTGCCTGCGCTGGAGGAGGCGCTAGCTGCTGCCGAAGGCTCGGCGCTGCCTACCCACGACCATTCCGAGGGGATTAAGGGGGCCCAGCTCGTGGCGCACGCCATCTGGCTCCTACGTCACGGAGCGAGCAAGGCAGACATCCTCGAGCTCGCGGAGCAGCACTACGGCTACCGAGTCTCTGGGCAGAGCGTCGAGCAGCTCAGACGCACCAACGTGTTTGACGAGACTTGTCCAGGTACGATCCCTCCCGCCCTCTGCTGCTTCATCGAGAGCAAGGACTTTGAGGACGCTCTGCGGCAGACCGCCTCCATCGGGGGCGACACGGACACCCTCTGCGCCATCGTGGGAGGACTAGCCGAAGTGAGCTACGGCATCCCCGAGCAGCTCCAGCAGCAAGCCCTCGCTTACCTGCCCTCCGAGATGATCGCAGTCATCGACCAGTTCCAAGCGCTATACCAGACCCACTAGAGGCCGCTGGTCTTAGGCTCTCCTGAGGAGTCGGATGACCGTGCGCCCTGCGCTCCAGCTGCTCGAGGAGCGCGTCCGTCTGCTTAGCTAGCCGCCCGTCCTGAGTAGCCTTCCCCCACTAAGTACAGAGCCCCGAGCCCTATCCGTCGGATAGCGCTCGGGGCTCTGCTTTTGTGCTCCTTCGTTCGTGGAGCAAGCTCCTCGGACGTGGTCTAAGCTAGGCTACGCGCTAGGGGAGGCTAGGCTGAGGGATATCGGTCAGCTCGCTTATGGACGTCAGTCAGCCGCTTCACCGACGTCCGTCAGCGCTCTGAGGGATATCCCTCAGAGCCGCCCTCATTGAGGGGGGAGACGCGCAAGATAGCCGTAGCACCATCCTCCGATAGAGAGGGTACACGAGCGGCTGCGTAAGCCCCAGCGGGGCGACCCCTTCACAGCCCAGGGTGAGGGAACGCTGCAAGCGTGACGGAACCCTGGGTCAAGCATACCCATGCACCTAGAGCCCTACAGGGGCGACCCTTAGTAGAAATAGGGGAGGGGACGCTGCACGATGCTGCCCACAGCGGTTTCCAAGGTCGCCCCTGTAGGGCTTCGTCTTCATTGGCTGTATCCTGCCCAGGGTTTGGTCGCCCTTTCAGGGCTGCGCACCCTGGGCTTTGGGTGGGTCGCCCCTATGGGGGCTTAACTCCACGGGTCGCTTGATGGATGGCTCGGGCAAGCATGTCTTGCTCTGCCAGGGCTAAGGGACGATCTCGCAGCCAGCCCTTTGAGTAGTTGACTTGCTCTATCCCCCAGCGCCGCCCTCATTGAAGGGGCTGACGTGTAAGATAGCCGTAGCACCAGCCTCCGACAGAGGGGGCATACTAGCGGCTGCTTAAGCCCCAGCGGGGCGACCCCTTCAAAGCCCAGGGTGAGGGAACGCTGCAAGCGTGACGGAACCCTGGGTCAAGCATACCCATGCACCTAGAGCCCTACAGGGGCGACCCTTAGTAGAAATAGGGGAGGGGACGCTGCACGATGCTGCCCACAGCGGTTTCCAAGGTCGCCCCTGTAGGGCTTCGTCTTCATTGGCTGTATCCTGCCCAGGGTTTGGTCGCCCTTTTAGGGCTGCGCACCCTGGGCTTTGGGTGGGTCGCCCCTATGGGGGCTTAGCTCCACGGGTCGCTTGATGGATGGCTAGGGCAAGCATGTCTTGCTCCGCTAGGGCTAAGAGACGATCTCGCGGCCAGCCCTTTGAGTAGCTGATTTGCTCTATCCCTCAGCGCTGCCCGAGATAGTGCAGAGACGCGGGGGGCTGGTCTTAGGACGCTAGGACGGAGTAGAGGGGCGTGGGAAAAGGATATCCCTCACCGCTGCCCGAGATAGCTCAGAGACGTGGGAGGCTGGTCTTAGGACGCTAGGACGGAGTAGCGGTGGTGGGGGAAAGGGCTAAGGCTCAGAGCCTAGGTGAGGCGGGGAGGAGCGGCGGGCGGCATTATGCCTCAGCAGAGCCTCGAGGCAGGGGCTGTTCGCTAGAAAAGCGGTACATTTGTATATCAAGCCATTAGCGAATATGTATTTTGACGAACTAGATCTGGAAGACGAAGTGCTGGACGGACTCGAGGCAATGAACTTCTTCGAGACGACGCCCGTACAAGAGGCTACCATCCCCCTACTCCTCGAGGGGCGAGATATGATAGGCTGCGCCCAGACGGGCACGGGGAAGACAGCCGCCTACCTACTACCCATCATCAACCGCCTGAGCCGTGGCGAAGGCGACCCCACCAAGGTGAATGCCCTCATCATGGCCCCCACGCGCGAGCTGGCGATACAGATCGAGCAGCAGGTCGAGGGCTTCTCCTACTTCCTCCCCATCTCCTCCGTAGCCATCTATGGCGGTACCGACGGCATCGCCTGGGAGCAGCAGCGCCGCGGCATGGACAAGGGCGCCGACATCGTCATCGCCACCCCAGGCCGCCTCATCTCGCTGCTCAACCTGCAGCAGGCCGACCTCTCGGGCGTGCACTACTTCGTCTTGGACGAGGCCGACCGTATGCTGGACATGGGATTCCAGGAGGATATCCTGCAGATCTACAAGGCGCTGCCTGAGGACTGCCAGCACGTGATGTTCTCGGCGACGATGCCACCCAAGATTAAGAAGTTCGCCCACACGATCCTGCGCAACCCCGCTGAGGTGGAGCTGGCGATCTCCCGTCCGCCCGAGTCCATCGTGCAGTCGGCCTATGTCTGCTACGAGTCGCAGAAGGTGCCCATCCTGACGCAGCTCTTCCATGAGACGCCCCCCACCCGTACCATCATCTTCTCCTCCTCCAAGCTCAAGGTAAAGGAGCTGGCGCGTACCCTCAGCAAGCTCAACATCCGCGTTGAGCAGATGCACAGCGACCTGACGCAGGAGAAGCGCGAGGAGGTCATGCGCTCCTTCAAGGCCGGCACGGTGGATCTGCTCGTGGCCACCGACGTCGTAGCGCGCGGGATCGATATCGACAACATCCGTATGGTCATCAACTTCGACATTCCACACGACCCCGAGGACTACGTCCACCGTATCGGGCGTACGGCGCGTGGGGGCAATGATGAGGGGCTGGCCATCACCTTCGTCAGCGAGCGCGAGCAGTACGGCTTCGGCCGTATCGAGGACTTCCTCGGGCGCGAGATCTACAAGATCCCCGTGGATCCCTCCTTCGGCCCAGTGCCTAGCTATGACCCCTCGAAGCGTGTCCCCAGCGGACGCGGCGGCGGACGTAGCGGTGGGGGCGGTGGCCGCAGCGGCGGCTCGGGTCGCAGTGGCGGAGGCC
>ERZ773067.256-NODE-256-length-34679-cov-9.326190_pt1 | contig 34679 bp, 32 predicted proteins | sample MGYA00580622_ERZ773067 | MGnify/ENA primary metagenome ERZ773067 (study PRJEB29015, sample SAMEA2737998) | human oral metagenome | biome: human oral; feature: human-associated habitat; material: dental | place: China | collected 2113 ...
ATGCAGCATCGTAGTGCTACGATGGTGTAATAAATTGTTTGATGCAGCATCGTAGTGCTACGATGGTGTAATAAATTGTTTGATGCAGCATCGTAGCAGTATTTTGGTGTAATAATAATTTTGATGCAGCAGCGTAGTGCTACGATGATGTAATAAATTATTTGATGCAGCGTCGTAGCAGTATTTTGGTGTGATAATAATTTTTATGCAGCAGCGTAGTGCTACGTTGATGCATATATAAAATTTATACATCAACGTATTTATATTTTGAGGCAATAATAAAATTGATACACTGTCGTAGGAATATTATAAATGAAAAATATTATATTTGCATCATAATATATGTATGATGATGTAACAACAATTTCGGCTACATCTGCATGCTATGATTTTGGCTCGTAAACAATAAGGAGACTTGAATATTATGGAATTGAAGAGGTTTGAAAGAAGTCGGCTCCACCATATGGAGCATTTTCAGTTTGCCTCGCATGTTTTGCGACTGTGCGAAGAGGCCAATTTGCCTAAACTGAATGATGCGCTTCCGCCGCTGGTGCGTGCTATTAATAATGAGGACAGGGCGCTAAACAGGCCGCGGCGTCTTCCGGGTACGGAGGAGTTGAGGCTGCTCGATAAGGAGCGCGATAATGCCTATCAGGCTTTGAGGTTGTTGATGATGGCTCAGATACGGTCGGACGACGATGCGGTGGTAAAAGCGGCTAAGGTTCTGGAGGAGGTGATGTCGCGTTACCCGCGGACGCCGATTTCGAACTATGACATGGAAACGGGAATGATAAAAAACCTGATTACCGACCTGAAAGAGCCCGAAGTGGCTGCGCAAATTGTGGTTCTGGGTATGAAACACGTTGTGGAGCGTTTAGAGCGGGTTAATAAAAAGTTCGATGTTGAGTTTCATCATCGTGTGCAAATTGCGCTTCCAAGCGGAACGTACAATGTAAAGGCGCTTCGTGCGGCGGTTAACGTGGAGCTTGATTTCGTGTTGAAGCGTATCGAGGCGTTAGATAATCTGGAGCCGTCGGCAGAGGTAGAAAAGCTCATTAAGAATTATAATAATTTGGTGGATAACAGGCGGATGTTGCTCGCTCATCGTAAGGCTACAAATCGTTCGGCTCGCGAACGTGATATGGAGCGCAGCGTGCAGGCGGTTACGCCATTGATTCCTGTTTTGGAGCATAAGTTGAATCTTACTGCGGGCTCGATTTCCTTCGCTCGGAAGACGCTTATCTTCAATCGACTTAAATATTATCTTCTGAATGTTGCCGATTCGGAGCCTATTTGGGTTTGTATAAAGAAGGGCAAGCCGGTTATTACGGTTGACCCGACATTGCGGAGGGTTAAACGCAAGAAAAAGGTTGCCGTTGAAGAGGATGGCTAAAAAAAAATGCGCCGTGCAGAACACGACGCATTGAGTATTTAGCCTACCTGACTTCCGGGGTCTGAAGGCTTCAGAACCGTAGTTACGCTTAGCGAACCGTCGGCGTTCTCGGCCGAAAGAATCATTCCCTGACTTTCGATGCCCATCATTTTACGTGGTGCAAAGTTGGCTACGAAGAGTACGCTCTTGCCGGTGAGCTCTTCGGGTTCGTAGAACTTGGCTATACCGGAGAGGATTGTACGGTCGGTTCCGGAGCCGTCGTCGATAGTGAATTTGAGCAGTTTGTTGCTCTTCGGAACGCGTTCGCACGCTTTGATGTGCCCCACGCGAATGTCCATCTGCTCCCAGGTTTCGAATGGCACGTTGGGTTTAACAGGCGTGCAGTCGGTTTGTGCCGATTCGTTGGCAGCCTTCGTGTCGGCTAGCTTTTTGAGCTGGGCATCGATTACGTCGTCGTCAATCTTTTCAAAAAGCAGATGTGGTTCTTTAAGCTGGTGTCCGGCTTTGAGTAGTTCGGTAGAACCGAGTTCGCTCCAATCATATTCCGTCATGTTAATCATTCCTCGCAAATCGCGACTGCTGAAAGGCAGGAACGGCTCGAAGGCTATGCTAAGATTGGCCACCAGCTGGAGCGATATGTTCAGAATGGTTTCAACACGCTGCGGATTGGTTTTCCACACTTTCCAGGGTTCGCATTCGGTTATGTATTTATTGCCGATTCGAGCCAGATTCATTGCTTCTTTAAGTGCCTCGCGGAATTTGAATGCTTCGAGACATGTTTCGAGTTTCTCTTTAACGTCTTTGAACTCGCGAATTGTTTCGCTGTCGATGTCGTGCAGTTCGCCGCAGGCTGGCACGGCGCCATTCCAATATTTCCAGGTGAGTTGCAGGGCGCGGTTCACGAAGTTTCCGTAAATAGCCACAAGTTCGGAGTTGTTGCGCTCCTGAAAATCTTTCCATGTGAAGTTGTTGTCCTTAGTTTCGGGTGCGTTGGCCGTGAGAACATAGCGCAGAACGTCTTGCTTGTCGGGCAATTCACGCAGATATTCGTGCAGCCACACAGCCCAGTTCCGACTGGTTGAAATCTTATCGTTTTCGAGGTTCAGGAATTCGTTGGATGGTACGTTGTCGGGCATCGCATATTCGCCGTGAGCTTTGAGCATTGTTGGGAAAATAAGGCAGTGGAAAACGATGTTGTCCTTGCCGATGAAGTGAATGATTCGGGTGTCGGAATCTTTCCACCACCGCTCCCATGGGCCGAACTTGTCGGGCTGAGCGTCGCAAAGTTCTTTCGTGTTGGATATGTAACCAATCGGCGCGTCGAACCACACGTATAGCACTTTTCCTTCGGCTCCTTCGACGGGTACTGGTATTCCCCAATCAAGGTCGCGCGTCATGGCTCGCGGCTGCAGGTCAAGGTCGAGCCAGCTTTTACACTGTCCGTAAACGTTCGGTCGCCATTCCTTGTGCTCGTCAAGAATCCATTGTTTGAGCCAAGTTTGATATTCATTCAGCGGCAAATACCAGTTCTTGGTTTTCCTGATAACCGGTTTTGCGCCCGATATGGTGCTGTGCGGATTGATGAGTTCCATTGGCGAGAGGGCGGTTCCGCAGCGTTCGCACTGGTCGCCATAGGCATCGGGATTACTGCAATGCGGACATTGCCCCATGATGTATCTGTCGGCCAGGAACTGATGGGCCTGCTCGTCGTAGTATTGCTCGCTTTCCTGTTCGATTAGCTTCCCGTCGTCGTAGAGCTTGCGGAAGAAATCAGAGGCGAAGCGATGATGGATTTCGCTGGTTGTTCGACTGTAAATGTCGAACGATATTCCGAACTCCTCCATAGAGTCTTTGATGAGCTTATGATATCTGTCGCAAACATCCTGCGGCGTGATGCCTTCTTTCTTTGCACGGATGGTTATAGGCACACCATGCTCGTCGCTGCCGCCAATGAAAATTACTTCGCGCTTTTTGAGTCTCAGATAGCGCACGTAGATGTCGGCCGGCACATAAACGCCCGCCAAATGTCCTATGTGAATACCACCGTTGGCATATGGCAAAGCCGCCGTGACGGTGGTTCGTTTAAAATTCTTTTCGTTCATTCTTTATTTTGTGTTTTGATTCTGTTTATTCAATTCTCACGCTCCGACCTGCTCGATGACATGCAATACGTCGGGCACCTTTCACATAGATATCTTCGTTGCCCGCCATGTCGAGATTAAACTGTAGAGCAATAACCTGGTCGAGCAGATTCTGGTAAGCCTGGTCGTTGAAGACTGTTATGATTATAGCTCCGTCTTTGAAGGCAACATAGCTGGAAACGCCTTTCTTCATGGGCTTCGGATAATCGGAATATTGCGTTGCTGTGAGAAGTTTTGCCAGCCGGCAGTTCTTGTAGTACATCTTCGGGAACTTGTCGAGCCTGTAGACCTCGTAGTTCGTTTTGAGCAGATAGTCGTGCTGTCGCATAATGTTTGCCGTGCGCTCCGGATTCTCGAATATTTCTATAGCTTCGGCCACGCTTATAACGTTCGGTTGGGCTATAGCTGCCGCTGCTTGTATGAGGTTTTCCCGGGGTTGTTCGGGTTCTGCAATTGCAGGAACTTCCGCCGTTTTTACAACCTTGCGCGACGTTCCGCAACTGCTCATAATAGCAACCAGAGCAATGGCTATCAATGTTTTCTTCATGTTTTTAATTGTTCTGTATGTTAAAATCATCGCGTGCAAAGGTAGCATAAAAGATGTACGGATTTTCAGTCCGTGTAGCCGCTTTACCCAAAAAGGATGTGGCTGTTTAAGGCGTCTGCAAGTTAAACATTACCTTTGCATCGTTAATTTTTAATACTTATGGATTGGTTAATTAAATTATTTACTACCCAAGATAGTGTAGCCCACATCGTGCTGCTCTATTCTATGGTCATAGCCTTAGGAGTATACCTTGGAAAAATCAAAATTGGCGGTATCTCGCTTGGTGTGACCTTCGTTCTTTTTGTCGGTATCGTGGCCGGCCATATCGGTTTCACCGGCCCATTGCCAGTGCTGAATATTCTTCAGGATTTCGGACTAATTCTGTTCGTGTTCATGATTGGTTTGCAGGTGGGGCCAGGCTTCTTTGAAAGCTTCGGAAAAGGAGGAATAAAACTCAACATGCTTTCCTGCCTGGCAGTGCTGCTGAACATTCTGGTGATGTTTGGATGCTACTACATCTTCTTCGACACCAGCAAGTCTTCAAACTTGCCGATGATGATTGGAACGCTCTATGGCGCGGTGACAAACACTCCTGGATTGGGAGCCGCCAACGAAGCTCTGTTGAGCGTTTTCCCTAATGGCACCAACTTCGATATCGCATCGGGATATGCATGTGCCTATCCGCTCGGAGTTGTCGGAATCATCGGCGCTACACTCGCACTGAAGTACATGTACAAGATTAACATGGAGCGCGAGAACGAAGAAGTACTTGAGCTGGAAAACGAGAACCCCGATGCCAAACCACATTCCATGCATCTAAAAGTATCTAACTCGTATATCGCCGGGCGCACGCTGATGGAAATATCGGAGTTTCTGAAACGTAACCTTGTTTGTACACGTATCATGCACAACGGCGAATTAAGCGTCCCGAGTAGAAATACAGTGTTCGAGCTGGAAGATGAGGTACTAGTGGTTTGCGCCGAAGCCGACGTTGAGGCCATTCAGGCTTTCATCGGCCCCCAGATAGATGCGCATTGGAACGAGGAAGACCAACCGCAACCAATCGTTAGCCGACGAATCATAATAACCAATAGCTCAATGAACGGTAAAACTATCGGCAAGATGAACCTCGGAGCTGTCTACGGAGTGAACGTAACAGGAATAATCCGCCAGGGAATGGAACTCTTCGTGAGCCCAAACTTCCACTTCCAGGTGGGCGACCGTGTGATGGTTGTAGGCCCGAAAGACAATGTGAAGCGAGTTGCCGAAATGATGGGAAACTCTGAAAGACGCCTCAATGCTCCAAACATAGCAACCATATTCGTGGGAATCATCGTGGGAATCATCTTCGGAACTCTCCCAATAGCCATTCCTGGAATGCCTGTTCCGTTAAAACTCGGTTTGGCAGGAGGACCACTTATTATAGCCATCCTTATCGGCCGTTTCGGTTACAGAATGCACCTCGTTACCTACACCACCGCATCGGCAAACATGATGCTTCGTGAGTTCGGTCTTGCACTATTCCTGGCGTCGGTAGGAATCAAAGCCGGAAACGGATTCTGGGAAACAGTCGTGCAGGGCGACGGATTGAAATATGTCTACACAGGTTTTATCATAACCGTGATTCCCATCCTCATCATAGGTACAATAGCCCGTGTGAAATTCAAGTTCAACTATTTCACAGTTATGGGTATGATTGCCGGAACATATACCGACCCACCAGCACTGGCTTATGCCAATTCTGTTTGTGCAGGCGAGGCCCCGGCGCTAGGCTATTCAACGGTTTATCCGCTCACAATGTTCCTTAGAATATTCACAGCACAGATGATTGTACTATTCTTCTGCGGAACCTAAAGGTCAGCTATAACAATATATAAAAGGTCGGGTGCTCTATTTATGAACTCCGACCTTTTTTATTTTGCGTTTACGACGTTGGCGCAAGAGCTATGCAGTTTTGTTTTGTATTTGCGGCACCAGCGCAAACGTGATGCATTTAAATAGTGATGATAAACTATTTATTCTGAGTAACATAATCGGGTAAGGAGGCAAACCTAAAATCATATTTATCCCCCTACCCTATTTTATTTCTTTTAGAGATCATATGTGAAAGTAAATTCTTTCTCTGCATCCAACGTGTTACCCACGAAGCATCCTTTTCTAGAGAAATTCTCCAAGCGTTTACGAAGCTTCTCATCAAACGATGCTTTTAGATGGAAGTTGATGCTGAACTTGGTTACACGATGTTCTTGCATGTCTTCCTCACATTCTCCAACCTCGGCATAGCAATCCGAGAAATCGCTTCCGGCACGCTCGGCTTGTAATCCCATGACGGTTAGAGCGCAAGCAGCCAACGAAGATGCTAGCAGTTCAACCGGTGTTTGATATTCACCCAGTCCGCCAACTGATTTCACAGCGTCGGTTTGAACGTTGATTCCCGATGTATTGTGGACAGCATCTACATGTCCATGGGATTTGTACTTTGCAATTGTGATTGTCATATTCTTTATCCTCTTATCCTGTTTATTAATTTTCGAGCATGTTCTTTCGATAGTTTTTTGATTTGCAGCAGCTGTTCCGGGTCGTTTCTCAAAGCATACGATACGGCTGGAGTGCAGATATGGTCCTGCAAGTTAAACCGGCACAAAGCTGCAATCTCCTTTATTTGTTGCATAACTATTTCGTCTATGGGATAATCCTCGGATGCTCCAAAAGTGAAAGAAGGAATCAGAATCTTTCCTTTCAAAGCATCACCTTTTGAACCATGCGAAAAACCATGCACAAACACCAATTCAATCCAGCGATGCATTATAGAGGGCATGCTATACCAGAACACGGGGAATTGCAGAACTACAATATCAGCCTTCACCAGTTTCTCTTGTTCAGCCTTTACATCAATCTCGAAATTCGGATAAAGCTCGCTCAATATTGAGAACTCGGCGTTTGGGAAAGCATTCTTCAGCTCATCGATTATCAATCTGTTTGCCACGGAATCGTTCAAGTCTGTATGGCCAGAAACTATTAGAATATTATCCATCATTAAATCCTTTTACTTTAAAACTAAAAACCGTCGAACTCTTTGAAAAGTCCGACGGTCAAAATCTCTACTTTTTCTGTTCTTGTAGCTTACTTAACAGTCTTAGCGCTGTCAGCCATGTTAGCGGTAGAATCGTTCATTGTGCTGTCCTTAACAGTAGAATCGTTCATTGCGCTGTCGTTAGCGGTGCTGTCTGCATTAGGAGCAGGTTTTGTTTTGTCACCACAAGATGCGAAAGAGATAGCTGCAATAGCTACGAACATTAAAACTAATTTTTTCATTTTTCTTTGCTTTTAAATTCTGTAAGACAATTATTGGTTTATTAAAACAATGCAAAGGTATGTATTTTTCCAATACACCATGCAAGTTCCTGAAAAATTTTTCGGGATTTATTGTAACCTTTCCGTAAACCACTGAAATCAAGAAGTTCTATACGCCTTGTTTTTGAGACGACGGAGTGAACAATAGCTCCTCGGAGTCGGATTTTTTATCGATTACAATAGTTGAACCCTTGGAAATAGACTCGGAAAGAATGAGCTCGCCCAATCCATCTTCGATGTAGTTTTGTATGGCACGTTTCAGCGGACGGGCGCCAAATTGTACATCATAGCCTTTGGTAGCGACAAATTCTTTTGCGGCATCAGTAATCTGGAGCTCGTAGCCGATGTTCTTCACACGACTGAGCAATCCTAACAGTTCGATGTCGATGATGCGCTTGATGGCATTGAGGTCAAGCTGGTCGAAAGTAATTATTTCGTCCAAACGGTTCAGGAATTCAGGGGCGAACTGCTTGCTGAGGCTCTTTTGGATTATGGCGCGAGCACGTTCCTTGTCGTGTTCGCTCTTTGAGAGGCCGTTAAGATTAACTGCGTTGAAACCTACTCCTTGCCCGAACTCTTTGAGCTGACGAGTGCCGGCATTGGAAGTCATTATGATAACGGTGTTGCGGAAATCTATTATCCTGCCGTTGCCATCGGTTAGTCGACCTTCGTCGAGCACTTGCAGAAGCATATTGAATACATTGCCGTGGGCTTTCTCTATTTCGTCGAGCAGGATGATTGAGTAGGGATGACGACGTACGCGTTCCGTGAGCTGTCCGCCCTCTTCGTAGCCTACATATCCCGGGGGAGCGCCTATAAGTCGAGAGGTGTTGAAGCTTTCGGAGTATTCGCTCATGTCTATTCGGATCAGCGCATCTTTAGAGCCGAACATTTTTTCGGCTAGTCGTTTTGCAAGATATGTTTTACCCACGCCCGTCGGGCCAAGGAACATGAAGGTTCCTATGGGATGATTCGGGTCTTTCAATCCCAAACGATTACGGCGAATTGCTTTCACCATTTTATCTATGGCCGGGTCTTGTGCTATGACGACTTGTTTCAGTTCGGCATCCATATTTTTCAGTCTGATTCCTTCGGCCTGTTTCATACGTTGCACTGGCACTCCGGTCATCATTGAAACGACGTCGGCTACATCGTCTTCGGTTATTCTAACCTTTTCGTTGCTTTCATTTTTCTGCCATTTTTCTTGTGCTTCGGCGAGTTGTTTTTCCAATTCGGCTTGCTTATCGCGATAGCTGGCAGCGAGTTCGAAATCTTGTGCTTTAACTGATTTCTGTTTCTTTTCCTGAATAATATCCAGTTGTTTTTGGATGTCGACAATTTCTTTTGGAACCTCGGCGTGCTGCAGATGTATTCGCGACCCCACTTCGTCCATTGCATCTATGGCTTTGTCGGGGAAGAAACGGTCGGTTACATATCTATCTGTCAGTCTGACGCAGGCTTTGAGTGATTCGTTTGAATAGTCGACGTGGTGATGTTCCTCGTAGCGTTCCTTTATGTTTTGGAGAATTTGGATTGTTTCGTCGACCGTTGTGGGTTCGACGATTACCTTTTGGAATCGACGTTCCAACGCTCCGTCTTTCTCGATTGAGTTACGATATTCATCGAGTGTCGTTGCTCCGATGCACTGAATTGTACCGCGTGCCAGAGCCGGTTTGAGAATATTGGCTGCATCCATCGAGCCTGGTGTTGAGCCGGCTCCAACGAGGGTATGTATCTCGTCTATGAATATAATGAGGTCGGAATTCTGCTCGATTTCTTTAATCAACGCTCGGATACGTTCTTCGAACTGTCCGCGATATTTCGTGCCGGCCACAATGGCAGTCATATCGAGTGTCACCACTCGTTTGTTGAACAACACGGGCGATGTTATTCGCTTAACTATCATTTGTGCCAGTCCTTCAACGATTGCACTTTTTCCAACTCCGGGCTCACCTATAAGGATGGGATTATTTTTCTTCCGCCGACCCAGGATTTCGCTCACACGCAGGATTTCTTTTTCGCGTCCGACCACCGGGTCGAGCTTGCCTTCTATGGCAGCAGCTGTGAGGTCGGTTCCGAAATTGTCGAGTACGGGAGTTTTAGATTTCGTTTGTTGTTTCTGACTTGTCCGAGCGGCGGAGTCTTTGTTTTGCTGACTGAAAACGGGTTCATCTTCTTCCTCGTCGGCCATATCGATTCCATCGCGTGTTTGATTAGCCTTTTGTTGTAAATAAAGCAGGGCCGTTTCATAGTTCAGCGAATTTCTCTCGAGTAGATTCTTGGCTCCATTTCCGGCATTATCGTGCAGCAGGGCCAGCAGCAAATGATGCAGGTCGACAGTTTCGGTGCGTTGTCGGCGTGCCTCGAGTACTGCCAATCTGAGAATATTATTGGCCTGTTCGTTCAGCAGCATGTCAGCTGGCGGTATGTCGGCCTTGTTGTCACTCTTTCGAATGAGTTCCTCGAGTTCGTTTTTCAAACTCTCTATATTCACATTCAAGCTTGCTATCATTGTCGGCACGAGTCCGTTTTTCTCTCTAAGTATGGCCAGAAGAATATGTTCCGGTCCTATCGATTCGCTTGCAAGTCGTTCGGCTTCTTCTTTGCTGAACGACAGAATCTCCGAAACCTTTTGTGAAAACTGGTTCATAATGTTGTTTACCTTTCTATGTTATACGGGGTTCTAAATAATCTCTTTCTCAATTGCAAAGGCTGTGCCAAGCGTAGCAAGGCCCCAAAACTGTTTGGTTTCTTGTCTGCAACACTGTTGCAAGGCCCGAACCGTTTGGTTTCTCGTTTGCGGGACTTCCGCGAAGCCCAAACCATTTGGTTTCTCATCTGCGGAACTTCCGCGGAGCTCAAACCATTTGGTTTCTCATTTGCGGAACTTCCGCGGAGCTCAAACTATTTGGTTTCTCGTTTGCGGGACTTCCGCGAGGCCCAAACTATTTGGTTTCTCATTTGCGGGACTTCCGCGGAGCCCAAACCATTTGGTTTCTCGTTTGCGGGACTTCCGCGAGGCCCAAACTATTTGGTTTCTTATTTGCGGGACTTCCGCAAACGATAAACCGGTTGTTTTACTCCTGCGCTCATGGCGCAACGATTTTACGATATAATCAATCAACCTCTTCAGGATGAAAAGAGCGAATACATCGTGGTTCGACATATCCGCTCCCTTTGTTTGTTACACCTTTTATATATATGAATTCGGTTTAAGAATCTGTTTAACCTCTGGAGAGTAAGCATAACTTATACTGAAGAATCGATTTACTCTGCTTTGAAACTCAATAGATTCCCACTCGGGCGGAACGCCCGCATGTAGGGACAGACCCCGTGTCTGTCCGCACCCGGACGACAGGACGAAATATGTTATGCGGTCGGTAGACCGAATTGGCGTGGAGGCGGACAGACACGGGGTCTGTCCCTACATACGGGCATTCCGCCCGAAGACGAAATATGTTATGCGGGTCTTCCGCCCGAATTGGCATCCGTTGTTTATTACCCATTTGCTTCTAGGAGACTTGAGCTGATCCTAAACCGAACTCATGTATATATAGGCCTACAAATTCAGCTCGGCGAGTTTGCCACGCAACTTTTCGCAGGTTGATGAACTAGCCGGAACGAGAGGCAGTCGGAGTATGTTTTCAATCATGCCCATTTCGCTGAGAAGGGCTTTGCAGCCCGCCGGATTACCGTCGACGAAGAGCAATTTGTAAAGCTCGGCCAAACTATTGTGAATCTTTCGGGCTCCGAGCATATCGCCATCGAGCGCACAGTGAACCATCTTGGAAAATTCTTTCGGAAGAGCGTTGCCGATTACTGATATCACGCCTACTGCACCGCTTGCAATGAGGGGGAAGGTGAGAGCGTCGTCGCCACTGATGACCTCGAATCGTTCGGGTTTATTTTTGATTATCTCATTAGCCTGGTCGGCATTTCCCGAGGCTTCTTTTATTGCCACGACGTTAGAACAATCGGCAGCTATACGCAGGGTTGTTTCGGCAGTCATATTCACTCCGGTTCGGCCCGGCACGTTGTAGAGAACTATTGGCAGCCGACTATCTTGCGATATTGCTTTGAAGTGCTGGTAAATTCCTTCCTGACTGGGTTTGTTGTAGTACGGGCAGATGCTTAGCATACCGTCTATTCCGCTCCAGTCGGTACTGTTCATCTCTCGAATCACAGCAGCCGTGTTGTTTCCGCCACAATATTTCAGAATCGGAACCCTACCGGAAACGATTGCCTTAACGGTATCGGTTATTTTATTCTTCTCGTCGGCAGAGAGGCAGGGAGTTTCGCTTGTCGTGGCGAGTATGCAAAAGAAATCGGCCCCATTCGTCAGCTGGTATTCAATCAATCGTTCTAGGGCTTTGAAGTCAACGGCTCCATCTTTTTTGAATGGTGTGATGAGCGCAATTCCTAAACCATGAAATACGTTCCGCATAATATTATTGCTTTTAATCAGTTGCTTGCAAAAGTAAGTTCAATATTTTATATCCCAAAGAAACAGGGCGTTGGCGGGCATGCTTTCTCCGGCATCGCAGCGCGAACCCGAATCGAGTATTTGTTTAAATTCAGCGAGAGTTGTTCTACCGCGGCCTACTTCAATAAGAGTTCCCACAACAGCGCGCACCATATTTCGGAGGAAACGGTCGGCGGTTATTCTGAAGAACCAACGCGAAGCAAGGGTGCACTCATCGGCGGGGAGCTGATGCCATGCGGCTTCGATTACGTTGCAAACAGTTGTTTTCGAATCGGCTCCCGTTTTGCAAAAACATTTGAAATCTTTCTGCCCGAGAAGAAGTTTTGCAGCATCATTCATCTTCTCAAAATCGAGCTCGTAGCGCAGTTCGCATGAGTAATGACGCTGAAATGCGTCTTTCTCGGTGTGCAGATAGTAGTGATAGGTTCGCGACTTAGCCGAGAATCGGGCGTGAAAATCGTTATCAACCTGCTCAACGGCCGATACGGAAATATCATTCGGGAGGAAACGGTTCAGCTTGTAAACCAAATCATGCTCGTCGATTGAGTTCCCCAAATCGAAATGCGCAACCATCATTCGGGCATGCACTCCGGCATCTGTTCGCCCAGCTCCGGTTATCGAAGTATTATTTCGCATAATTGTGGTGAACGCGTTTTCCAAAACCTCTTGCACGGATATTCCGTTTGGCTGAATTTGCCAGCCGTGATAGCGAGTTCCATCGTAGGAAAGCTTGATAATGTATCGTTGCATAATGCAGCAAAATTACTATAATACGCTCGGGCCTCAACAGAACCTCGCAGATAGAAATAATGTATGGTTTCGATGTTTCATGCCCGAAGTGATTAACTTTGTCCGGCAGAAATCAAATAATAACCAATAGTTTATGGATAACATCAAGACTCTTTTTCTAGCCGTTCTGGCATTAGTTTCGTTTGCTTCATGCATCAAAGACGAAGCGCCGAATCAGGAAGCCGATATCCTTTCGTGCAAGGTTGGCGATGGCCTGCTCATCCGCGAACCAATAATCACGAACGATGAAGTTCGACTATATGTCAACGGTTGGACCGACCTCACGAATTTGGCACCCATATTCACACTCACCGAGGGCGCAACAATAGAACCGGCAAGCGGAACCGCACGTAATTTCACCACACCGCAAAACTACACGGTGACGTCGCAAGACGGACGGTGGAAGAAAACCTACAAGGTGTCGTTCCTCTCCGACGACCTCGCAACCGAATATCATTTCGAGAATATGAAATGGTATGAATATACCGACGATGAAAGCCAACCGGCAAAGAAATATTTCCACATATTCTTCGACAAAACATCCGACAACAGCGAAATGGAATGGGGAAGCGGCAATGCAGGATTCATGATAACAAACAACAACGCACAGGCCGAAGACTATCCCACCAGTCAAGCCAACGACGGATATATCGGCAAATGCGCCAAACTCACAACCGTGAGCGCAGGCGAGCTGGGTAAAATGTTTGGCGCACCAATCGCAGCCGGCAATCTCTTCACGGGAACATTCCAAATCAACCCAACCGATATGCTCAAGTCAACCCGGTTCGGATTACCATTCAGCAAGAAACCGCTCGAGCTCACAGGCTACTACAAATACAAAGCCGGCACAACATTCACAAACAAAGAAGGCAACGAGGTCAAGGGACAGAAGGACGACTTCTCTATCTATGCCGTCTTCTATGAAGTGACACCCGAAGTACCCACACTCGACGGAACCAATTCGCAAACCAGTCCGAACATCGTTCTCGCCGCACAGCTCGACGAACGACACGAAACCGACCGCTGGACACGATTCTCCATACCCTTCAAACCTGTGGCTAACCGAACCATCGACGCCGAGAAACTCAAAGCGGGGAAATATAATCTGGCCATCATCATGTCGTCGAGCAAAGACGGCGGACTGTTCAACGGCGCCGTAGGAAGCACGCTCTATGTCGACGAATTGCAATTATTCTATGAGAAATAAAATCATCACCCTCCTGCTCGTCATCAGCGCAGTTGCCCACGCGCAAACCGACCGTACCGAAGCCCTCATCCTGTCAGAAAACAACGGCTGGGAATACGAAGTGAAAGCCGGCATAAATATCGGCGGAGCATCGCCCATTCCGCTGCCTGTGGAGATTCGCAAGGTTGAAAGCTATAGTCCGAAGTTCAACGGAACCATCGAAGGCGTAGTTACTAAATGGCTAGGCGCCGAAAAGAAATGGGGAATCTCGGCCGGACTAAAGTTCGAAGAAAAAGGAATGATAACCGGCGCACAGGTGAAAGCCTACGGTATGGAAATAATCAGCGAAGGCAGTCGAGTGTCGGGCCTCTGGACAGGCCACGTAAAAACAAACTACAACAGCACGATACTCACCATCCCCGTCATGGCAAACTACAAACTTGGCAGACTCTGGAAAGTACGTGCCGGTCTATTTGCCTCCCTCAAACTCGACGGCGACTTCACTGGCAGCGTGAGCGACGGTTATCTACGCGAAAAAACACCAGTCGGACAAAAAATCGCTTTCACCAACGGCAATTCAGCCACCTACGACTTCGGCTCTCATCTTCGCCACATGCAATGGGGAGCCCAGATGGGTGGAACCTGGCGCGCCTTCAATCATTTCACCGTGAACGCCGACCTCACATGGGGATTCAACGACATATTCGAAAGCAATTTCAAGACAGTCTCTTTCAAACTAATTCCCATCTATCTGAACCTCGGATTCGGATACAGATTCTAAAAGCAAAAACATTATATGAACGAAAAAATCAGAATAAAAGACATCGCCGAACGAGCCGGCGTGAGCGTAGGAACCGTAGACCGCGTGTTGCACAACCGCTCCAAAGTTTCGAAAGAAGCGCTCGCAAAAGTTCAGAAAGCCCTCAGCGAAATGAACTATCAGCCCAACGTATATGCAAGCGCGTTGGCTTATAATCGTAGTTACACATTCCACTGCATCATTCCCAAACACAGCCGGGAAGAATATTGGGAAGAAATAGAACTCGGAATAAAGAAAGCAACCGAACAGCAGAGAGACTTCCGAGTAGAAGCCCAACTGATGTACTACAATCGACTGGACCCTGACTCATTCGTCAAAATCCATAAAGAATGTCTCCAGCAAAAGCCCGACGGAGTGATTCTCGTGCCCCCAACCCTGGAACTCACTCAACCATTTGCCGACGAACTGCACACAGCAAAAATTCCTTTCATCCTGCTCGACTCCAATATGCCCGAAGTGCAGCCGCTATCGTTCTATGGACTCGACTCCGTGCAAAGCGGCAAGTTCGCAGCCCGAATGTTCATGCTTCTGGCCCATGCCGAACCAGCCGTGATGCTAATGAAACAAACCATAAACGGACGAGTACTAAACCGCCAGCAAGAAAACCGAGAAGTGGGCTTCAGAACCTACATGAAAGAGCATTTCCAAAACACGGAAATAATCGACCTCAACCTCCCGCTCAGGTTAAACCAAAAACATCATGAACTGATACTCGAAAAAACATTCAACGAGCATCCCGAAATACGCCACATCATAACCCTCAACTCAAAAGCCTCAATCGTGGGCAACTATCTCCACAAAACAAGCCGGAACGACGTCCAAATAATGGGCTACGACATGACCAACCGCAACGCCGAATGCCTACGCCGAGGAAACATATCCTTCATCATCACCCAGCACGCCTATCAACAAGGATTTCTAAGCATCGATACACTCTTCAAAGCCATCGTGCTAAAGAAAAAAGTGCGACAGGCCAACTACATGCCCATCGACCTCATCACGAAAGAAAACATCGACTTCTATCACCGCACCCTACTCTGAACATGAATATCGTTCAACGAAACCTATTCAGCATCTTACGGGCGGGAGCTTTCAACGACCGAACTCTCCCGCCCGAACCGATGTCGGCCTACAAATGGCAAACACTATTCGAAATCGTCAGCGCACAAAACCTCATCGCCCCATTCGCCATCGGAATAAGCCAGTTCGACAACAACAAACAAACGAATCTGCCCGATAGCCTGAAAGAAATCATCAGCCAATCCCCCACCCCATCCCACCCCAAAACCGAGAAAACCATAACCCTTGCCAATCCGTTCCTCAACCGAAAGCTCCACAAAATAATCGACAACGAACGCCACAGCATCGACACCTCCGTTGAAACACTTAAAGCACTACGCATCATCATCGACAACCTCAAAGCAATGCTCAACAGCGGAGTAAACATCGGTACCCTAATAGAACTCGGACAATATCTCCGCACCGGCGGACACAAGATAGACTTCCTCAAACTCGAACGCTGGATAGCCACCCTCCACCTCCAATCCGCAGCCCAATTTCAAGGCAACATCCTCATCGAGTTCTTCGGTTTCGAACCCGACGAACTCCCATTCGTTTCCCGAACCGACCCCAAAGTCAGCAGAATAATCATCCACAAACTCAACCACCTCCAAAAGCTCGTCGCCTCCCACAGTCCGCTAAAAACCAACAGCCGCCTCATCCGTCGCAACTTCAAGCACGCCCCCACCTACCTACGTTATGCCCCACTAGAAACAACAAGCAACCTCCTCTACAACATCTTCCACTTCATTTCCGACATCGAAGAATAATCTTCCCCAATTCGAATCCACATAAATATCACACAAGTTTATCCCAAACTCACGTCTGGGCGCACTTCTGCCATGGAAGAAAGACAAAAAACAACGATGGAGACGGCAAATATCGACAACATTCTACTCCCAACGGCTTAGGCACTAGCACCTAATCGTGCGTTTGCTCAAAAAAGGCATACCTTTGTCGCAACAATACCAGTCAAGAGTATGAAAAAGATAATATTACTCGCAATGAGCATAATTTTGCTTTCCGGATGCCGGGAAAGTCTAGAAGAACAAGCAGCCAGAAATTGTAAAGAATTCACGGAGAAAAACTGTCCTACTCCGGTGCAACTCAATATACGAATGGATAGTATGGTATACGAAAACACAACCCGCACCATTCGATATTATTACACCCTCAGCGGCCCGGCCGACAACGAAAAAGCGGCCCACAAAATGCAAAAGGAACTGCGCAGCCTTCTGCTCACGGCAGTCAAAAGCGACACGGGCACGAAGATTTATAAAGACGCCGGATTCAACTTCCGATACACCTATCGCTCCGAAAAATCACCCGCCACAATACTGTTCGACACCACTTTCGGGGAAAAAGACTATTGAACCTTAATTCATTAAAAGAAAAAATGTAGCTATGAAACTCTCCGAACTCAAAACCGGCCAGAGCGGTATAATAATAAAAGTATCCGGTCATGGCGGATTCCGTAAACGCATCATCGAAATGGGCTTCATTAGCGGGAAACGGGTAGAGGTACTGCTCAATGCACCGCTACGCGACCCGGTGAAATATAAAATCATGGGCTACGAGGTTAGCCTTCGGCACAGCGAGGCCGATTTGATTGAAGTCCTGCCCGACCATGAAGAGACGCACTCCGAAATACAAACCGAAACACTTCATGGACTGAAATGCAACGACCACGCACCGCTTTCGGATAAGATGAAAGAGGCCCTGAAACAAAAACGACATACCATAAACGTGGCTCTCGTGGGCAATCCAAACTGCGGTAAAACATCTCTCTTCAATTTCGCCTCCGGGGCACACGAACGAGTGGGAAACTATTCGGGCGTCACGGTAGATGCTAAATATGGCTGGGCCGAATTCGAAGGCTATCGCTTCGAACTGGTTGATTTACCGGGAACATACAGCTTGTCGGCCTACAGTCCGGAGGAACTCTACGTAAGAAAACAACTCGTCGAAAAGACACCCGACGTGGTGATAAACGTTATCGACGCATCAAATCTGGAACGCAATCTCTATCTCACTACCCAACTCATCGACATGCATCTACGCATGGTTTGTGCGCTGAACATGTTCGACGAAACCGAGCAACGAGGCGACCATATCGACCACCAGAAACTGTCCGAACTGTTCGGCGTGCCAATGGTTCCCACCGTGTTCACCACCGGTCGGGGCGTCGACCAACTCTTCCGGGAAATCATCGCAACCTACGAGGGACAAGAAGATTCACAACCCAATTTCAGACACGTGCACATCAATCACGGTCATGAGCTCGAACATGGTATCGACGAAATTCAAGAACATCTGAAACAGGAAGCCGATCTTCGACAAAAATACTCAACCCGCTATCTGGCCATAAAACTCCTCGAAAACGATGCCGAGGTGGAAAAAATAATCTCCCGACTACCCGATGCAAAAGAGATTATAGAGCATCGCAACCAAGCCGTCGCACGCGTAAAAGAAGAAACGGGAAACGATAGCGAAACGGCCGTTATGGATGCAAAATATGGCTTCATCCACGGGGCTCTGAAGGAAGCCGAATATTCCACCGGTCGGCAGAAAGATACCTACAGAACCACGCATGTCATCGACGCTGTGCTCACAAACCGCTACCTGGGATTCCCCATTTTTTTGCTATTGCTTCTGCTGATGTTCAGCGCAACATTCACCCTCGGGCAATATCCCATGGACTGGATTGAAGCTGGCGTGGAGTGGCTGGGTAATCTCATCAGCGAAACATTGCCCGACGGACCGATAAAGGATATGCTCATCGACGGCGTAATAGGCGGCGTGGGCGCCGTGATTGTGTTTCTGCCGCAAATCCTGATTCTCTATTTCTTCATTTCCTACATGGAAGATTGCGGATACATGGCGCGCGCAGCCTTCATCATGGATAAACTAATGCACAAGATGGGACTCCACGGCAAATCGTTCATTCCGCTCATAATGGGTTTCGGATGTAACGTACCGGCAATTATGTCAACCCGAACCATCGAAAGCCGTCGCAGCCGATTGGTCACGATGCTCATCCTCCCGATGATGAGTTGTTCGGCTCGAGTTCCCATCTACATCATGATAACCGGCTCGTTCTTTGCCCTAAAATATCGTTCGCTTGTAATGCTGTCGCTCTATCTCATCGGTATAATCATGGCCGTAGTTCTGAGTCGCCTTTTCACGAAAACCGTGGCTAAAGGCGATGACACACCCTTCGTGATGGAACTTCCGCCCTATCGTTTCCCAACATGGAAAGCCATCGGACGACACACATGGGAGAAGGGCAAACAATATCTCAAAAAAATGGGCGGAATAATCCTCGTTGCATCGATAATCGTCTGGGCGCTGGGCTATTTTCCTATCCCCGACAACCCAGATATGGGAAAACAAGAACGACAAGAACAGAGCTATATCGGTAAACTCGGCCATACCATCGAACCACTCTTCAAAGCACAAGGATTCGACTGGAAACTCGACATGGGACTCCTAGCTGGAGTCGGTGCCAAGGAAATCGTAGCCTCAACGCTGGGCGTAATCTATTCGAATAACGATTCTTTCAGCGACGACAATGATTTCAACGACGAAGGCGGTAAATACGAAATCCTACACCGGCAGATAACCGCCGAGGTGGCCCGCGAAAATGGAATAAGCTATAAGGAGGCTGAACCCATAGCCACACTCACAGCCTATTGTTTCCTTTTGTTCGTATTGCTCTATTTCCCTTGTGTTGCAACCATCGCGGCTATCAAAGGCGAAACCGGAAGCTGGAGATGGGCACTCTTTGCGGCCGGCTATACAACCGCGCTTGCATGGATTGTTAGCGCAGCCGTGTTCCAAATCGGCCGACTTTTCATTTGAAAAATCACATCACACAATCAATATACACCCGATTATGAAACAGAGCATCATCCCAACAAACCACTTCGAACTAACCCTCGCGGAGGTTATAGCCGAATGCGAACGCGACCGAATATTTGTTCTCACCGACGACAACACTGTGCGCAAATGTTGGCCGAAAATAAGTTCGTTTCTCTGTTTGAAAAGGGCGCAGTTAATTACTATTGATTCAGATGACGAGAACAAAAACCTCGCCTCGCTCGAATATGTTTGGAATGCGTTTCAGTCGGGCGGCGCCACTCGTCACTCGCTCCTTATTAATCTTGGCGGCGGAATGGTGACCGACCTCGGAGGATTCGCCGCCGCAACCTTCAAACGTGGTATAAATTTCATCAATATTCCCACAACTCTGCTCGCAATGGTCGATGCTGCTGCAGGCGGAAAGACAGGCATAAATTTCGGCGGACTGAAAAACGAAATCGGTCTTTTTGCCCAACCCAACTTCGTTATAATAGACGCCGAATGGCTTGAATCGCTCGACCATGCGAACATTCTCAGTGGCTATGCCGAGATGCTCAAACACGGCCTGTTATCATCGCGCAATATGTGGGCCGAGCTTATCGACATTCCAACCCTAGCCGAAATTCAAACGCTGATTGGGCCAAGTATAGAAGTAAAAGAACGAATTGTTGAAGCCGACCCCAACGAACATGGATTGCGCAAGGCTTTGAATTTTGGTCACACCTTCGGTCATGCATTCGAAGAATGGGCCATGAAACGCTCGCCTATTCTGCACGGCTACGCGGTTGCCTTCGGACTTATTGCCGAGCTTTATCTCTCAACTATTCTAACTGGATTCCCATCAGCCGACATGTACAAGACAGTACAATTCATTCGCGAAAACTACGGTTCGCTACCAATCACATGCAACGACTATCCTGAACTGATTGACCTCATGCGTCACGACAAAAAGAATCGCGGTTCGCAAATCAACTGTACCCTTCTCGAACAAATCGGGACTCCTCACCTCGACTACTCTCTCAACGAAAACTATATAAAAGAAGCCCTCGATTTTTCCAGATTCACATAAACATCATTCCAATGATTAAAACACCAACATCGAAGACAGTTAGTCGGTATACTCGAAGTCGTTGAGCTCTTCGATGTCTTCGATTTCGTCTTCGGATAACAGAGAAGAGTGTTCGAAGTCGGCACCCTCGGCATGAATTTCATCTTCGAAGAGTAACAGGTCTTTGTCGCGGTGAACCAACGATTCGTCAGAAGTTATGCTTTGAAGTTTGTTGCTCTCGGAGTTTAGCTCACGCCACAGAATGTCTTTCAGCTCGTTGATACCCAAGCCAGTGACGGCTGAAATGAATACTGCCGGCAAATCGGACGGTAAGGTTTCGCGAAGCATTTCAATGAGCTCGTCGTCAAGTAAATCGCTTTTCGTTATTGCCAGCACGCGATGTTTGTTGAGCATTTCAGGATTGAACTTACGCAGTTCGTTGAGCAGAACTTTATAGTCGTGAGCTATGTCGTCGGTGTCGCCGGGTACCATGAACAGCAGGAGTGAGTTACGTTCGATGTGGCGTAGGAATCGCAAACCGAGACCCTTCCCTTCACTTGCACCTTCGATGATTCCCGGAATATCGGCCATCACAAAGCTCTGTCCTTCCCGATAGCTCACGATTCCGAGCGATGGCTCCATGGTTGTGAATGGATAGTTGGCAATTTTGGGCTTCGCGCTCGAGAGAGCGGAGAGTAGTGTCGACTTTCCTGCATTGGGGAAGCCCACTAATCCAACATCAGCCAGGAGCTTTAGTTCAAGGATAACGGTCATCTCTTGCATCGGTTCGCCGGGTTGGGCATAGCGCGGAGCTTGATTAGTGGACGTGCGGAATTGGAAATTCCCCAATCCTCCGCGGCCACCTTTGAGTAGCATAACCGTTTGTTTGTCGTTGGCTACGTCGCAAACATATTTCCCTGTTTCGGCATCGTAGACTACCGTCCCGCACGGCACATCAATATATACGTCCTTGCCGTCGGTTCCGTGACACTTGTCGCGCCCGCCGTTTCCGCCATGCTCGGCATAAACGTGACGCTGATATTTGAGATGTAACAGTGTCCAGTAGTTGTGATTTCCACGCAGGTACACGTTTCCTCCTCGCCCACCGTCGCCTCCATCGGGTCCACCGTTGGGGTTGTACTTCACATGGCGCAGGTGAATAGAGCCACGTCCACCTTTGCCCGAGCGGCAATATATTTTTACGTAGTCAACGAAATTGCTATCCATTATTTTCGAACATCGGTTAAGGTGTTCAGAGTTTTTCTATGATTTCGGTTATCTTACCGAAGATTTCGTCTATTCCGCCAAGACCTTCAATGTGGTGATGTATGCCTTCGTTTTTATACCAATCGATTAGTGGCGAGGTCTGCGTGTGATAAACGTCAAGTCGTTTCTTGATTGTTTCCTCGTTGTCGTCGGTTCTGCCGCTTTGCTTTCCGCGTAGTACTAGTCGGCTCATGAGTTCGTCTTCTGGAACATAGAGTTCTATCATTGCAGCGACGGAATGGTTTCGTTCGGCGAGCATCTTCTTGAGCGCTTCGGCTTGCGGAATGGTACGTGGGAATCCGTCGAAGATTACACCTTTGTGTTCCTTGCCGAACGAATCGTAAACTCCGGCTAGGATGTCAATCATCAGCTCGTCGGGGATGAGCTGTCCGTTATCGATGTATTTCTTTGCTGTTTTGCCGAGTTCTGTTCCGGCTTTGATTTCACTGCGGAGTACGTCGCCAGTGGAAATATGTCCTAGTCCGTACTTCTCAATCATTTTGTCGCTCTGGGTACCTTTTCCTGCACCGGGAGCTCCGAATATTACAATGTTCTTCATCATTCTTTCACTAAAGTGTATATGTCTTTTAAGTTTCTCCCTTGTTGATTGTAATCGAGTCCGTAGCCCACTATGAAGTCGTTCGGAATTTCCATTGCCGCGTATTCGATATTGAGCGGTACTGTGAGTTTGCCTGGCTTTAATAGAAGTGTGCAGACATGTAGTCCGGCAGGGCAATGAGTTCCGAGTGTGTCGAGCATGCGTTCTATTGTTCGTCCGGTATCTACGATATCTTCCACGATGATAACCTCGCGGTTGCGGATATCTTCGTTTAGTCCGATAACCTCTTTTATCGTCCCGGTAGATGTGGTTCCTTGATAGGATGCCAGCTTCACGAACGATATTTCGCACGGTATGGTGAGATTCCTCATCAGGTCGGCCGCGAAGATGAACGATCCGTTGAGCACCGCAAGCAGTAGCGGATTCTTCCCTGCCATGTCGCGGTTTATACGTTCAGCCACTTCTTTGATACGTTTCAGGATTTCGGCCTCCGGTATGGAGGTTTCGAATGTTTTGTCGTTGATTGTTACTCGACTCATTGATTTTCTGTTTGAAATAATTTCGCGCAAAAGTACTAAAACAAGGTGATTTTGTTAGCTTGGCATTGCACCGTCGCTAGAACTTGATGAACGTAAGTCTGACGGAATCGGTGGAGAGTTCTAGGTTTTTCCGATTGAACGAGACCGTATAGGTAGGTGTGAACGACTGTATGCCAAACAGTCTGAGATATGATTCGTCGGTGAGCGGCCGGTCTCCGTTTTGGCGGTCGTATATATATGGTTCAGTTAATTCGAGTTTTCCGTCAATCTGTTTGAAGCGATAGAGAATACTGGTGTGGGTTCCCGATTTGTCTTCGAGTTGGAGAAGTTTCCCTTGGAATAACCAGAAGATTCTGTCGTGCGAAAAATCGGTCGTCGTGATTTGTCCTGTGGAACTTGTGTGGCGCATTGAGTGTAGATTCCACATGCCTTCGAGTGCCCCGGGATAGTTGTCGGTTTCGAGTGAACAGCTCACTAGGATTGTTGCTATGAGTGCTATGATGATATTTTTTTTCATGTTTTGTTTTCCTTTTGTTTAGAGTTTCAGCAAGCCACGCTTTGCTATAGTTATTTGCATTCCATAGTTTATTCCGCCGAGGATTGCTCCGAAATCGGCTCCGGCTCCAACGGTGATACTCATTCCGTCGAGCCAGCGGTAGCGGTTTCCCAGGAATCTATAAGATGCTTCGGCTAGGAGACTAACGTTGTGATGTTGGTCGAAATAAGGTTCTTCATAGGTTCCGAGTCCTTTCTGCCACGTTGCTAAGAATCGCCAGTCGAGATACTCGCTGGGATGACCGCCAAGTCCGATGTGGAAGGCTTCGAAGCGATTGTTTGCAACTAATATACGTCCATCGGTGTTGTAGATTGGTGAACGATAGAGTGGATTGCCCATCACCTGCCCCCAGTGCTGATGCCCCGTATATATATAATGATTGTAGAAGTTATCTTTTCCGCCTATGTGGTCGGCAATAGTATTCGTATGGTCATGGTAAATCGGTCCGCTTTGATATTGTGTGTATAGATATTCGAACACGAAATCGTTTATCCAATTGTCGGGTTTGTAATTGTATTCGAATCCGATTTGCCAGTCTTTGAAGTCGTAGAGCAGAAAGCGTCGCTTTACTTTTTTAGTCCACTCGGTGCCGCTTCCATAACCATCATAGTCTAGCTGAAACATACTCGACTGATCTTCGAAGAACTTGTCGGCATATATAGCTACCATGTGCCAGTCGCCGTCGTATTTCAACTTGGCCATCCAGCTTCCCAACTGGTCGCCAGCGATGTTCTGATAAGTTGTTTCTCCAGCATCAGACCCTCCGGGTAACAGTGCGTTAATAAAGTCGCGTGGCCTCGTTCCGCCTTTCATGGGTTGCATCGTTCCATTGGGCTGGATAACATATCCTGTTCCTCCAAAGAGGGTCACCATTTCCAATCCCATTTCCAACGACCATGGGCAGAACACTTCCTCGTTAGCAATCTTAAGGAAGCCTGCTTTTGAATGATAAAGAACGTTGTCGGCATATCTACTTTTCTTGCCTGTGAAATCGTGCTGCCAATTCTGGTCGGTCATGGCGCCATAGGCCAGATGTCCTTTGAGATGTAACCAGCCATTGAACACTGGGAGAGTCCAATAATCGGGCAGAGCTACTCTTATCTGCGGAATCGGACGGGCATTTATACCAAGCGTTTGCGCACCGGTACTGAGCTTAGTATTCTTCATCATCATTGATTCCTCCTTGGCACCTACGGTTAGCTTCCCTTTGAGCCATCTCAGTTCGGCATATGCTTGCTGGGCTACCAATCTACTGGTGTAACCCTGAGTTATGGCTATGTCGAGCCCGTAGCCGATGCCCCATTTTCTTGCTTCGTCGGTTTCTATTGGCCGGTAGACAGCTGCACGCGCATAGGCATTGAATTTTTCGAGTGAGCTCAAACCGTATTTATTTGCATTGAGCCATAGCGGAGTTTTATTTCCGGAGAGCGACGCCTGCGCTTCGAGGAGATATTGCACATTTTTGAGCGGTTGCAATTTTACGGTGTCTTTCTTCTCGGAATATCCGTACTGTGCCTTCATCGGCATAATGCTCGAGGCGAGGGTCAGGGCTATAATTATTCGCTTCATAATTATTTGGGTTATGTAATTAATGTTGTTCTCTACTTGCTGGTTGACAACCCACTTCGTTTCGGTCGTTTGAACGAGCGATAGTCGTCTATCTCGATTTCAACGTCCGGCTCGTGTAGACTTATATCGTGCGGAAGGGCGAACTTGATGTATTTGATGTTCAATCCGCGTTCAATCCACTGGTTTTCATAATAGGTTCTGATGTTTAGAATCTCGCGTGTGTACAAGTCGAGCTCATCGGCGGACAACTCGGCGTTACGATTATAAAGGTCGTTGGTTTGCAGAAGAACGGGCAAATTATTTTGTTGTACTAGCGCCGAAGTGTAGGTGAAAAGGAAGTTTGAATCGGTTTTCAGATGAATTGTTCCTCTGTCTATTAGGAAGCGTTTATATCGCTTAAGGAAATAGGTAGATGAGAGTCTTTTTCTGGGATTTTTCATCTGTGGGTCAGAGAAGGTGAGCCATATTTCTTGTACTTCGTTTTCGGCGAAAAACCGGTCGATTATCTCGATATTAGTCCGTAAAAAAGCCACGTTTCCGAGTTTTTCCTCAAGTGCCTGCTTAGCTCCGGTGTAGATTCGTGCGCCTTTTATGTCGACTCCGATGAAATTCATATCTGGATATCGTTTTGCCAATCCCACGGTGTATTCTCCTTTACCACATCCCAGTTCAAGAATTATGGGATTTGAGTTTCCGAAGCACTCTTCATTCCATTGTCCCTTTTGTTCAAAAGGTTTTCCGTCGATAACACTGAATGGATATTGATATACATTTTCAAAAGTTTCCATCTCTGCAAACTTTTGTAGTTTTCCTTTACTCATGGATGCAAAGGTAAGCAGATGTGTAGGATTAATCCTCCAAGTAGGTAATCAGACGCCATACTTGTCATATTGTGTCATGCCTATAGATCTCGTGAATTTGTGTTTTTGAGTTACGCAAACCCGCTTGACATCAAAAACAATGTTTTTCTAATGAACTCTGGACCACTGGATTCTTATCTAAAACCTGAGATAAAAAACTCTGCCGGGAATTTGCAGCATATGCAAAAGCCGGCAGAGAAAATATAATCATGAAAAAAAACTTTCTCGATTCCGAGTGGATATTATTCCCTCTTAGTTTGCTTGTTCTTTGGCTTCGTGGCAAGGATGAAGTAAAGAATCAAGGCAGCATAAGCAGCTATGGCCAGAAGTTCGGAAAGATGATTAGCCCACCAATTGGAATAGTCGAACTCAATGCCACCAAACTTCAGCAAGGCCGATACAACACCCATTAAAGCACCGCCGGCAATAAATCCGGAGGCAATGAGTGTACCCTTGTCGCCACGCGCTTTGTTCACAACCGAATCTTTTGAACGAGTGGTTACGAACCAGTTCACCGTTCCACCCATGAGCAACGGAATGTTCAGCTCGAGAGGAATAAACATTCCCAGCGAAAAAGCCAGTGCGGGAACCTTACAGCGGTCGAGCACCAAGGCTATCACGGCGCCGATTGCATAGAGAATCCAGGGTGCACCCTGGCCGCTCATCAGAGGTTTGATTACAGCTGCCATTGCATTAGCCTGCGGAGCGGCCAACTTTCCGGAGTTGAATCCATAGGTCTTGTCGAGCACAATCATCACGCCTGCTACGGTAGCCGCCGAAATAATTGTTCCGAGGAACTTCCAGGTTTCTTGTTTCTTGGGCGTTGTACCAAGCCAGTAGCCAATTTTCAGGTCAGTTATAAACGACCCGGCCATCGAGAGAGCCGTACAAACAACTCCACCCATGAGTAGCGCGGTGAGCATTCCGGCGTTGCCTTTCAGTCCGACGGCAACCATAACAACCGACGCCAAGATGAGCGTCATGAGTGTCATTCCCGATACGGGGTTCGAGCCTACGATGGCTATAGCATTAGCGGCTACGGTTGTGAATAGGAAAGCAATCACAGTGACTAGCAATATGGCTACAACGGCATGCAGTAGGTTAAAATTCATCACGCCGAAATAAAAGAACAAGAATGTTACGAGTAACGTGCCCACGCTTCCGAAGCCGATAATCTTGAAGGATATGTCGCGCTGGGTTCGCATAACGGCTTCGTTCCCGCCACCCTTACCGCGAATTTCACGTGCTGCGAGGCCCACGGCACTACGAATTATTCCCCACGACTTCACGATGCCGATGATGCCGGCCATGGCAATTCCGCCGATTCCGATAGAGCGAGCATAGGCCTTGAAGATTTCTTCGGGTGCCATGTCGCCAATTGCCTTGGTTATACTTGGATCCCACTGATTGAGCACTGTGTCGTGGAAAAGAACATTCATTCCCGGAACAACGAGCCACCAAATGGTGAGCGAACCCATACAGATGATGAATGCGTAACGCAGACCGATGATATAACCCAGGCCTAGCACGGCTGCGCCGGTGTTCACCTTGAAAATTAATTTGAATCGCTCGGCAATATCCTCTCCGAATCCCACGATGCGCGTTGTGACGTTTTCGTTCCACCAGCCAAAGGTGGCAACTACGAAGTCATATAGTCCGCCAACCAATCCGGCCAGCAACAGCGGCTTTGCCTGACTTCCGCCTTTCTCGCCGCTTACGAGTACCTGTGTTGTTGCGGTTGCTTCGGGGAAGGGATATTTTCCATGCTGGTCTTTCACGAAATATTTTCGGAAAGGGATCAGGAACAGAATTCCTAACACACCACCCAGAGCGGCGGCAATGAATATCTGTAGGAAATCGGCTTGCAAATCGAGCATATAGATTGCTGGCATTACGAAGATTCCGCCTGCCACGATTGCACCCGAGCATGCGCCGATACTTTGAATGATTACGTTTTCGCCGAGGGCGTTCTTGCGATTCGTTGTCGATGAGAGTCCGATGGCGATGATGGCAATCGGAATGGCGGCTTCGAACACTTGGCCTACTTTCAGGCCGAGATAGGCTGCGGCGGCCGAGAAGAGTACAGCCATCAGGATACCCCATGTTACCGACCACGGCGTTACTTCACGCGGTGTGCTGTTGGTGTTCATCACGGGTTCATACTGTTCGCCTTCTTTCAATTCCCGGAATGCGTTTTCGGGAAGTTTGATGTCTTGTTTTTCCTTATTTTCCATTGTATTTCGGTTTTAATTTCATGCTTGCAAAGATATTAAAAAGGCCTGTCCGCATGTTTCTCACCACACGCCGCTGGTTGAGATTTGCTTCTCTTTCCAAAGGTGACGGGCATATTGATAGCCATAGCAATCGTAGAGGTTACTGAGGCGGAGGGCACGTTTGTTGAAGTCGTCGAAATTCTTCATTTCCGGGGCTGTCCACTGCACTTCGCAGAGTGCTGCCATGCGAGGCAGAACCATATATTCGGCCTGTGTTGTGTAGGGAATATATTCTGTCCACAGATTAGCCTGCCCGCCTAGGATGTGTTTCTTAGCCGATTCCGAAAATGTTTCGGGCACGGGGTTGAATTCATATACTTTTTGGACAGGGAGGAATCCGCCGATGGCTTTAGGTTCGGAACCGGTTTCCTTTGTTTGATAGAAGTCGAAATAGGCGTGCGACACTGGTGACATAATCACGTCATGGCCTGCCAGTGCAGCCTTTTCGCCGGGTTCGGTGCCTCGCCAACTCATTATGGTTGCGCTGGGATTCAGGTTGCCGCCGAGGATTTCGTCCCAGCCGATAATGCTTTTCCCTTTGCTGTTGACATATTGCTCGATGCGGTTCGTGAAGTATGACTGCAGATCCTCAACATTGATTCCTTGCTCTCTGGCCAGCTTGGTGCATCGGCTGCATTTGGTCCACTTTTGAGTTGGTGTTTCGTCGCCTCCGATGTGAATGTATTTCGCTGGGAAAAGTTCAATCAGCTCGTCAATAATATCTTGCAGGAAAGGATAAATCTTTTCGTTACCGAGGCAGAGCACGTCGGTATAGACGCCCCATTTGTGGCCCACTTCATATGGTCCGCCGGTGCATCCCAGCTCGGGATAAGCCGCCAGAACAGCTAACATGTGGCCTGGCATGTCGATTTCAGGAATAACTGTAATGTTCCTCTCCCGGGCATACTCCACAATCTCTCGAACTTCGTTTTGGGTGTATATTCCGCCGTGGGCCGTACTGTCGTCAACCATCGAGTTGTGCCCGATGACTGTTCCGCTGCGTTTCGATGAAATTTGCGCCAGTTGTGGATGACTCTTGATTTCAATTCGCCATCCTTGGTCGTCGCTCAAATGCCAGTGAAACACGTTCATATTGTGCAGCGCAATGAGGTCGATGTAACGCTTCACAAACTCAACTGGGAAGAAATGCCGGGAGCAGTCGAGCATCATTCCTCGATAGCCGAATCGCGGTGAGTCGGCTATCTTCACTGCTGGCATCACAACTTGTTCGCCCGACGATTGCACAGGGAGCGATTTACGAATGGTTTGAATACCGTAGAACACACCGGCCGACGTTTTTCCGGCCACGATGATTAGCTTTTTCCCGACGGATATTCTATAACCTTCGGCCGATGGAATCTCGGGGTCGATAACGAGTCTTATCTCTCCGCCTTCCTTGCGACTTTTATCGGCCACTGAAAGATTCAGTTTAGCTGCCTTTGCAACATATTCGGCCAGGAACAGTGCGTTACGTTTCATTTTGTCGTTCTGTGCATCGTAGGTAATAACTGTGTTTCGCGACATCACGAACGGTTCGCCTTTCACATATTCAATTCGTTGCGGAAGTGGCACAACCCGATAGTCGGTTCTCTGTGCATTTGCGCATAACAGCGACGCGCAAAGTGTAATCGATAAGAAAAGTCTTCTCATAAAATTATTCCAGTTTGATATTGTCCACAAAGTTATTAACTAATAGTGTCTTTCGCGGACTGTGTTCTCGATGTGGACGATAAACAGCCGCCAGCTGCGGCACGTCGTCCAACTAGTTGGAAGAGCTGAAATCATTGGCGGCACGTCGTCAAACTAGTTGGAAGAGATGAAATCATTGGCGGCACGTCGTCAAACTAGTTGGAAGAGATGAAATCATTGGCGGCACGCCGTCAAACTAGTTGGAAGAGATGAAATCATTGGCGGCACGTCGTCAAACCAGTTGGAAGAGATGAAAACAACCCGGAACGGTTTACTAGTCTTTCGGCGACTCTTCATAACGACCGTTCTGGGTTGAATTTACTTTTTTGTGGACAACTTCCTTTTCTTTGGTTTCGGCTCCGGTAAATCGTTGTAGGTGGCTCGAATGAGAGAGACGATGTATTCACGGTCGTCAACATCGGCGATATAGAAATAATCTTTCGCACCAGGGTATGGTGGACGCATATCCTCATCGCGCAGCAATCGTCGTCCTGCCTCGGTCGGCTTAATATAGAGCCGGTCGTCGCATATGAGACCGAATATTTTACCATTGCAATAAATACCATAATCGCCAAACATTTTCTTGACGGTTATCTCGCCCGCACCGGCACATTGGTCGGCAACGTATTGTACGAAATCTCTCAAAACCATATTCCAGCTTAACAAAGTGATAAGTTCTGCTCGCGAACGAAGTCGTTGAGCCTCCTGCCGCCATCTATTGAAGCAATACCACGGGCGAACACATCTACCGTAAGCCCCCCGTTAAGCAGATTTCGCAATGTTTCCAGCACACAATAATCGCCTGCCACACCACAAATCACCATGCGATGACCTGCGCACGTTACCTCGTCGGTCATTGTAGAAAGCCGAAAACTACCATCAGGCAGTTTTTCAATATGCTGAAAAGCTCCATACTCTTCTGTTTCTATCACCTCACCTTTGCGAATTACCCGATAAGGAATCTCTCTGTCCAAGCACGCCTGAACAAGTCGATCGTCAATCTGCGACCCCTTCGCAAATGCAATGCAATGCGGCGGCCACGGTCCACCTTGCGAGGTGAACGAAGCATCCTTCGCCTGATGCCAATCCACGGTGAAGATTACTTCCGAAAGTTCATCGTGCGTGTTGATAAAGTGTAGAATATGGTTTACTGCAGTTTCGGCGCCCTTCACATAGAGTGCGCCTGCGGGATTGCAGAAGTCGTATTGACAATCTACAACCACCAAGGTTGTTTGTTCTTTCATCTTCTTTATTTTGATTTATGATTCTCCGGTTATTTCACCGCTGCAACAGAAAACAGCATCGGTATCTCACCACTCTTACCGGTAATTCTGAACATTCCGTCCGCTCCGACTATCATATTCCCGAACAGATTGAAGGGCGAATAGTCATATTCTCCGAAAGACTCTATCTGCAAGCCATTATAAAGCAAGCCGTTCAAAACCTCAGCCAATCCGTGATTCCACGTAACGGTCTTTTGCCTATAATCAGTCTCAGAACCCGTGTAAGTGGCTTCTTCCACAACGTAAGGTTCTTTACGTGAATAAGCATATTGGACTTGAGAAAAGTCTTCATTGAACATCCACAATACAGGGTGAAATTCCACGATGACGAACTTCCCTCCGTTATTCAGCATTTGTGAAATTACATGTCCCCATTGGGCTAAGCCAGGCAACCAATTAACAACGCCGTAAGACGTATAAACGATGTCAAACTGTTGTCCTTGCAGTACGGCAGGTGCATCGTAGATGTTGCAGCAGCAGAATTGAGCATTCATACCTAATTCCTCGTTCAACGACTTTGCCGTTTGTATAGCCTCCTCCGAGAAATCTACCCCCATAACATTGGCTCCCATCTTTGATAAGGACAGCGTATCCATGCCGAAATGGCATTGAAGGTGCAAGATAGACTTTCCTCGGATGTCTCCCAGTAAAGACAAATCCAAGTCGGGAACAGACTTTACTTCTCTCTTGAACTTATCCAAGTCGTAAAATGAAGAATGCAAATGAATTTTTGTTCTTGTATTCCACGCTTCTCTGTTTGTCTTATAATAATCTTCCATCGTTTGCTCCTTGTTGATTTACTATTCATCTTTCCTTTTCCCATCGTTGAAATTTGCCCATACAAAAGAATGCAGAAAACAAACTTAGTACGGTAAGAACAATGCCAATAGCTGCCCATAAAACCATTTGGGAAGAGGATAGAACTGTGATTTTTAAAAATTCGGCAAAAGCATAGATGCAATAAGGCAATGTAAGGAGGCTGGTAATGATAACTGGCACATATTTCCGATATACAATCCATTGCACGATATGTATTAAAAGGTGAACGGAATACCCTGCCAAGGCGGCAAACCACCATTGACATTCTCCTGTCCAAACGGAACAAAACGAAACAACAGAAATAAGTATGAACTCGTGAGCTGTGCCAACAGCGAAGGTAGAAGTGGAATAATCGAAAACTCCTTGTCGGGTAAAGAACAATTCGATTTTAGGGAATCGTTTTCTTAACTCTTCCCTGTTCCTGTCAATCCAACGTCTAAACATCATAATTTCCTCGTATTCGTGAACCATGAATACGACAGGGAGAAGCATCATTATCAAGTTTATTCTTGTCATTTATTTCAAATTACCGATGTTATTTTTCCAATCCTCTAAAGTGATTTTTGTAAAATGCTCTGTGCGAACCTCGTTCAGCAATGGAACAGGTTTATTGTCTTCTGTATGACTGTAAATAAATCCGCATTTCTCTTGCGCTCGTTTTGACTTCTCGTTGCCATCGTAATACCCGCACCAAATGGTGGTCATCTGCAAATCCTCAAAGGCATATCGAATCAATTCGCTGACGGCTTCGGGAATAAGGCCTTGCCCCCAATATGGCTCGCCTATCCAATAGCCAATCTCACATTCGCTATCTGTCATCTTTGCGGAGCGAATCTCACTCCTTGCTGTCATGATACCTACGCTGCCGACAGTTTCGTTTGTCTCTTTCAGAACAACAGCGTATGACCCTGGGGCAGACAATACAGTCTTAATAATTTCACGACTATTCTCTACACTTGTATGTGGAGGCCAACCGGCAATAGGGCCTATATTGGGATTGCAAGCGTATCGATAAAGTGCCTCGGCATCGCTCTCTTTCCATGGACGCAGCGTAAGGCGTTCTGTTTGTAATGTGATAACTTTTTTCATTTTATTCTGATGGTTTACTTAAATCTCGATAACAGGTTCACTGCTTCTATTTATTATGCTTTTGTTTTTCCAACAATAAAGCCTAAGTAACGATAGACTGCCCACGCGATAATGGAAGTAAGGGCGTAGACTAGGAGAAAAGCGAGGAGAACACGTTGGTAGTGCCCCGAATAAGCCATATCGATGCGTTGGAGCAGGGTGGAAACAACGAGGGGTATGCCGCCTGAAAAGAAGTAGTAGACTAGGCTGCGACGTCCTGTCCATTCCAACCAAGCAACACTTTTCAGCTGTTTGGCTAAACTTACTAGGAACAGGGTGCATACAAGGGCATCGAAAACAAATACATACCAGTTGTTTACGCGTATGGGTTCGACAAGCAGAGTTATGTCCTGCATATGTTCATATACTTTTATAATAACTAAAAGTATAAAGAGAAAGAATGGCGATGACAGGTTGTGGAAATGGTGGAAAACGCTTTCCCACTTGTGGTAGAAGTAGCCGAAACAGAGAATGGGCAGTGCCATGCAGGCATTTTCTATTTGCCAATAAAGGTCGGAACAGTGTATGGAAAGAAAATAACAAGCTACCGAGGCTGTAAGGGCGAGTATTGATAGCCCCCAAGTTTTGCCTTTGCACGCCCATAACACTGTAGAAAACACGATTTCCGCGACGATGAGGGCAGCTACAAACCACGATGCTTGTCCTGTAACGATGGAGAGCAGGGTGTCGGAAATATCGACACCGTGTGCGAAAGCCTTTGGAATGGCAATGAAAGTAGTGAACAGGAAGTAGGGTAACAGCAGGTAACGCGCAATGTAGGTGAGCTTATGGCGCAGTGAAAACGGTGTTTCTCTGTAGAAAAGATAGCCTGAGAGAAAGAAAAAGACGACCAACACATTTGCTACATAGTAGTTGTAGCCGATGATGTTGTCGTCTGTGTAGTATATTTCGGTATGGTCGAGCAATATAGCCACCATACAGAAGCCCCGCAAAAGGTCTATCCAGTGTTTGCGTTTGGGTTGCGTCAGCTCACGATTGCTATCTTGCATATATAACATGAGCTAGCAGCTATTGCGGCTTTTTATATCTGCCAGATACCGCGCCACCTCGTCTGCCGACAGTCGCCTCACCTGCGTGTCGGGAAACTCTCGATAGGTATCGGCACGAAAGAGGGGCTGGGCACCGGTGCACGTCTTCGTCTTGTTCTTCTTCAGGTAAGCTTCCGCCTCCGTTTCATCAGCGAAAATCTTGTATGAAAGTCTTCCCTTGTCGTCTTTCAGTTCATAGATACCACAGGGATGCCGCATCGTATGGTCGGCCGTTCGTAGATACAGCTTGGCGATATCGGCCGACTTGAACGGGAAGTTCCATCTTTGCAATCCCCTTTTCGGTTCGCGCTCGATGCAGATGCACCTGCCGCAAGTGCCGCAGATGTATTGTGTGTGATGCAGCAGACAGTCTTCGGGATGGAGCAACGGAGTGGCTCTGTTGCTCGA
>ERZ773067.261-NODE-261-length-34578-cov-4.476146_pt1 | contig 34578 bp, 39 predicted proteins | sample MGYA00580622_ERZ773067 | MGnify/ENA primary metagenome ERZ773067 (study PRJEB29015, sample SAMEA2737998) | human oral metagenome | biome: human oral; feature: human-associated habitat; material: dental | place: China | collected 2113 ...
TATTTTATATAACTATTATATCACAAAATACTAAGTTAAAAAAGAGCTTGGGGATTATTGTGATTACTTCAAAAAAATGATATAATAAATTCAGAGAAAAAAAGGAGAACAAATATGTTCAAACAACAAAAAAATGAAAAATTTTCAATTCGAAAATTTAAAACGGGTACAGCATCAGCTAAAATTGCAAGTGTTGTAGCACTTTCAGTACTTACATTAGGAGCCACACCACTTGTTAGTGCAAATACTCAAGAACCTGTATCTTCTACAGAAAAAGAAGTTAAACCTGTTCAAGAAGTAACTAAAGCACAAGTAGATGCAGCAAAAGAAAAAGCTGATGTTGCAAAAGGACGAGTTGAAACAGCAACTACAAATAATAAAACAGCTAATGAAGCGGTACAACAAACGTCTCAACAAGTAACTAACGCAACTAAAGCCGTTGCAGAAGCTGAAGCTAATCAAAATGCCTCTGCTGAAGCAATTAAAGGTGCTGAACAAGCAGTTACAACTGCACAACAACAAGTAGATGACGCTACAGCACAGCATTCTGTATCAAAAGACCAAGTGGCTACTGCAAAACAAGACGCCGAAACAAAAGCAACTGAGGTTACGAATGCTGAAAAAGATGTTCACGAACAAGAAGCTACAGTAGCTACATCTCAAAAACGAGTAGAACAAGCTGAACAAAATCTAAATGGCACAAATGAAACTACAGTAAAAGATGCGGTTAAAAACGCTAATGATGCAGTTGAAGATGCAAAAACAGAAGTCAAAACTGCTGAACAGGCAGTAGAAACAGCTAAGACTGCTGATGAAGCACGTCATACTGAGATTACAAATGCAGAAAATGCCGTTAAAACAGCTACAACTGATAATGTAGCTGCAAATAAAACAGTAACCGATAAGGAAGCTGTTGTAACTAGTTCAGAAGAAACGGTTAAAACTGCACAAAAAGCATTTGATGACGCAACTGCACAATTAAAAGCTCTTACGGATCAAGTCATTAACACACTTACATTGAATGATAGCTACATTAAGGCACTTAAATCAGATGATGAAACAACTCTTGCAAAAATCAATGAGGAGTTAAATACTCAAAACGAATTTAAGTCAAATGAAGCTGATAAATTGCGTAAAATCGATGTTCGTAATTTAACGGATGAACAAAAACGTGAATTGAATCAATTTGCAGCTGACCTTATCAATCAAGTTCGTAAACAATATGGATCACCACTTGTTAAAGTTACAAAAGGGTCTATGGATTTTGCAAATAAGGTTGTTCGTAAGGATGAAGCCAATGGATATCAAATGAGTGATGGTCATGATGCGAAATCTATTAATGAAGTTGCTCGTGAGTTTGGATTGCTTGATGGTGGAAACCTTCAATTCTATGAAAACCTATTCTCATATGGATTTGACAATGATGAATACGAAAATGAATATAAATATTTGGGTGTAAATGCTGACCAATTCTATACAAAAACTATGGATGAAGCGAAAGAGCACATTTATAAAGCCATGAAAGCCTTCTTATTTAATGGATATGAATGGCAACATGCTCGTAGCATTTTGGGTTACACAAATGAGCCTGCATATCTAGGTGTAGGTATTGGTCATGGTCTTGCAGTTGGTAAGACACATTTTGAATTGGTACGTCCTGATTATATTCAAGATCCATCTAAATTTGATACAACCGAAGTAGAATTGGATAATCCAACTGCTCGTATTGAAAAAGCAAAAGAAGCTGTAAAACATGCAGAAGATACATTGAACGCTGCAAAATCAGAACTTTCAATTAAACAAAAAGATCTTGAAAATGCAAAATCACATGCTGCTGAAACAAGTAAATCACTTGAAACTGCAAAAGAACGTTTAGAAGCTGCCAAAGCGGTTAAAGAACAAACTCCTGAAGCAATGGCTCAACTTGCAGCTGCAAAAGATAATCTCCTTCAAGCTGAAGCGGCTAAAGAAGTAGCAGATGAAAATCTTAAATCATTTTCTAAATCAAAAGAAGAAAAAGAACAAGCCCTTGCTGATGCAAAAGCTAAACTAGCTAGTGATAAAGACGAATTGGCAAAACGTCAAGGTATTCTTTCTACAGTAGAAAAATCTTATGCAGAAGCGAATGAAAACTTGAAAACTGCAGAGGAAAACTTCCAAATTACAGCAGATGTTTTGAAAGATGCACAAGCAAAACTTGATAAGGCTCAAGATAAGGTTGATGCACTCAAGAATGCACCTCAACAACTTGAAGAAGCTAAGAAAGTACTAAAACAAGCAGAACTTGATTACACAAAAGCACTTGAATTGCAACGTACAAGTGAAGTGGAGTTGAAAGATGCACAAGCTGAACTTGATAAAGCAGTACATGAATATGATGTTTTAAAAGCTCAACATGATGCATATCAAGCAACTGTGAAACCAGACGTTAAGCCATCGGACGATGTTAAACCAGGTGTTAAGCCTTCTGAAGATGTGAAACCATCTGACGATGTTAAACCAGACGTTAAACCATCTGAAGACGTTAAACCATCTGAAGATGTGAAACCATCTAAAGATGTAAAACCAGATGTGAAACCATCTGAAAATATTAAACAAGAGACAACTAAACAAGAGACAACTAAACAAGAGACAATTAAACAAGAGACAACTAAACAAGAACTTCCTGCAACTGGTTCTGAACAAAGCGCACTCGCTGTAGTTGGACTAGGATTATTTGCACTAGGGATGTCAGTTATTCAAAAACGTAAGGAAGACTAATGACCTTTCATATAAATATTTTGGAAACAGGTTCATCAGGTAACTCCGTCATTATAGACGGAGTTATTATGCTGGACGCAGGTGTACCCGAAACAAGAGTTAGAGACACTTATCATGTTAATTTAAAAGAATTATGCCTTCTTTTTGTTTCACATAAACATTCTGACCATAAAAGTTTACCTTTAATTCGTACATGTATTAAAAATGGCACCGATATTCGAATCCCTCAAGACGTATATGATGAAATTCAAGAAGAGGGTCGATTAGATATTTCAAAATATGATAATATTACCTGTCATGATAAGGAGTTATCCTTTAGTAAAATAATAAAGGGTATCACCTATCATTTCACACTTTTACCCCAAAAGCATCATGATATTATCAATTATGGTATCGTCATTGAGAAAGAAAATGAACGATTATTATATGTGACAGATTTAGATACTGTACAGCCAACAGAGATTGGGCCTGGTTTAATGGAAGCAGGGTCTTTTGATGTTATCATCATGGAAGGTAACTATGATGAAATATGGTTACGTGAATATATTCAAACATCAATAGAGGCATTTACAGGTGAAACCTATGATGTAAGTAATCTAACTGATACTGAATTATCAAAATTTGTAAAAACAAATTATCAAGATTTACCAAAATCATTACGACAAGACCTTTTTCGTGCAGTACAAAATATGCGACACTTATCAAAACAACAGGCACGTGCATATGTTTCCACACATTTAAATCCAAAAGGTATTTATTATGAGGTTCATCGAAGTAGTAAATATTATGAACGCCCAACTGATTGGGATCGTCACTTATAAATAGAAAGAAGGATAACATGTCAGAACTAATGTTACAACTAGCTTCTCAAACTGGTTATAATTTAACAGAAAGTACATGGGAAGAAACAAAGGCTGAAATTCATCGAGTTAAAGCATTAATTGAATCAAATGCAGAATTAACACCTGATGACGTTAAAGATGTAACTGATTTTGCAAAAAAAATTGAAGATTTAGGTGCAAATTATTCAAAAGCCATTAATAAAACAGCAACTGATTATAAGAGTTATTTAGCTGCGTTATTACAAGCTGAAGGATATGATGTCATTAAGGACTTTATTGAACAAAAGAAAAAAGCTCATAAGTTAGAAGTATCCGAACGAATCAATGAAAAAGTAACACAATATCGTAATATTATTGATTCCGAATTGATGTCACACCCGATGGTAGCATCAACACCATTAAAAGACATTGTATATAATGCATTTTTATCACGTTTCCCAAATATTAGTAGCGGTGACAAGCGTAAAGTCATTAAAGATTGGGATGCTATTCGTTTAGTAGTAAAAACACATTTAGATAATGTAGAAAAAGTATTGAATGATTATCCGATTATTAGTCAATTACCTGCAGGGTCACATAGTCTAATGGCCTTGACTGAATATCTTAAAATTAGTGCAGAATATGGTCTTCAAAATATTAGTGCTATTTTACAACAAGACCGTGAGTTGATTGAGAAAATAGCACTCCGTCAACAAGTACCAACCGCAGATGCAGCAGTAATGTTAATTACACAGGTACTTCAATCAGATAACACATCAGAAGAAAAGTTATCACAAATTCAACAAGTATTAACCGCCCATTCATCTAATAAAGTAATGTAAGGAAAGGAACCAAAACCATGACAATTTTTGGAAATCAAAGTTTTGATGAATTAGTAGCATCAATTAATCGTACAGTAGAAAAAGTTGATGAAACGGAAGTTCAAACAACAGAAATCACAGATGAAAGTCAACAACGAACAGAAGAATATCGTGTTGACACAAATGTATTTGAAAAGGATCAACCATTAGGAAATAGTCAATTAGGATTATCTTCACAAGTAAAAGATACTCAACAAGGGAACTCATTCTTTGGTACAGCATCACAACAAGAAGTTAAACAAGTAGAAAATACACCTACTCCTCAAACAAGTAACCCATTCTTTGGTGCTACATCAACAACTAACACATCTACAAGTGCAACACAATCTACAAGTACAACACAATCTACCAACCCCTTCTTTGGTACAGCATCTAGTAGTACAACTTCATCCGCAGACACATCATCGCAAGAAGAGCCCAAAAATACAGCTACTGTATGGAATCCAGGTGGTACAACTACACCAACGTCCAAATCACCTAAACCATCAGTTGCAAAACAAACAACAAACGTTTCTAAAACCGACGCTACTGCAACTGATCAGCTAAATTCTATTACAGCGGATCCAACAGGATTAGATGCTAAAACTATTGACGCAATCGCCGAAGCAGTTGTAAATAAATTACAAGAACGATTATCTAAATAATGGTTACATTTAACGTTGAACAACAACAGTTAATTGACGCACCGTTGACAACTCCTGTTGCGGGAGTTGCTTCAGCAGGTACAGGTAAAACCACAGTAGTATTGGCTCGTGCCAGACGAATATTAAAAGAGTATACTACAGGTCGAGTACTTCTTATTTCTTTTACACGTAATGCTGCAAAAGATATGCAGGATCGACTATTTAGCACTCTTGGTGAACAGGATAAACGGCGAATCCTTATCGGCACGTTCCATGCTATCATTGGTAAATGCATTCGTGATAATGCAGTTGCAGTAGGTCTTCAACCATCGTTTTCAATTATTGATGATTCATCCACTGCAACGATGTATCGAACCGTAATTGAACGAGACCCTGAACATATGGAGGTTATGAATCATTGGTTTATAACCGAAACACATAAGAACTTAAACAAGAAAGACTTTAATAAAGTTGCAAATTTAGTATCTGCGTTAGTAAATACAGCATTACCTGAAGAATTAGAAACAGGTAACTTCTCAGATGAAACAAAATATCGTATGAGTAAGGCTGACGATTATATAACCCCTGCAACATATGATGAGGTTATGCCATTTCTTCATAAAGTTTTTATTGGGTCTATTCAAGAGGGTCGCACAACAAATACCGTTAATTATGATCATATCCTATTTATTGGATATTTGATGTGTAAATCAGGTATGTTAGATACCTTTGCAAACTCATTAGCACATATGATTGTCGATGAATATCAAGATACAAATGCTTTACAAGACTATTTTGTTCGTACAGTAGGTAAGAATAATTTAACAATTATTGGAGATGTTGACCAAGCTATTTATGAGTTTCGTGGCGGACGTTCCGATTTAATGGAACAAATTGCAAATGAAGGTATTCGTATTAACTTAAAAACCAATTATCGAAGTTATCAGCCAATTCTTGATGTTGCAAATCGAATTATTGATTTTAATGATAGTGGTCGATCAATTCGTGAACCTATGGTTTCAGCTCGACCTATTGATGAAAATTACAAAGGAATGCTAGAAGTACAAGCAAACCGTGACACTCAAGAGGCTGACTATATAGTTGCAGAGATTGAGTGGTTATTGAAACATGGTATCAAGCCATCGGATATTGCTATTTTAGTGAGATCACGTATGGCCATGCCTGCGATCAATCAAGCATTAGGGAAATCTAAAATTCCAGTAAATGATACAACAAAATTTGCAGATTTCATGAATTCAGATGTCATGAAAGATGCTTTAAATTTTATCAAAGTATTTACAAACCCAAAAGATATCTATGCATTTATGGGTATTCTAGACCGACCAAAGCGTGGGATTGGACCAAAAGCGATTGCAACATTAGAAGAAAAGGCAAAAGAGAATAATTTATCAATTGTTGAATTTTTATTGTCGGAAGAAGTTGACACATTAACCCCCGCATTAAGAAAAAATGTACAAAACTTTATTGATGTATATCAAAATTTAATTAGTCCACAAAATCATATGACTTTTCCACAAGCTGTTAATTATTTATTAACCGAAACAGGCTATATTTCATGGATTAAAGGATTAAAGAATAATGAGTCTCATTTACGAAATTTAGACATTTTAAAGGGTATGGTGGAAGATTTTACATATGATTTCATTGTAAATCAACCAAATGCATCTCTTTATGATATCGCAAATAACTTCACATTTGAAATGACATCATCTGCTAGACAAGAGGATAACGATGGAGTATGTATTGCAACTTTACATGGTTCAAAGGGATTAGAATGGGATTATGGATATATCTTAGGGATGGAAAATGATATATTTCCAGGTACTAAAGTATATGACAAAGCTGATATGGAATCAGAACGACGTTTAATGTATGTTGGTGTAACTCGTTTCAAGAAGGCATTACGCTTATGTTACTCTAAACATCGTATGACCTTTGGTATGGATAGGGATTTGACTCGTAGTGAGTTTCTAAGTGAAGCAGCACTCCCTCAAACAAAAGATGTTAGTTATGGGTGGTAAGGGATCTTACCATCCATACCTGATTAAAAATATAAAAAATGTGATATAATAGAAGAAACATGAAAGGACGTAACACATGTTACGAATGGTAACATTATAATGGGATATCCTTTAGCGACAAAAAAGGACGATATCTACCAGTTTTCCAAACATAAATTTGGAAGTCAAGCAATTTCAGGAATGCAATATAAAGGAATTGCGGTATTTGAAGATGGAGAATATTTTGTCAAGTTAGATACGTTAAGTCCTGCGGTTTCTGGAACATTAAAACCACATTTTGATGTACAATATTCATCAATATCTGAAGCAATTGTTTCTTGTTTTTTAAAACATGCAGATTGTTCTATGGATAGTACCATTTATGAAATTGGATTATTTGAAAAAGATAACAAGTCAATAACAGGTACTCGTTCACGTAATTATTTAGACGAATATGAAGTTGAATATATTTTATCATCAGGATATACAGGTGAACCACACACTACAATGACTCGTGATAATTATATTGAAAAGATTGCAGACGTATCAACGGATACACGTATTCAAAATCTTGAAAACGCAATGGTTTTAGAAGGTATGAATCGTTCTATTGCTCGACAATTTTTAATTCAGCAAGCTGGATTTGACTTATTAACAGGAAATAACGATAGACTTCATAATCCCTCTAATTTTGTTATGGCATATAATGTAGACACACAAACTACTAGACCTATTAATATGGACTATGGACGTTGCTTACAAATTGGGGAAATTTGGTCAACTCATATGGAATCAAATTATCTTCCAGAATATTTTGATGAAGATACTGATATTTTTGCATCAACCATGGATAATGACTCTATTATATCCGCATTAAGAGATGATGAACAACTAGATTATTTAGTTGATCACAATTTCATCCCATTTAGAGTTGATACTGTTGGACTAAATATAGAGTTTGAAAATTTAAAAAAAGTATTCCTGTCTGAAAACTTTCCTTGTCCTAATTTTGCATTAGCAAAGTTAGAAACCTTTCGTAAACGATTAGAATTACCGTTTATCAAGAAATTATGGAAAGATACCACATTAACCTTATCTGAGGTGAACAGCTTAGAAAGGCAAGAAACACTATGAAAATTACAAAACATCCTACATATCGAAAATTAATATTTTCAATAAAGGATTTGCCAATTTTAAAAGGGGAATTAGACCATAATACTAAAACATTTACTCCTACCTATGTAGATGATAAAGGTCTAAAACCCATTTTAAAACCAAGTGAATTAACTTATCAGGGAATCGAACGACGAATTGGTTATTTGAGACAAACCCCTGCACCATTACCTGAGTTGTTACATTTGATTGAGACAAAAGGTACCTGTATTCCTTCTCAACGAAATCTTGTGATTACGCCTGAAAGGGGTGAATGATGAGATATCATTGGGACGTTGAATCATATGAGAACTTCTTTTGTACAGGATTTATCAATGACGATGATGTTCTGGAAATGCACTACCTCGTCAATTCAAAAGAAGATGAGGCATTAGTATTAGAAGCCTGTAAAGATTCAGGATATACTTTCCGAGCTGAAAATTTACGAAAAAGTGCAAAACGCCTGGTAGAGCATTTCAAACGTCAAATCCCAACACAAGGAACAGATACCTTATTGGGACAATTCTTAGGTATCAAAGATGAAGAAGTCAAACCTAAAGAGCACGAATATATAGCCTTCAACTCCTTATCATACGATATTCAAATGCTTGACTTTCTATTAAAGTCAGTTATAGGCAATCGTGTACAAACGACCACTGAAGCCTTACGTGCTTATTCAGACACCTTAATTAATAATACGGGTAGACGAGTATCAACTCGTGATTATGAGCAATTTGGAAATCAGATAGATGCCGTTTTTCTTAATGAAAAGATGATTGATAATGGTCGTCCAACGATTGGATTGAAAACCATGGTTGGAATGAAGGGTGGATCTATCATTGAGTCAGAATCCAATACATCAGGTTTTTCAAAAAATATATATAAAGATACTCTTTATAACATTAATGATATTTCTGAGTTAAAAGATGTTGTATTCCCTGATACAATGGAACAAACCTTAACAGTTCGTAAAGGATTGTTAGAACGATATCCATCACTTGCAGAAAATGGTGTGACACCTAACTCATCATCTGCAAAATTCGTAGAATTCATCGTATCACCTGATAAACCAATTGAAGATACTCCAGTTGTTAGTTACCTTTATCCAGCAAAACATATTGCAGAAAAATTAGGTGTTGAACAAAAGGATATGTTGGAAGATACCAAAGAATGGTATATGCGAGAAGTATATGCTAAGGTAGCTAAACACAATCCAAAAGCAGCCAAACGTCATTTAGCGAAATTCTTGTCAATTTATGAGTTTTATGCTTCCTTTAGAGGTAAAAACTTTAATGAATCAACTAGACATTTAATGCGTTATGGAATCCCTGCTGAACCAAAATCTGCTCGTAGGGAACGGATGTTAACTTATGGAACTTTCATTCCATTAATTGACAAATATGGTAATGATTCATATACCTATGAAAACTTCTCATTTGGAGGAATTCATGGTGCAGAAGTATTCCGTACGCAATTAGATAATGACCGTAAGCGAATTAAAGAATTAAGAGATAAGTATAAGTACATCTCTAAAATTCCTGCAGAAGAAAAAGTTCCACAAGCCTTAATGAACTTAATTAAGGCACAATCACGAACGTCATTTGGGGATTATCCTCAATATTTAACACATGAAATCCCTTATTTCTTTGATAATACTGAAGAATGTGATGAAATTGTTGATCCTGAGGATTTCACACCTTTCATGGTTCAGTATAAAACTGACAAAAAGACAGGTAATCGTACAGGTGGCGAAAAGCTAATTGAGAGGTATAAATATACTTCTGCTGGATATTCCGTTCACCAAGACTTCGCGGGGTATTACCCGATGCTTCTTATCAATATGGGAGCATTCTATGATGGTAATGGTCGAGATACATATGAAGAGGTTTACAACCTACGTATTGCAATTAAGAGCAAATTAAAGACTCTTAAATTTGGATCTAGAGAATGGATTGAAACTAATATTATCCAAGAAGGATATAAATTGGTATTAAACTCAGCCTCTGGTGCCTTAGATGCAGGATTTGATACAAATCTTCGTGGAAATAATAAGGCTATGGCAATGCGTATTTTAGGTCAATTGTTCACATTCCGTATTGCAGCACGATTAGCAATTGAAGGCGCAACAGTGCCATCATCTAACACTGATGGTATTTATGTCTTTAATATTGATGAAGATTTAAATAAGAAGTTAGTAGACGCTGAGTTAGAAGAATTATATGTCAAAATTGATCCAGAACCATTATATCTTGTATCAAAAGATACCAATAACCGTATGGAAATGGAAGATGGAGAAGTTAAATCAGCTAAAGGTGGTTCACTAACCGCATGGCAAGGTCCTACAATCACTCAACGATTGACGCACCCAGCCTTATCGGATAATGTTCTTACTCGTTATCTCCAAAATGAAAATATTTTGGATAAACCAGTTGATAAAGAATTAATTGCGAAAGCCTTAATGGAAGCACGTGAGGAATTCGATCATCACACAATGGTGTTAATGGCATCATGGATTATGCGTTCAACATCAGGTTCTATTCTATTAGCATCAGATGGAAATGTATATACGGGAACTATTCGTGGTTGGTTAACAAAAACAGGTGTAAAACTTGACAAATATACAACAAAATCTAGCCAGCATTCTAAATCATTTGACGCATATGCAAGCCAATTATTTGGTGATACCAAAATCGGAGACCCAAATGTTATTTCTGAATTGACAGACAAAGGTTTGATTGACCAATATTTTGAACGTGCAGTTACAGTTGACCAATATCGATCACTTCCTCGAAATCAATCATTTTATGCTGTTTCAAAACAAAAAGTCGCAAACTTATCTCCTACCTCATTAGTTTATATCAATAATCAATCTATTCTAAAAATGTCAGATGAAGAAATTGAAGAAATTTATAATCAATTGGATTGGGATGAATATGTAACTATGTTTGCTAGTCAAGCTAAAGTATGGCATAACGTATTAATGCCAAGCTAATAGACAAATCCGTAAAAATCTTTTATAATAGAATAAAAGATGAAATGAGGATTAAAAATGAAAGTCTATAAATATGCAGCTACATTCAGTGATGGTGAGAAAACATTTAACTATTCTTTTGAATTAAATGATAAAGATGTAGAAAAGGCAAATAGTATTTTTACAGCCGATGACTATGCGGCTGATATTGCGAAACTTAGAGGGTGGTCTCATATATCTACATATGTACCATTAGATAAAGAAGATCTAAAAGATTTGGAAGAACAATATCAAATGTAATCACCAAAATTATTTTGGTGATTTTTTTGCTATTTTTTGTTGACAACCTTATTCATTTATGATAGAATAAATATATCAAAGGTGATACACCTTTTCCTTCATTATTGTTAGTTCTAGAATAACAAATAATAAGGTTAATCATTGAGTTAGTCGTCTATGATTGTAAAAACCAACGACTGTAAAACACAAAAGAAAGACATGCGTAAAACTCATAGAGTATCGCACAATAGGTATAGCACACATGGCAGAACTTGGAGCACCGTTTTCAGTACAAGGACTTGTAAGTATTCGTGATAGTTACCGTGATCAAAATGGTGATCGTCAATATTACCGTACGATTGATAAACTAACAACCATTCGTCGTTTGTTTATTACCGTTAAAGATTTGACAGCATTGCCACCACATGCATTTGCAGTGAAACGTTCACAGTCTAAAAATGCAACAAAATCAGGTAAACTAGCATTCAAGTACATTCAATATCGTATGGGTGAAAATCCATTTACGGATCTTGTACCAGAAACAAGTGGTATTACAGATGCAACTCCAGAAGAACAAATTCGTGAAATCGTAATTAATGGATTGAACGGATTGGCTGCGGAAGGTAATGTTACTCTTACCACCAATATGAAATCACCATATGCCAATATTCAAACATCTGAAGGATTGGTTACTATCTATGACAAGAATGCTGAAGATGTAGACGCAAATGGACAACCTCTCTTTGATGAGAATGGAAATCCAAAGAACTACTACTTGCGCAATGATGTTGAATTGACTGTAACTTTGACACAGGCGATTAACCAAGGAAACAAATATTTCCAAGTAGCTTTCTCAACTGATAAGGCTCCTGCAGATATCTTTGGTATTCCTCAACGTGGACACGTTTGGGATCCAACCTCAGGTGCAACAGCATCTGCAAGTGATTTCTCAGATGCATCAACAGGTCAATGGGGATAATCCTTTGTAGTGAACCGACAGAATTCTGTCGGTTTCCTTATGTCTAATAACCGATTATTAAATGTAAGAAAGCCGACAGATTATTCACTATAATAAAAAGGATGGACCAATATGATTGAACAATCTAAACGAAACGGACCTGTCTATTATTCTGAGGCAGGTGAGAAATTAATATCAAAAAAAATTCCAATCCCTGATATCAAATTTGGAAAACCAATCGAAGTATTGTTCCGTCAAAAAGACAATATTATCGAAGTAGAACCAATAGGTGCAGGATATAGTTTAATTTATCAGAATGGTCAATACATAGATAAAGGCCCTAGTAGCCCTCGTGGGTTTAGATATTTAGCGGGTATTGCTGAATATGAAGAGAAAAAAACACCTTATTTTATTCAGAATACGCCCCCTGTAACATTAGAAGATACGTTAGATATCTATAATATGAAGTTACCTGTATCTTTAACTGGATATTCATACCAACAACCCTTTGTATTTCCAGAAGAATTATTACCAATATTAGGTGACTTACCTGCAACATATGTAGATTATTATAAACGACCTATGAATCCTGAGTTATTAACATCGGGCGTTTATATTCCAATTGGAATTGACATGGTTAAGACTACTGTATCTGAAATTGCAAGAGTACCACGTAATTTTCCAATTGTTGTGAATCTTGTTGGTACAGATTATGCAGTAATTGATCTAGAACCAGGATATACAGAAGATGATTTACAGGAAGCCGAGTCTTATTCATATATTTATAAAGAAGATACTGTTCGAGGTGGGAAACATTATCTCATTCGAACAACCGAAAAAGGATTTAAATATAGAGCATCTAAACATTTAGAAATTATTAACCGCACCATGTGTACATTTTATGGAATTAATGGTACGGTTGTAGATTTAAATGCCCCAGCTGTTAGTTTTGAAGATCGAAACTATGAAGAAGTTGGACGACAATCCGTCACATTAAAAGAAGCCCCAGAAGGGGTTCGTGAAGTGGTTGTAAGTTTAAAAGATATTAATCTTAATCGTCCAACATTGGGGAAAGTTCGTACTGCTTATGAATTAGATAGTGATAAATCACATGCTGATTATATGGCCTTACGTACAATTTTCTATGAAGATATTTACACACATGTACCTGAAATTATTGCTTATGGTATGACGAAAGAAGATTTACCATGGGTACTTGCTGAATATGGAGGGGGAATGATTCCTTACCGTGAAAAACATGATACTGAAAGGAGAGGCTGTCCTTATCTTGTTTATGTAGCTGCAGCCGTATTGAACCATGTCGAACTATAAAATCATTTTGACACGACCATTAACTCTTAAAGAACTTGCATTTGGACGACTTATCAAACCATTTGAAGACAAAGGTATGGTTGAAGAATTATCAAGAGACAGAGATAAACAACTTGAATTTTTCATTTCTATGATTCGAGATCATTCCATTGAACATAAACATTTCGAACATATTTTAACAGAAACCTATCCTGGTATGACTGTAACGGAATGTTATCAACATTTAGATAGGCGTGATGAATATATTCCCCCTATTTATGTTGTAAAAGTAGATGAAAATGGTCGTTATTATCATTTTAGAAAAGCACAAAAACATCGTGAATTAGAAGCACTAGTTAAAACCCTACATGATAGAAATATTTTATCCGTTCGTGAACATTTCTTTTCAAAATCTACAGTAAAAGAAACTGTAAAAATTGATACGAAGTCAGGTATTAAAAACTTATTTGAATTAGCTATTCATAAAAAACTACCAGATCGTATTGATAAAAAGATTGAAAACGATGATATGGAAGGGTTATTAAATGTATTAGTAACAGTATTCCCAAATGGACCTATTGTAGGATTACCAGAGGATCTTCTAATTGAATTAGCAGATATTGTCGTTGCATTATCCTATGAAGTAGGCGATAGAACCATGTTCTTAGATTATTTATATTCTACAAAATCTTATTTAAATAGTCGAATTACAGAATATAATAGAGCTACAGAAGAACTTCGAGATGCCATTTCACGGCAATCGTATAATCAAAAATCGGGTCTGATCAATCATTTTGTGACACGAAAAGAACGTGTATGTGCTGAATACTCAGATGAGTGTATTCGACAAGTATTAGAAGATTTAGAATTAGCCGAAGCATATGAACAATATATGTATGGGTACTACCATACAAAAACAAAATTATATCACTGGTTGATTAATTTAATTCGTAATACAATTAAAGAATTACCAAGTGAGGAAGACTATGCCTTACAGTTTTCAAAATGAGGATATAAAATGAAAATTATTGAATTCAAACATGATTTATTACATCCAACACAAGATAATGAAGTTGGATTGGATAATGGATTCATTCTTAACTCAATGGACCCATTGTTATCTCAATATAAAACGGGATTATTTCCAGATGATATTCCTGTTAATAATCTTGATTCCTTATCATTAAGTTTGATTGCATATGATACAGTAAATGATTATGAAGATTGGGTATCTATTTATTATGATTGCATGTCATCCAATGAAGATACTTATTATGTGCTATGGCGACATGTTGAAAACTTCAAAACAAATACTAAAAATAAAGATATTAATTTACTTACCAAACTATTTGTAGAACCAAATGTAAAGACATATTCAGCATCATTTAAAACATTAGAAACGGCAATAGAGTTTTGCATTAATAAATTAATTTCTGGCGGATATAAATTTGATAAAGAATATGAATCCTGGATGAAAGTAGAATAAAAATGACAATTAAAAGACCAAACCCCGAAAAAATAACTGTATCATATGCAATCAAAAAACCAATGTGTTCAATGTAAAATGACAAAGAATGAATTAGATAAAATTGGAATTCCATATGACGAAATTAATATTGAAGAATCTCCTTATATGGACGAATATATTGCATTTATCAAAAATGGAAAATCAGGACCCATGGCAATGCCATATGTAGTACCTCCTGTATTATTAAACATGGAACCATTTGCAGGATTCCGTCCACAAAGTATTAAAGAACTAGCTCTAAAATTACAATTAAAATAAAAGGACACATCACAATGGAAAGTCGAAACATAACGATACCTGAAGGAATACGACCATTTTGTATTGGTTATCGAGTAGTGAATAGATATGGGCAACCACTTGCATTACGAAACGGAACCATTATCTTTGATTTACCATATCTTGCAGAAAAAGCCATAGAAAAAGAATTTGGGAAAAATGATCCAACTTTTGATATTAAAAAACATAAGGTTGAAGAAGTTGCTATTATTGAGTTAAACCAATTTTATGACTTTTTTGATAAAAATAAATAATATATAAAGGGAGATATGAATCTCCCTTTTTTTAGAATAAGGAATAACTATGAAAGAAATTATTTTTGAAGATTACTTAGCAAGTCTAACAAAATCGAAACAAAAGATTTTCAACCGTGTATTAGATTTTTATAAGGATTTAAAGCCTAGATATTATAACGAGGTTATTAGATCTATTGACAATACAAAATGTGCTGACTCTACAAAACAGTTGATGTATGAGTACCATAACTATATATATGAGATGTTATTTGAACGATTAGGATTCAAAAAATCCATCAATGGATTTTCTATTGGTGATACTGTATATATGGATCATTCAAAAAACATGGATATCATTACTGAATTTATAGAAAAAGAAAATCAAGTATATGTGGTATTTGACCCAAAAAATAGTTTGATTGATGGTTATCCCCTTATTGAACTAATTTCAAAAGAAGAAAGACCAGAAGGAGAATCTTACTTTAAATCACCAAAAAATAGATCATTTATAGATGATTTAATTCGTTCACATATAACATCAACGGTAGCATCATTCTTACGAGAATATAGTGTAGATACTTATGACTTTGATCCCTTTTATCAAAGAGAATTGGTTTGGACAATAGATCAAAAAGAAGCATTCATTAAAGCATTACTGACAGATAAAACAGACGTACGACCAACATTCTTAGATAACGCTGATGATGGAGTACATGAGTATGAAATTTTAGATGGTAAACAACGACTTCATGCCATCTTATCGTATATTAAAGGTGAATTTTCAGTAGATGGATTATATTATAGTGATCTAAATAGAACTGACACTTATCGACTGATGAATACTCCAATGGTATATACGTTAGTGAAATACTATACTGATAAGGGACAAGTAGCATTATCACCAGAGCAAAAAGTAGAACTATTTCTTCAGGTTAACCAATATGGACAGCATGTATCCGATGAGCATCTTGCACATATTAAGGAACAATATCTACCATAAAACTATAAATATGGCAAATTAAGTGTATAATAAAGGGGATGAATTTCATCCCCATAATTATAATTTTATTTCAAATATTGATTAATCTGATCGAGTTCATAATCAAAGTTTTCAATATTATTAAATAATTTATTCATAAGATGATATGATATTTTTTCTATTCCAAAATGAGATTCTAATCCTAAGATTTGATCAATCTGATTAATTGACAAATTATACACCCATAACGGATTATCTGATAAATATAAATCAACTTGACTTATATCACCATCATATGATTTTTCTAATATCGTAGATTGTACTTTTAATAAAAACTCATTAGGAATTTCTATTCCTTTTGTATAACATAATAATAAGTGTGATAATAAAACATTTATATCGATAGATGATTTTTCACACAAATAACCATATACATCTTTTATATTTGCAATATCATAAAATATAGGTTTTATATTAATAAGATCATCATTTTGTTGTAAAATATATGATATTTGTATAGAAATATTGTTATCACTATTAATATAATAATTCGAAAGACATTCATCTGTATCTAATTTATGAGATAAGGTATTTGATATAAAATAATAATGTTTTTTTCTAAAATCGATAAAACGTTTCACTAAAAAAACATCAAGAGGAAAACTTGACTCTACAAGTTTTAACATATAATCTTGAAGATCATGATCAAAAAGTAGTTTCTCAAAATATTCAGGGTGATTTTTTAACACCATTAATCTGACATATTTATTATGATCTTTTATATATAAATTAGGATAGTAGCCTTTGTATGCTAATGCCATACGGATATCATCCGAATTATGATGTTTCCATAATGGATACAAATCTTTTCTACAATCATTTAAAATCAATACGGTTTGAATTATGGGATTATTTATTTCAACTAATTCATCTATATTCTCCTGTAATAAAGCCATACGTAAAAGATAATAAAAATTAGTATCATTTCGAATAGGTAATACTGATCGTAAATCTAATACTTCAATTAATTCCTGTGAGTCGTAAATATTCATGGTTAAACCTCAATATGTCATTTTAATGTCATTATAACATAGTTATAAATATTGTCAACTTTTTTTTCAAAAAATCTAACGATTTTTTGAAATTTCTTGGGGGTAAATTTTACCCCCAAACCCTATTCATTTCCGATTTTTATTTACAACTACGTATTTATTAAAAAATCTAAATTATGAAACATAGAGGACATTTCATGGAAACTATCACTATTCAAATGAAAGCAGACCCACTTTTTATTGCGCGTATGTTATTAGAAATTCATTTTGAAAAGGATTTACATCAATTTGACCAACAATCCTTATCTTGTATGGAAAAGCCCTTCACCTATGTTGTTACAAAACAAGTCATTTGGGCTATAAATAAATTCATACGAACAGTATCAGATGATTTAATTAAGCGAGTAATTGAACGTCATATGAACAATTGGGAAATGGGTAAAGATATTAAAGATACCCAATCATTCTTTAAATTAATGTTATCCACTCCTGAATTTAATGAGTTGTTACAGGAACATGTATTTACTGACAGTTATGTCATTGATACGACAACAAATTTAGAATACCCAGTAAAAGGTATGGGAAATCATTCAACTGCTATTTATTCCATTATTGCATTGCATCCAGAATTAGATACAGTTGAAAAACAAGATGAGTTCATTATGAACCAATTAATTGTGAAAGGTGCAGCATCTTCAAATGATTATTATATTTCTGATTATGGAGATATGTTAGCTAAGGAAATTGCAGCTATTGACAAACAACAGACCGTTTTATCATACTTAGAAATGGCAGAAGAACAATTCAATTTCAAATCTCAAAATGAAACGACACCATGTTATTATGTATCTTATGGAACAGATTTAGATTGGCATGTCGATACATATTCAAATTGGAATAGTCTCATAATGGATTTATATATCTATTCAAATTCAATGGTAGAAGAATATTTCAAATATCACCAAATGGATGAGTTTGAGGATATGGATCCCAATATTAAAGAAATGGGTAATCGACTACCTGATCATAATAAGGATGCTGATATTGTAACAATTCATAGAGTTGAGGATATTGAACGTAAAACACAATTATTCTTTGAGACTGTATAAAAGAAAGGAAAAGAAAATGAAAAAACTAACAATTTTATTCACACTAGTAGTATCACTTTTTGTACTATCTGCTTGTTATCAATCAACATCTTCTGGCGGAAATACTAGTTTAACCTCAAAAGTTAATGTATATGAATATAAACTCTCAGAAAGTACACAAACGGATATTCAAAACGGTAAAGAAAAAATTATTATAACTGAATTTCTTAATTATGAGCTACTTCCATCAAATACTGCCGCACAAAGAACAACTAATTTTATCCACTCTGTAAATCAAACTATGGAAGAAAAAGGATACCGTATTATTTCAACAGATACAAATGGAATGGGTAAAAACGGGGAATATACCTATGTCACCCTTATTTTTGCAAAAAAGGATAAGGAGTGATATTCATGTTAAAAACCTTTTTAGAACGATATAAATCACTTCTAGAACAAGAAGGATTTGTAGAAACACTGAATATGAAAACCATCGTACGATATAAACGAATGACGGAACCTGTATATATTATTATCACATTTGAACCAATTAAAAATAAAAATATGATAAAAATCAAAACAGCATTATCAACAGGGGTGACTTATTATACAAATATAGCTGTTGATGATACAACAGGAATATTTGAACGTTTACTATTGTCATATCATAATTCAGAAAACTATATTCACGCAAAATAGGAGATTATTTCATATGAAACGACCATCAGATAAATATATTGAAGAATTTTATACAAATTATCATGACGTAGACCAATTACTATTAACATTATATCCTGAAGATGCATATTATGATATATATGAAGGATCACTTGTTGATAATTTCATTGGGTATGGGCCACATCAAGTTCAAGATAAAACATTTGATTATGTAGTTATTTTAGAAACCTATCTAACCGAATGGACATCAGGACAAACAGTTATTTATACAAATGACGAAAAATATGTGGAAGAATTAATTACTAACTTTGAAAGGGAATAAACTATGACTATCGCAGCTATTTTTGACGTAGATGGAACGATTTTCCGTGATTCATTATTGCTTCGACATATGGACAAATGTATTGATTATGATGTATTTCCATCTATTGTTCAAGAAGAAGTAAAACCGTATTTACATGCATGGAAAAATCGTGAAATTGGATATGAAGAATATTTAGAACACGCTGTTCGCATCTATACACACTATTTAACAGGTAAATCTGTTGAGGACATCCAATTTGTCGCAAAACAAGTTATCAAAAAGGACGCCAAAAAATTATACCGTTATACCACCGAACGGATTAAATGGCATAAAGAACAAGGGCATAAGATTGTATTTATTTCTGGTGCACCAAATTTCCTTGTAGAACCACTTGCTAAAGAACTAGGCATCGATATTGAGTATTCAACATTATATCGCACACATGATCAAGTTTATACAGGTGAGGTTATCCCCATGTGGGATAAACACTCAAAACAAAAATCCCTAAATGAATTACAAGAGTATCATAATATTAACCTTGAGCAATCATATGCCTATGGTGATACAATGGGAGACATCACCATGTTAACGACAGTTGGTCATCCAATTGCAATTAATCCTAATCAAAAATTATTAAATAAATTACAAGAATTAGACAAAGATGTGAAAATTGTAGTTGAACGGAAAGACGTCATTTACCATATCAATTAGTCAGTACTCTTGTTTATCATCAAAAATAACGTTATAATATAAAAGAAAGGATATGCTTATGAAAAATAAAACAATTGTTATTTTAATTGGAATAATTTCTAGTCTTGTTGTTATTGGATTGATGTTTTCACTAGCACTTGCTATCTTCACTCAAAACAATGAAGCTATGCAATTAATTGGAAACATTTTAACCAGTATATGGGTAACGGTCTCATTTGTAGTTGCGTTATATTTTCTTAGAAAATAAGGTGAATGATTATGAAACGTACCATTCTAATTTATACCGACAAAGGAATTCATGACGATATTGAAGATTTAGGGGTTCCTTTTGAACAAGCATTACCAACATTAGCTCAAGCCTACATGCAGGATTTAGAACTAGGTGTAGAACTTCCTTGTCATGTCCATATTGACTTGGATAGAGACTTATATATCTTTGGTGGTGGACCCGCACTTAATCCTAAACAAATAAAATTATAAGGAAATACTCATGAAATATAATTATCAACAGTTAAAATCAGACTATGTAAAGTCTGCTGTAAAAACACATTTTAATACAGATAGTATTCATATATTAGAAGGCTCTGAACTTACAACAATTTACATTGAAGATGGCCTATTGTTTGTAATTATAGATGGTGAGGTAACTTGTCAATCTACCACCATGAAATTAAATGCTGAAAATTTATCTAAAATTGCAGCTGTTGCTAGAGTCATTCAATCCGCTATCACATTAACATGCCCTGAATTTGAAAAGGAATCAAAATGAAACCATTATTATGTATTATTGGTCGCTCAGGATCAGGTAAAACAACATTAGAAAATAAATTAACTCATTATGGTTTAACCCCTGTAAAATCATATACAACACGACCAAAACGAACTGAAGATGAAGATAATCATATCTTTATTAGTGAGGATACCTATTATTCTACAAATTGGGATATGGTCGCTTACACATTCATCAATGGATATCATTATTTTGCAACACGTGAACAAACTGATAATGCCGATATATATGTTATTGACCCTCGAGGGTTTGATGAATTGGTTGAAAAATACCCAAATCGTTTACTTATTCTATGTTATTTACAAGTTGATACAAAACAATTAAAAAGACAGTTAAGTGAACGTGCACAAACAACAAATGAAACTCACACAAATCAACAAGCACGATTACGTGATGAAGATAAACAATTTACTGACTTTGAAAAACGATTAAAACTAGGAAAATTTCCTGAAAACGTACTTGTTTTGTAACAAAACTGTAAAATTTATGATATGGATTAAGAATCATTACTATGGTAAACTAATAGTATAAGTATAATTGAAAGGAAATTTTATTTCATTGAAAACAAGTATTAAAGTATCACTATTAAGTATTGCCGTATTAGGTATGGCTGCACTTACAAATCCCGCACATGCGGATGAATTGCAAGATGCGGTTACAGAAGTTACGGCTGCAAAGGAACAAGTAAAACAATTACAGACAGAACAACTAAATTTAAATTCACAAATCGAACAAATTCAATCAAAAGTGAAAAAATCAAGCACGGCTGAGCAAACATTATCCGTGAAACCAATTGTTCCTGTTACAGTTACCACATTAGTTGATGTTCAAAAAAACAAGTTAGACAGCCTAAAAGTTGAATCAAAGAATTTAGAATCACGATTGAGTGCAGCTAAAGAAAAACTTGAAAAAGCTGAAACAAAACATGCGGATCTTGAGAAAAAACAAAAAGAACAAGAAGAAGCCGCCCGTAAAGCCGCAGAAGAGGCTGCTAAACAAGAAGCATTAGCAGCTGAAGCAAAAGCCAAAGAAGATGCAATTGCAGCTGGTCAAGTTGTAACAGGTCATTCACAACCAGGATTTGATTATGCAAATGCAGGTACATATCCCGTTGGTGAATGTACATGGGGTGTGAAGGTTATGGCACCATTTGTTGGACCTTATTGGGGTAATGCTAATCAATGGGCAAATTCAGCAAGACAAGCAGGTTACCGTGTAGGAACAAAACCAATTCCAGGAGCTATTGCAGTATGGAATGGTGGGGAATATGGTCACGTAGCTTATGTAACAGAGGTTCAATCTGAAACATCTATTCAAGTACTTGAATCAAATTGGAGCGGAAATAGAACGATTGGAAATCACCGTGGTTGGTTTAATCCAGTAGGATCCTATGGTGATGTAGTTTACATCTATCCAAACTAAAAAAAGACGGTTATAACCGTCTTTTTTATTATATAATGAGAAAGGAAACAATTATTATGAAAAAAATTTATTTGTCATACATGGACTATGATTTGTTTTGGGAAGAACGAGTCAAAGAGCGAGTACTAACTGCATATCCCAATTGTGACTTCCAAATTGAAAGGGTTGAGTTTATATCGGAAGAAAAGGGATATATGGTATATGTATCCGTTAAACCATCTATTGAATTTTTATCAAAAAAAGTTGAAGAATTAGAACAACGAATTGAAGTATTAGAATCAAATAACATAACAGAATACCCAGTATCATCACAAGAAATCATCGACTTATATATTCAATGTATTAAAGAAGCTCTTTATTTTTCAGGTGGAAAACTATACATGCCTATTTATTCACATCCTGCTGCACATAGAGTATTTGGTAATTCAGAAAAAGTAAAGAAACTTCGTAAATACTTACAGAAAGCATCTCCAAAAATTGATTTTCACAATGATATTCTTCCACATCTAAATTGTTATGCTCGATACAAAACAAGTTATTTTGGACAAATTTGTAAACGAGTGCAAACGTATGTAACCTTAACAAAACGAAGTTAACGCCAAACACGACCCATTCGTTCAACTTCTTTATGAAATTTTTTAACTAATGGGTCACTTGGTAATAACACTGATAAAATGGAGTCATAGTTTTTACTTCCAAAGACTTTAAGAGAAACTTGTTCTTTAACACTGCTCATAACACTGGACCCCCACCAAGAAGCTCATCTAAATCAGACAATGATAAATTATTTGTCGTTACAACATTTGATTTACCATAAAATGGTCGTTTTGGTTTTGGTTCAATATCAACAACCAAGTTTGTCAATTTATCATCTAATACATCTTCCCAATAAGCATTTAGTTCAGTACTAGCACTTTTAACTCGATTTCGTATATTATTTAGAACTTCTTCACGTGTAATCTTGTTACGACCAAGTGAACGTTTAACAGAAAACGACTGAGTTAGTGTGACACGAGCATCAATTAAGCTTTCAATTAATTTTTCTCCACGATCATCCAATTCGATTGCTTTCAAGTCACTATAAGCCATACCTTTTGGTAAAGATTCTTTAATCAAATCTCGGATATTTTTATAAAGTGAATCTCTATCTTGATCACCATTTTTATCAATACCAAGTTTTGCTTCGATAGCATAGGTGGTACCCATCTGACGACCATCTTCAATATCTTCAAGAGTTTGCTCATATTTATCTTCAAATGTGTCACGAATAAAGAAATACGCGGAATCCTCAGTATTATAATATCCTAGTGGATCTTTTACTGTAAAATCAGAAAAATGATTAAACAGTTGTTTAGCTTCATCTAAACTTACAGTTTCAGGTAAAGATGTTCCAGTAAGCTCTTCTAGTTGAGGATCTAAAGCAACTTCTTTTCTTACATAATATTTAGGACCAACCTTACTCGTATCTGAAATTTGTATATAAAAATATTTTCCTAAATCACGTGGGTTCATATTACACCATCCTTATTTACTTTACTTTATTATATCATAAAATGAGCATCATTACGAATACAGCAGAATAGAAAAAGAGAAGGAAATCCTTCTCTTTACATTGTGATACCATCAGTTGGCATATCAATTTTAGGTACTTCAACCTTACGTGTCACATTATTAAGTTTCCGTACAAAATTGTCACTTGATGTAAATGCCATTTTCGTAGTAGACATAGACGTACCATTTAATAATCCTTTACCAAATATTGTTGGATCTGGAATTTGACGAGCAACAACCATATCTACAAATTGATCAACAGCCTTATCAGGAAGCATACCATTTGTAATTGACTTCAATTTTTGACGAGACGTTTCAACATCAAACTTACCTGCAAATACTTTTTTCATTGTACGAATACCTTGATAAATAACAGGTAATTTATCAGCATTCTTTTTCATTTGAAGTACAGATTGTGATTGAGTATGCGTTAAATCAAGACCTAATCGCATAAAATCAGCATCAAACTCATGTACAGCATTATCAGCAATAAAGTTATTCGTAATCATACCTGCAGGTCCAGCAAGTGCACTCTTACCTTGAAGAGCTCGACTATTTGCACGATTTTCTTCACGTGTATAAGGATAGTGCATTCTATGAGTGAGAGTTTCAGAATTACCCTTCATACCATCATCAGCCATTTTACAAAGACTTGCAAGCGCCGTTTTTTCATCCGTGAAATCAATAGAATATGCACCATATGCTTCATGTGATCTAACAATTTTATCTTGTGCATCTTCAATCATGTGACCAAGTTCGGCATTTGTTTTTCCATCATTGAAGTTCAAATCAGATATATCAACACCTGCAGCGGCTGCAGTTGCTTTAAAGTGAGCAGAATCAATACCTGCAAATACTTCACCATGATAATTTAATTGTTCATACGGATTACTTAACAAGTAGATAACTTCTTTGATATCTTCTGCAACACGTAAATTATCATATCCAGTATCACCAACGGTATCTCCATCATAGTCACCATCAATCATTTTCATAATGAGAGGATTTACATGAATAACATTTGCATCACCTTTACCTATATTTGTCATTGAAATTGTATTTCCTGACTGAATAACAGGGTCACGGTGAATAATATGACGAGGATCGCTACCTTCTGGGATTTCCTTACCTAATCGAATCTCATCTAGTTTAAGAGATGGATCTGCAACAATAACCCATGTTCCCGCACCCTCAGTAAAGGTCATCGTATCAATATCTTTAATAAGGTTATTTTTACGCGTTAATTGTTTGTAATCAACAGAAACCGCATTTGAGTAGGCTGTTTCTAAATCTTTTGCATTTCCAACAGCTAAGGCCTTAAATATTGCATTATAGCGATATGGAATTGTTCCATAATTAGTGAATAATGCATTAGACTCGCGGTCAACACGAATTGGAATGATATTATTACCATATGCATCAGTTACCGTTTGACCATTTAACATCGGACTTTTAACGCTCATATCATCAGGAAGAAGAATATTAATTTGTCCATCAATCATAGATTCTTTTAATATGCGACGAATTTCATGAACAGGGGTCATATAGAATGATTGTGCATCAATAACAGCTTCAGTTTCAACAAAGGCATTAACATTTCCCTTTTCAACTAAACGTTCGCGATCATTAAACGTTACACCTAATCGTTGGAAAGCAACTTCTACTTTATCAATGTTTACATCACGTACTCCTTCATGGATAAATGCTTCACGATAAAATTCCTCACCAATTTTTGATTGCAAACCATAACGGAATAAGGTAGAATAATTACGTCCGCCATCATCAATAGTATAATCTTTTGATTTATGATCTGCAGTTTGAGGAAGACTCATGAAGAGCATTTCAACCATTGCATTTTTATCAACAGTACCATCTAATTTAATAATATCACGTTTTTCACCTGATAGTCCTTCTTTAACCACCCCAATATTATCACGAGATGCAATGGACATACCTGATACAATAATATCTAATTCCGGATTTAATTTTGCAAATTCAATTGCATTCTCTAATTTACGAGCTTTAATCAATTCAGGGTCCATATCAGGGTCAAGAACGACGGCATTAACATTTTTATTACCATGAAGGTCCTCAAGCTTATCACCTGTAAATTTTTCGTCAGAAAATTGGTGAGCACCTTTTTTTGTTAATACAGCACCATCATCTGCATTTAATAATCCAAATTCAGCATAATAAGCATTAAGCTTTTTAACATCTGTTGATGTTAAAAATGCAGTGAAACTCATTTGATTACGGTTAAAATTATCAAAATCAGTATAGTAATCTTTCATAAAGTTACCAACTTTTGAAAATTTATTACCACTTGCAGTCAATGTACCGTCATCATTAAAGGTTGAACCATCAGTAAGATACATAATCATACCCAAGTTCGTATTATTTGAAGTACCATATGGGTCAATCAATCCATCTGCATCATCATCAAGCATTGTCATGGCAATCGCACCGAGTGAATCTGCTTTACCAGATAACTCACCTAAAATATTATTTGTTGCTGCAAGATTCTTGTCAAACACCAATTTATTTTTAAGCGTATCAAGAATTAAATCACCATAAGGATGTTTATCAAAATCAGGAAGATTACGAGTAACATCTAAAATGGTTTTAAATTTAACATCACCAGATGTTAAATTATAATGCAATTTAACCGCATCAATTGCTGTTTGAACAGGATCAATATGACGAAGGCGTTCAATACGAGTACCTTCTTCTTGTGCAAAATAACCAATATGATAAGGAATATAACGTTTATCTCCATTAGAGAAAACACCCTTTTCATCAACAGATGGTAAATTGTAAATCATACGTTCACCAATTTTAAGGGTACCACGTTCTTTATCATACTCAGCTTCTTTAACATCAAGAGCAGTCATCAGACGACCAATAAAGCTATCATTAGCGGTTACTGGTTCAAAGTTATAAGGGAGCAAAATACTTGATAAATTCACACCTTGAACTTGTCCGACAATATCACGTTTGTATTGTGACTCATAAACAAGGAATTCTGGAATATCTTTTTCAGCAACACTATTAACAAACAATTCATCCGCAATATCATAAATTGGAATATTTCGTTCATCTAATAGAGCACCTAACTCAGTGAAAATCGTTTCATAGGTAAGACCAACCCCTTTAAGGTCCTCAAGTGCACCTTCTTGAAGTGTCTCAAAATCAACTTCGTTTCGATTACGTGTACGTGGTCGACGACTACGAGAACGACGAGCAGCACCTTTTCGAACAAGTACTTCAGATGCATCTTCATAGGAACCAACCAATTTTTCAACCGCATCTAATCCATTTTCACTAACTGCAAATTCAGTACCATTAACGTATACTTTTTCAATAGATGTAAACGTATCATCTAAGTAAATAGAGCCATAAGCTGTTGTTAAAATGGCACCAAATGGTACACGTGTTGTATTAGCTTTGATACGAATATCAGGTCGATGAGCAAGTGTAGCAAATCGTAAGAGATCATCTTGTCTCATTTTAGAAAGTGAATCAGCCGTTTCACGACCAAGAACTTTTGTAAGATAATCCATTGCATCTGTTACCACAGAAGGGTTTTTAGCCATAATAAGTTATTTCCTTTCAAATTAAAGTTCTAATGGAGTAATCATGTCGTGTTTTAATTCATTTACTTTATCCTTAAAGTCAAAAGCAAACGCTTGTTGACCAACATGATGTAACAATGCATCCTTATTTTTAACAAAGGTATGTTCTAAATTATGTTTTTGAATATATTCATCTAATTGAACCATCAAAACCATTTCATTTGCAAAACTTCGTTGAAGAATTTGTTGATGACGAGGAATTTCTTGTTTTTTCTCTTGAAGAAATTCAGGTTTCTTTTCTATATCCTTAAACTGTTCATCTAATACTTCTACTGCCAATTCTGACAATGGTACTCGTTTAGGGAAACTTCCATTTGATGCGAGAATGGTCGCTTTAATATAATCAACATAAGCAGGATCTAAATCCTCTAAATGATACATAACTTCTCGACCATATTGATTAAGAGTTAAGGTATCCATTTCAAAATCAAGAACACCAATTACTTTAATGGGTTCTGTATCTTCATATGGTTTACCGATCATAGCATGATTCAGTCGATTGTATGCCTTTTGTTTTAAAGTATAAAACTCAGAATTCAATCCTTCTTGTAGTTCCATAACCGCATTATAGAAGGCCATATCCTCATGAGTAATTCCTTTTGTAATCAATTGATAATCTTGAAGATTCATGACTCAAATCCTTTCTTAATTTATAAAAATAGTATATCACAAATCATACACTTTGTCATGTTCATGGGGAAGAAAACGGGGTAAACAAGAAAAATATAGATTTTTAGAAAACTTTTATATTTTTACTTTACAAAATACCTTCAGTATGATAAACTTAATGTAAGAATTACGTGAGGTGTACTTATGGTATTAATGTCTATAGGAAAATTTGCGAAAGAGTTAGGGGTATCTTCTGAACACGTTCGCACAATGCACAGAACAGGTGAGGTAATTCCTGCTCGTATTTCAGAAAAAGGAACTAGATACTACTCTGAGGATCAACTAAGAGAGTTGAAAAACACTCAGTTTTCTCAAAGGGAAGAGAAAGTAGTAGCCTATTGTAGAGTTTCTACAAAGTCACAAAAAAATGACTTAGAGAAGCAGGTGGAAAACGTTAAGTCTTATATGTATGCTAAAGGCTACTCATTTGATATTATTACAGATATTGGTTCTGGTATCAATTATAAAAATAAAGGTTTGCAACAGTTGATTTCCTTAATTGATTCAAATCAAGTTACTAAAGTTATTATTCTTTATAAGGATCGATTAGTACGACTTGGTTTTGAGTTAATTCAATTACTATGTGATTTGCATGATGTCAAAATTGAGATTATTGACAACTCAGAGTGTAGTAAAGAAGAGGAATTGACAGATGATTTAATACAAATCGTTACTACATTTGCAAATAGACTTTATGGTTCAAGGTCTAAAAAGACTAAGGATTTAATTGAGAGGATTTCTGATGTTACGAGGGAAGAAAATCGCACTTGATTTAACTAGTGAGCAAGAACAACATATGTGGAAGTCTGTAGGGGTTGCTCGTTGGTCTTATAACTACGCTATAACTAGATGTAAAGAACAATATTTAAAATACTCAGAAGATAATACATTACCTAAAACCTTAACAGAAGGTCAAATTCGGAAAGAATTGACTGTGTTGAAAAATACAACACATTCTTGGTTACAAGATGTTGGTTCTAATGTCATTAAACAAGCTATTAAAGATTGGAATGATGCAAGAAACCGTTTCTTTAAAGGTATGGGTAAAGCTCCAAAGTATAAATCGAAAAATACTTCAAAACCTAGCTTTTATGTAAACTATGAGAGTTTACGAAGAGTAAGTGGTGGATTTAGAGGAGAGAGATTAGGGTTTATTAAAACAAAAGAACCCTTACCAAGAATACCTAAAGGTTCACATTATAAGAACCCTCGAATTTCTTTTGATGGTAAATATTGGTATTTGTCTTTCTCTTATGAAGTTTCAGATATATCAGTAGAGTTGACAGATTTAGTTATAGGTGTAGACTTAGGAGTAAAAACTTTAGCAACTTTATCTACAGGTGAGTTTATTAAGAACATCAATAAAAGTCGCAAAGTTAAACAGTTGGAGAAACAATTACGACGGGAACAACGTCACCTTGCACGTCAGTTGCAAGCTAATACCAAAGGGTATCTCATAACTGAAAAAGGTAATAGAAAACCGATTTATAAGCGACCTTTAGAGATGTGTTCTAATATTCAAGAAACCAAACGTAAGATAAAGCTAATTTACCGTAAACTTCATTCTATTCGAATGAATCATCTTCATCAAACAACTTCTCATCTTGTAAAACAATTACCAAAAGGTATTGTAATTGAAGATTTGAATGTTAAAGGGTTGATGAAAAATAAACACTTAGCAAAACACATTCAAAACGTTATGTTTTATGAGTTTCGTAGACAGTTAGAGTATAAGTGTTTACAATACGGTATTTATTTAGTTGTTGCAGACCAGTTTTATCCTAGTTCTAAAACGTGCAGTTATTGCGGCAATATTAAGTCTGAATTAAAGTTAAAAGAAAGAATTTACAAGTGTGATTCTTGTGGTTTAGAAAAAGACAGAGACTTAAATGCTGCTGAAAATTTAGCTTATTATTTCTATAGAGGTTAATCCTTTAAGTACCCATCGCTACTGGGGAATTTAAGCCTATTGAGTGTTATATCAAATGATAGTAGAAGTAAGAAATTCTTATTTTGAGGTCAGACACATTAATGTAGGAAGTGAAAAACGAAACGGATAAGACTACAAGTTTTAAACTTATAGCAACATAAGTTTTCACAAAGAAAATATATGGACATAAGAATCTATATTTTTTGTAGCGGGAAGAAAAAAGACTCTAAACGAATAGAGCCTATAAAGTTAATTCAGATAACCCAATTAAATCTTCTTTACGTAAAACACTTTGACCTTGTAAAAGAGTATCTTCAATAATATCTTGCGTTTCTTTATGTAATGGTGTATTTTCAGACATCATTTGTGCTTGTGCAAGAGCATCTTCAAACGGTTTATCCGCATCTTCATAAAGAGCTAATAAGAGATTTTGTTGATCACTAGATAAATTCATAAAAGGATGTTTTGGGCGAGTTACCTCAAGACTATCTAACATCGTTGTGGTATAACTTCGTATATCATCTGATGGAACTACTAATTCATCTAAAGTTTCACACTCAATAGTTTGATTCATTAATTGAGACGCATTTTCTTTTATATAGGGGATTTCCATTGCATCTGCAATCATTAATGCATGTGAAAGTGTAAAATGACCTGATGGGTCTAGTTCTTCGATACAATCAAGTGATTCCGCTAATTGATCATAATGTCGAGTAATAGAGGGTACTTCAAGGTTACCAAACAAAGTTTCCAATCCTTTTTTAGCCTCACGAGTAATACGACCTTCAAAACGGTCATATACAGGTTCTAATAATTCTTGTGTTGTAAATGTTTGATGTGGAATATGTTCTGGAAATCCATATTGATAGGTTACACTTGGCATTCTAAAAACCTACTTTCTTTCATTTTCTTTATCATATCAAAAAATAAAATATTTGTCTTGTTATATGGAACAGTTATAAAACTAATATTGTAATAGTTTATTTTTTTTGATATAATAAATATAGAAAGGAATAGCGATTATGATTATCACAACAGAACGTCACAATGGTAATATAGACACTTTTGAATTAGAAAAAGAAATGATTGAACGTGTCACATTAAGAAATGGAATTCCACTTGTTATTTTTAGACCAGATTTAAATTATGGTAGTAAATTAGTATCATTAGATGGAAAAACTGAGTTAGAACCCGAAGATGTATATGAATTATTACAACCCTATTTAGTAACGACAACACATAATATAGATCAACATAAATTTAGAGCCTTAATGGCAAAACATCAAAACTAAAGCGATTGATTCCAATCGCTTTGATTTTTTATGTAGTAGATGATATGATAAAAGAAAACAGACAAGGCAAATTTTATGGCAAATAAACTCCCAATTAGAACAAGCAGTATTACAAAAAATACTCCGCGATTAACGGTTGACGTAGCTATTCCAGTTGAAAATACTAACATTAGGTATAAAACATATATTCGAAAAAGTATAGTTGCGAATCGATATATGAATGAGATAAAAAATGGATTAACTGAGTTTTTGAAAGATATGAGAGTTCTTATGAACCAATCACCATCAAAAGATATGACAATTGATGTGACACTCGTTGACTCAAATAAATCAGCAATATTTACAAACTATAAAGGAATCAAAAAAGATGAAGGTAGTTTGGGATATTTCCAACCACAATTTAATATCACTCAAAATCGCTATACTCATTTGTTAAACTCACGTGTTGTTATCTCCATGTACACCTTATCATCTCTCGTTCATGAATGTGGACACATGTTAGATAACGCCTATGGATATGAGCCACGATTAAGTGACAGAGCTGATTTTAAGCCATTTTATGACGAGTATATCAATGCGTTAGAAATTATTAAGGACTCCGATGTGTTCACATATCAACCTGCAGATGAATATATGTGGTATCTTAAAGACCCAAGTGAAGTATTTGCTCGTAGTTTTCAGACATGGTATTGTCATGTTATTCAACCAACAAAATCAGATCCTGAATTGTTTGGAGATTTAACAAATGATGCCTATTTTGGAATAGGAGAAGCTGCGGCAGAATTTTTATTTAATACAAAGCCTGAATTATATGATTATTTTGATAAACACTATGGACGTGTACTTGAAAATGAAAAGGCTATTGAGTTAGCAAAAGCCTTATGTACACTTAATACAACACCCATTTTTCAACAATGAAAAGGTACGATACTCGTACCTTTTTTTATACATTTGTGATAACTTGAGTTAATCCACGTTCATTAATTCCTTGAGAATATTCTTCTGGGATACCGAATAATAGACCAACTGATTTATTTAATTTAGTAAGTTCTTTATTTAACTCAATAAATAGGGTATCATCATCCATATGGATACCTTGACCATCTACACGATATCCTGTTAAGGCTGCAAATCCACCACCAACAAAGATGATAGCATCGAAGTAGTCACGCGTACCATAAGTTTTAAGAATAGTATTCACAACTTTTTCAATAAACTCAGCTTTTGTAGGACGTACGTAGCCTTCCCATTTAAGTTTTCGTTCTTGACGACGTTTATTGGTAGTTGTTAGTAATTTTTGTAAGTCTTTACGACTTTCAATGGTTAGATTTTCTCGTGCAGCAAGTGCAATGGCATCTTCTAACAAATTACCATACCCTTTAGTAACAGAATAAGAAAAGTCAGGATTAAATTTCTTATTACGGAAAACTGCTAAATCCGTTGTACCTTCACCTATATCGACAATTAGAAAATCTTCAAATTCAGAAATTGGGTCAGAATCTTCACCTAAGTGATGATAAAGTAAATCAAGGCTACCACGGAAATCATCATCAATCGTATCAAACATACCAAAGAATCCAGCTTGACCTTCATTAATGACAACCGCTAATGTAATAGTGATTGTCACTTGAGATACCTCATTATCACGAAATACAAGAATGCGATGTTTACCTTCAAGCGTTTTCTTATATGAATCCATAAGACCAATTGTTTTTGCTTCCACAATTGGAACGGATAAGGCTACTTTCAATTCAGTATGGTCTTCCAAATAAGGAGCAATTCCTCCAAATAACAAGGCAGTCGTAATCATATTATTTGCTTTATAACCAGATGATGTAACATCAAATTCTTGATAATCAGGCATTTCAATAGCTCGTTGACCTGTAGCAGTAATAACAGGAAAATGTTCTAATTCACTTTCAATTACTTGAATATAGACATCATCTGAGGATGTATAATTTAAATATTTACGGTCACTTACAGTTGTAACGGCAGAAGGGTATTGGAGATTGGCAACTACCACATTATTGTCATCTAAAAGTGTACCTTTAACCGTTGAATTTCCAATATCTAATGCTAATTTCATTTAGTGTCTTCCTTTTCGTGTTGTTCTTGCATATATCCAATAAGAGCGGCCTCAATAAGTCGTTCATGATCTTGACCAGGATGTTGATCCAAAATAGCTTGTGAAATAGCTGAAATTGGGAGTAACACCATTGTTTTTCCTTCGCGAGTGCGATCTTCTTTATAAATCCAATCAAGACTTGCATGTTCTAATATTTGGGATTTCGTAAAGCCACGCTCTTTTTCTGCATCTAATCGATCGACAATTGCAATCGGTAACGTGATAAAGATACGTTTTGCTCCTTTTCTTGGTTTAGATGAATTTGTTTTTGACATAAACAGTTTCTCTTTCTTTTATATTTCTTATAGTTTAAGTATAGCACATCTGCTCTCTTTATGCAAGTAGTCAAGGTATGTTATTGAGACAGGTATTACTTATAAATAAATAACGAATATTTTCGTATTCAAACACGAGTAATTCATAAAAATTAGTAAAAATAACGAACAATAAACAAAATTCTAGAAAATTTCACAAAGTAATAATTCTGATAATTCTCATTTTCCATTTTTAAAAAGGTACACAAAACGTATCTTTATCA
>ERZ773067.267-NODE-267-length-33855-cov-8.691834_pt1 | contig 33855 bp, 27 predicted proteins | sample MGYA00580622_ERZ773067 | MGnify/ENA primary metagenome ERZ773067 (study PRJEB29015, sample SAMEA2737998) | human oral metagenome | biome: human oral; feature: human-associated habitat; material: dental | place: China | collected 2113 ...
TGGGGCGATGAGACCTATCTCTAAGAGAGTCTCCGGTTCCATCAAATCGCTTGTTCCAGCGCATCAGTGATGCCTTTGAGATGTGATACTTTCGGCAGACAAAATTGACCGAGCAACCAGCACGATAGAACTTTACGGAGTAATACCTTGTGTCAATAGTGTGAGGCAAATATCTTTGGGAATGTGTTATACTCTTCATAGCGATTGAATATCCTTTCTTTGGTTGTGTTTTGGTAAAAGCCATTCTAACGGATTCAATCGCTTTTTTCTATCCCTGAGGTCTCACATCTATTGTAAAGCTACAACTGTCAAACTCCCGTCTCAAAATTTAACACTTTAAAAATAAGGGCAAAAATGCTATTATATTTGTAAAATAACTTCGCAAGCTTGTAATTAAGAGGTGAATATATGAAAGTCAGTTATAATGGATTGTGGAAAATTTTGATAGATAAAAACATGAATAAAAAAGACTTGGCAAAGGCTTGTGAATTATCTCCTGCAACTATATCTAAAATGGGCAGAGGAGAGTTTGTTAGCATGGATGTTTTGTATCGTATCGGAACCAAATTAGGCGTTGATTTTGGAGATATGGTTTCAATTATAGAGCAAAAGAAATAAACGAAATTTGATGTTACAAAATGGAATCTCAAGTTAAAAGAATAAGCTTGAGGTAATAGATTTCTATTTCAAGATGAATGAACCGGTCGCAAAATGCGAACTCAAAATAGGTTAGAACTAACTGGTTACAAATTGTGTTCGCTTCAAAGAAACAGATGGAGGTATTTATGACAGAAGATAAAAATCTCGTCATTGTTGATAATAGAGAAATACAGAATATGATTTATACCATAAGAGGCAAACAGGTAATGGTAGATAGTGACTTGGCTACTTTATATCAGGTTACAACCAAAAGATTAAATGAACAAGTCAGAAGAAATAAAAATAGATTCCCTTCTGAATTTATGTTTCGCTTAACAGCAGAAGAATACGAGTACTTGAGGTCGCAAAATGCGACCTCAAGTGAAGAGAATGCTCATGGCGGCAGACGATATATGCCGTATGTTTTTACAGAACAGGGTATCGCCATGCTTTCTGCTGTGCTTAAAAGCGATGTAGCAGTCGAAGTCAGTATTAAAATCATGAATAGTTTTGTGGAGATGAGAAGATTTCTTATTTCCAACAAAGAGATGTTTGCTCGTCTTGATAGAGTTGAATTAAAACAATTAGAAACAGATAAGAAGCTGGAAGAGGTTTTCAACTACATAGCTACCAATACTGAAGTTAAGCAAAATGTTTTTTTCGATGGTCAAATATATGATGCATTTAGCTTTATTGTGGAACTTATTAAAAAGGCCAAGAAGGAAATAATCTTGATTGACAACTATGTTGATGTCAACACCTTAAATATTCTGTGCAAGAAAAATCAGGGTGTGGATGCTGTAATTGCGACAGCCGGCAAGGGCAACTTATCAACAAAAGATATCACGAAATTCAATGCTCAATATCCAGAGCTATCGGTTAAAACTACTACGGATTTTCATGATAGATTTTTAATCATAGATAAAATAGAAGTCTATCATATTGGTGCTTCGATAAAAGATGCTGGTAAAAAGAGTTTTGGAATTACGAAGATAGAAGATGAAGACTTAGTTAATAGTCTAGTAAATAAAGTGAGGTAGAGTATGGCGAATTTATCAAAAATCAAGCGAGAAAAAATGCTTGCTTTTCTTGAGAAACTAAAAGTACAAAACAATGATGATGAAAATATCCGTGCCATAACGGAGATTGAAAATGCTCTTAATGAAAAGAAGTATGGGCTTGTATGGGAAGAACACTCGGAAAAAGTCGATGAGATGTTGGAACATAATATTCCAATCTTTGTGGAAGAGGAAGAAAGAAAAGTCACAGCAAACGAAAATGAAGCATATAATTTCTTACTTGAAGGCGATAATCTCCATTCGTTAAAGCTTTTGGAGAAAACGCATAAAGGCAAGATCGATGTTATCTACATTGATCCGCCATATAATACTGGTAATAAGGATTTTATCTATGATGATTCATTTGTAGATAAGACAGATGGATATGCACACAGTAAATGGCTGTCATTTATGGAGATGAGACTTTTAAGTGCAAGGGAATTACTGAATGATGAGGGATTTATATTTCTGTCAATTGATGACAATGAGGTTTTTCAATTAAAATTATTGTGTGATGGAATATTTGGAGAAAATAATTTTATAGTATCATTACCACGACAAACTAAAAAAAGCGGAAAAACAACAGGTTCATTTTCTAAGAATCATGATTATGTTCTTGTTTACTCAAAGGGGTCTTTAGCAAATTTCAAGATGAAGGCCCACATAGATAAGGATTATAAATATAAAGATGAGTTTTTTAAAGAACGAGGATTTTATAAATTAAATCAAACATTAGATTATGATAGTTTGTCTTATAGCCAAAGTTTGGATTATCCACTAGAAATTGATGGCGAGACATTTTATCCTGGATCTAGTGAAGAATTATGGAAAAAAAGACAATTAGGAGAACATAATAGAGCTGACTGGGCATGGAGATGGAGTAGACCCCTATTTGATTTTGCATATAAAAATGGATTTGTAGTAATTAAAAGAAAAAAAGATGGTACAGTAAGGATATATACAAAGACATATGCTAATGTAAAAATTGAAAAGAAAAGTGCAGATGTTTATGAAATTGTTGCGGAAGATAGAACAAAAGCGACAAGCTCAATGGAATTTACGGAAAATATATATTCTAATGACAATGCTAAAAAAGATTTGAAAGGTATAGGATTAGAAAAAAGTTTTGATTATTCAAAACCTGTGAGTTTAATTAAAGAAATAATAGATTTTCATAAAGATAAGAGAATTATCATTCTTGATTTTTTTGCCGGATCAGGTACTACCGGTCATGCTGTAATGCAGTTGAATAAAGAAGATGGCGGAAATCGTAAATACATCCTCTGCACCAACAACGAAAATAATATATGTGAGGAAGTTACTTATCAAAGGCTTAAGAATATTCAAGAAGAACTACCACATAATCTGAAATACTACAAAACAGATTTTATACCGAAGTTTTCCGAGATGGAAGAAAGCGTATCTGATAAGATGATGGAGCATATTAGAGAGTTAATCGAACTTGAATATGCTATTGAGCTTGATAGTAAAAAATATATTATTCTTGATGACGAAGATAAATTAGATGAAGCTATATCTAAAATTGAAAATGGTGGGAAATTATTTGTGCGCTCAGGTATTTTCTTATCACGAAGTAATCAAAGAATACTTGAAGAAAAGGGCGTCAGTATAATCGAAATTCCGGAATATTATTTTAGAGAAGAGCTGAGGGAGGTTGGCGAGCTATGCTAGGTATTAAACTTAAGAATTTTCAAGAAGCTGCCGTTGACTTCTTATTTAGCAAAACAACGGATAGCAATTCCAAACCTAAGATTGTGATGCAGAGTCCGACAGGATCAGGCAAGACTATTATTTTAGTTGCTTATATTGAAAAGTATCTTGATTTCTATAAGGATAGTGTGATTTGTTGGTTTTGTCCAGGTAAAGGTGAGCTTGAAGAACAATCTAAAGAAAAGATGGAACGCTTTGCGCCGACTCTAAAGAGAGGGAATGTGTTCGATATTTTAAATATCGGCTTTGAAAGTGCGACTACCTATTTCATTAACTGGGAGACTATTACAAAAAAGGATAATACGGCAATAAGAGATAGCGAAAGGAAAAATCTTTTTGAGAGAATTAGTGAAGCACATAATCGAAACTTAAATTTCATCGTCATCATAGATGAAGAACATCAAAACAATACTTCAAAAGCAGATGATATTATTTCGAGTATCAATGCAAAGTATGAAATTCGTGTATCGGCAACTCCTAATAAAAGAGTAGTCGGAGAATTTTATGAAATACCCGAAATTGATGTAATAAATGAAGGACTTATTACAAGGTTTATGTACATCAATGATGGACTTGATACGGTAGAAGTCGAAAACACACTACATGAGACAGATATTTTATTAGAAAAAGCGAATGAAGTTAGAAAGCAAATTGCCCGGGCTTATGTTGATGAAAAAGAAGAAATTAGACCACTTGTGTTAGTCCAATTTCCTAATTTAAATGATAACCTAATAGAACACGTGGAAGAAAAACTGAATGCAATGGGTTATTCATATGAAAACAAGCTTCTTGCAAGTTGGTTTTCAGCGGAAAATAAAGAAGATAAAGATAGAAAATCTAAGAAATTAGGTAAAATAAATATCGGAACTGCGGATGAAGATAGTATTACTAAATCAAATGCTACCCCCGTGTTTTTGTTGTTCAAACAAGCTCTTGCGACAGGTTGGGATTGCCCACGTGCAAAGATACTCGTTAAGCTTCGCAAGAATATGAGTGAAACTTTTGAAATTCAAACACTTGGCAGACTTAGAAGAATGCCGAGAGCAAAGCACTATGGTAGGGAGATTTTGGATTGCTCTTATCTCTATACTTTTGATGAAAAATATAAACTGGAGGTTATTAAAGCCGGTAATGGGTTTGAAACACAGAGAGTATTTTTAAAAGAAGAGCCTAAGAAGATAAAGCTTGTTAAGGAGACAAGAAATCTTGATGGGAGCTATATTGATGAGCAAGCTATTAGAAACAGAGTTTATGAGTTTTTTAAGGAAAAGTATCATCTTTCCAATACCAAGGCAGACAATGCCAAACTACTGGAAAATAACAGTTTTGTTTTTGGAACAGCATTCTCAAGGCGATATTTAACCGGCAAATATACAACCTTAATGGAAGTGAGAGAAGAAACTACTAATTATAATGCTATGTCAATTGAAGCAAATACCCATACACATGGTATTGAACTTCAGCATAATGTTGATGCTATAAAGAAGCATGTAGGGCTTGCATATAACAAAACCAATCAGATTTTGAAAACATTGTTTTTAAGAGGTTTTGGAAACGATAAGTATAAACTTTTAAATTTGACTTTGAGAGAGTATTATGCTTTTATTATCAACAATGCAGAATTTCTAAAACGAGATTTTATTGAGTTTTCCGGACAAAGACAGGATCAACTGATCTTCCTTGAGAATAAGACGGAAGAGTTTAAAATTCCACTTGAAGAACATTACCGCTATGTCCCTTGTGAACGATATGTCAAGGAAATGGAAAGCAATGTGTATAAAGGTTATAACACCTCTATGATTACGGACGATTTTCGTTCTACTTCAGAAAGACTGTTTGAGAAGTATTGCGAGAAAAATGAAAATGTGAAGTATGTTTATAAGAATGGAGACAGTGGACAACAATATTTATCCATCGTTTATGGAACGAATTTTGATAAACAAAGACTGTTTTATCCGGACTATGTCGTGCAGCTTAAAGATGAAACAATATGGCTAATTGAAACAAAGGGTGGAGAAAAACAAGGGCAAAGCAAAAATATTGATATTCAGATAGAAAATAAATTTGAAGCGTTTAAACAATTTGCGAATAAGCATGAGTATAACTTTGGTTTTGTTAGAGATAGAAATGATGAGTTGTATCTGAATAACACAGAGTATGTGGATGATATGAATGATGGCAACTGGGTTTTGATTGAGGAGGTATTGTAATTATGTCAGATAAAAAGGAAGTCGTATTCTTTAATAAAAGTAGTAAGTATTATAAAGAAAAAAGTGGGGATGATTTATTATTTTTTAAGAATGACGTTGAACTAAAAAACCAAGAAGGGGAATGTATAGAACAATATGAATTCAGCAGACTAATTAAGGATGAAATTAATAATTATATCCATCCATTTGATAGTATAGTTGTTCTTGCTGGTGCGGGTACTTCTATAATATTAAAAGAGGATGGCACTCCAGACTTGGATTATGGACACACAGTAAAGATGATATCCATGGAAGTTTTGAAGGACCTAGAAAACAAAGCCTTTTATTCAATTAAACAACTCTCCGACTTTTGTAAATACTCAGTTCCAATAGAAGTTGCTCCTGAAGGAGGTGAATTAGAGTATAATGACAATTTCAATTTGGAAGATTTTTTATCGAAAGTAGTAACATTTGAAGAATTTATTGATGACGATACTAGAATTGATTTAGGGAAATATGTGAGATCTAAAAATAGAATTCTTCAAATAATAAGAGAGAAAACTTCTTATGATTACAATAAAAATAAACACAAGCATGGTTCTTTGATAAAAACCTTTTCAAACTTACACAAATCTCCTAATCGCTTAACTATAGTTACAACCAACTATGATACTCTCTTCGAAGAGGCGGCGAACTATTTGAATTTCACGGTTTTTGATGGGTTTTCCTTTGATTCTAACCCCAAATTTGACGCTGACTTATTTGATTGGTCACTTGTTAAGCCGATTTCGAGTGTAAAGTCAGAAAAAATGGAATTTAAGAAAACTACGGTCAATCTTTTGAAGATACATGGTTCATTAACTTGGAAAAAAAGTGATGATAATATTGTAAGAGTAAGTAAGGAGAATAACAATGTGCCCATAATGATTTTTCCAAGTTCTAATAAATACACTCATAGTTATGAAAAACCGTATTTTGAGTTATTCTCAAAATTTCAGGAGTACATTAAGAGAACAAATACATTACTTATTACTACAGGTTTCAGTTTTGCGGATAACCATATTGCAAAGATGATTACACAGGCAATAAAAACAACATCCAGCCTTACAGTCTTAATTACTGATCATACAATTGATTCTGAGTGCAAATGTTCCAATTGGAAAGACTTGGAAGGATTGATGAACAATGGATACAGGATTGCTTTTTTAAAAGGGACTATAGATGATAATTTAGTTGAATACTTTGGGGATAGAAAGTATGATAATTGACGATTTATACATAAAAACAAATAAAAATAACTTCTATTTAGGAATCGTTACTCAAGTATATAAAAATAATTGTGTATGTCAAATAGAAAATTTGTCTTGGTTGAAAAGCAGAAGAATAAATATGGAGTATCTAATTCCTAATACTATAAATTTTCATGTTATCATTGACTCAGCAGAAGGTATATTTATTGGGGAAGCATATCAATCCAAAATCCAAAACACAGACAGTATCCATTATGCGTTGACACATTCTGAACACGAAAAAGTATTTCCTGAAGTAAGCATTGATATAATAGGAATAATGAAAAATGGTGAAACTAAGTTTCAACCGGTTGGGTTTTATAATGTTGGTTTAACTGACAAAGTGTATTTTGCTAATTCTGAGGTGAATAAAAAGTATTTAGAATCCATGGAGTTATCTAGAAAGAGCAAAGAATATTGTGAAAGTAGGACGAAACTAGAACCATTTGCCAAAGTCGTAAATATGTCCAGTCAAGAGTTGAGTTTGTATCCAGAAACACTGTTTGACAGACATTTATTAGCTATTGGAGCGACAAATAGTGGGAAGTCAACTTCAAGTTTATCGGTTGTTGATAAGTTAATTAAAGCTGATAAAAAAGTTTTAGTGATTGATCCTACAGGAGAATATTTTGATTCTTTCAGTGGTGCTGAAGTGAAAAAATTAGTGCTTGGAAATGATACTATATTAGACCCGGGAAAAGTATCATTTAGTCAATGGGCAACTCTATTTGAAACAAATGATTCAAGCCAACCTGCAGTTCTTGCTGATGCAATAAGAAGTTTGCGATTTCAAAAGAAGCACGGAGAGGGTGGAGTGTACAGAAAAAATGGTAAGACTATAGGAAGTGTTCTAAAAGATATGGAAACACTTTCGTCAGTAGACTTATCATTTGATTTAGCATTACTTCCTTCACAAATAACTGAAGAATCAGTTGAAGTAGATAAAAGTATGACGAAATACCAAGTGGGTGCTTTTCAGTTTAATAATAAACAATGGCTAGTGCAAAAAGTGAAATATAAATTGGAAAGTGCTAGTCTAATAGATTTCTTTAGTGACTCCGATACTAAAAATGATTTGCTAAAAATCTTGGATCAGTTTATGAATGATGACATCAAAAGTGTATACATTAATGCTTCAAAAATCGGTATTGGGGAAGGAATTGGTTCGATGATTGTTGATTTAGTGAGTAACTATATTGTCAACAATAAGAAAAAAGATAATGTAGCTTTCGTTATCTTTGTTGACGAAGTGCACAGGTATTCAAAAGATATTCAATCAGGTGGATATCAAACTGGATTGACAGCAATTGCAAGAGAGGGTAGAAAAAAAGGTATATTTCTCTTCTTGACAACGCAGAACCCTAAAGATATACCGGACGAACTTTTGGGACAAATTGGTTCATTGTTGGTGCATAGATTAACACATAAAAGTGAACTTGATTCGATTAGAAATTATATGTCGGAATCATCGTTCAAACAAGTTTCAAAACTTAATCAAGGAGAAGGTATACTCACCAGTATCAACTTGCTAGAAGATTTGCATTTAACAGTTGATGAGTGCGCTCGTATTCATCATAAGAGTACAATTCAATTATAAATTTTGTGTTAACATAAAATAAAATATGAATTTAATAGTGTATAGTTTGAAGAAATAATATTTAAAAATAAAGAAAGGGACTTTTAATATGAATATAAATTATCAATCATTGACAGATATCGGGATTGCACTTGCTCAGTTAGCAATAAAAGGAACAGCATCAGCCGTAAATAAGAAAGTTCGTGCAGCAAAAGAAGAAAAAAATATAGAAAGACTACGTGCCACATATGATGAATTAATAAATGAAGTCCTTCTTGAAAGAGAGGAAGCTGTACAAATTGCGCAAGCATATAAATCAGAAATAGATAGAATAGCAATCAGTGATGAGGATATTAAGCACTTGCACAATACTGTTACAAAAGTGTTAGGAATATTTAATTCGATGCAGATGGCTGTAGCGATTGAACAGGGAGAAGATGCGGTTAAAAGTGCTAAAGATACAGCAAAGAGCTTATCGCAAATTAAAGATTTAATTAGTGTAGATACATTAAAAACTATGCAGCTGTTAGGCTTCAACTATAAAGCTGCAATTGGAGAACCATTAACCCAAATATGTGCCAAGGCAATATCGGAATGGGGGAATGGGAAGACTTCTACAAAAAAAAGAAAGTGAGTTTAACTAAACATTTTAAAAGTGTTTAGTTACCATAATTTTTAATTATGGTAGTACGAGAAAAATTGGTGTTTTTAAATGCCATAAAGGAGACGAAAATGATAATAAAAAAGAGAAGAATTATATCGATTGATAAATATTTAGGATTTGTGCAAGCAGATAAAAAAATATATATAAGCATTCCGGTTAATGACGAAAATATTGATATATTACAGAAAAAATGTAAAATTAAACAATATGAAATTGGAAGAAAAATAACCCCGATTGTTTGTGGACCAGTTACTAAATTTAATTTCAATGGAAAAGAGGTAATATATAAAGACAGAGAAAAGGAGGACAGAGTGTTTGAAAGAGACTATCATGTGGTTGACTGGCATGGTAATGATCATTATGGAACATGCTTCCAAACAAGAAAGTGCTATCCCAAAGATATAATTGAGCCTCCATTAGAAGAAATCATTTTGGATTCAGTGATAATTCGCTCAGAATTAATAAGTGCTTTGGATAAAAATAGACTTATGCATATAATCAATATGTTTCTTGAAATATTTGGTTATTGCGAAGTTTTGGATGAAAATGAGAAGCCAATTACTAAAGATATTAAGTTTAAAACTATTTCATGGGAAATACTCCCACCAGGTAAATATCCATGGGATAAAGCGGAAAAAGCATTGCGAAGTTATTTCAGAAATGCACCTGAAAAAAATAAAAGAGTTTTAAAGAATAGACATAAAATTATTTCTAATCACAATCCGGATTTTATGGCAATTGGTCAAGAGAGTTTTAATGGTTATATAGTGTACGGTTATATTGACGAAGACTTATATGTTTTTGAATCGAATCAAATAAATAATGCGACATATATATTTAAAGGGAAATGGGAAGATGCTTCTAAATTGACTAAAAGAGATGTAATCAAAGGGAGATTATGCCATAAAAGATTAATACATTCAAAAGTATGGGAAGAAGAAATTGATAATATATTCAAGAAGAACAGACCGTAGCTTATATATTAAGATGCGATTATTGATCAAGCCAGTATGTTAGACTGGATATAGGTATATTGCCAGAAACGAGGGTGCGGGCAAAACCCGGATACATACAGGGCTCTGAAAGGAACAGTTACTACTATCAGATTGAATCATAGTACGGAAGGGAGCAGTATCAAAGCTTATATGTTGAAATCATGCGTATATTCGGGGACAACAAGAATAGTTACAGTTGATATGTTTTTAAGGGAGATAGGCTTATTTTTATGGTGGTTCTTATGGGGATAAAGGAAGCGGTGATTATATAGATGCAACTTGGCTGGGTGGATTATTCCAGAGAAGAAAGAGAAACAATTAAAGAATTGCTTAAAGTCCTGGGAGAATCAGGCTCTCTGGACGAGCTTGGTGTGGGTATTGTAAGAGATAGCATTTCAGTTCTTTTATATCCGGGTACTTCTGTCTTACATACACGTGCGAAGTATTACATCTTGATTCCGGAACTTTTTAGGAAGGCCATTAAGAGCGGTTTGACAACTGGGGCAGAGGTTAGAAACCTTATTAACACAGATCAGGACAGAATAGCCAGAGCACTGAGACGGGCTATAGATGAAGAGACCGGAAAAAAGGCGGCAGGCATTATAGGCGGGCGTTCTGACCGTGGCGTTAAGATGAAACCTACAAGAATCTATTGGAATGCTCTGCGTACAACAGAGATTTTGTGTAACGGTGATATGTCTTTTGATGATGCTTGTAGTGCGGTGGCCGGATATAACAGAAAGATCCAGAACATTGTAATCAAGTATGAGAGTGAGGACGATGGCGGAGATGCTGATGATGCGGGAGTAGATAACTTCGCATTATTTAATGCGCCATGTAAAGAAAGAATAGAGGACTATTTGGATAATCCGACTTTGCATCTTAGAAAAGATGAGGCGGATTATTTGCGTGCTCAGTTTTTGCGGGTTCCGGTAATGAAAAACACGCTAATGGAGTATTGTCTTAAGACTAGGACTTCCTTTGATGGAGTCCTACTTGACGATATTCACAAAGATGGTATGTCTGAAGTGTTACGCCGTAATCTGGAACTGGCAACAGAATTTGCGAATTTTATTTATGGTGCATATATCGTTTACAATCTGCTGTTCTTTGAGAATGGTGGTGAGAATGCAACTGCCGATGCGAAGAACAGGTTAGAAGAAAAGTATAAATACTGGAAAAAAGATAACTCGGGATTGTCGCATAGAGATGAAATACTAAAGCTGGTAAGAAACCACGAACACTACAAGGCTGCGCTTCGAGATTTTTTGACTAAATTTGAGAATGCTGTTAATTCCAATACATCGGAGGTTTGCTCCGATGAAGAAAAGCGAATTGTCAGACAGCGTGAGCAAGCTTGTAAGTCTGTAAAGGCTAAGATTGGAAAAGACTATCCGTTTCAGGAAGTACAGACAGCTCCTATGAATTACAGACATGATACCGGTCAGACTATCATTTCCGATATTTTGAAAGGAATGGCGAGAGACGATGCCCAGGAGAAGATTTGATCAAAATAATGATCGTGTGGACTACGGTGAACTTTTGAGTGCAGATGTATATTACGAGTTGGAACAGGCGGTTGGACTTACATATTCTCTTGATATGGAAGCGCTGATGGGGATACCGCTTTGTCTTGGCATGCATGGCGAGATGACGACAGGACAGAAGAATAATCCGCTTTATGTACTTGAGGCTATTAGAAGAACGGGAAAGAAGTTGTCTATATTCTGCAATATAGGCTGTATTAAGGTGCCCAAAGCGGAGAGTAGGCTATATGCTCTTTTAGAAGATAGCATCCATGAGGTTAGGATGCCAAATTATACAAATAATTTCCATCCCAAACTGTGGGTGCTTCAATATCATAATATACATGATGGCAGAACGCTGATTAAGATCGTTACGTTAAGTCGGAACCTTACTTTTGATCAGAGTATGGATGTTGCAGTAGACATGGATGGGTTCGTTGGAAACACGATAAATCCGAAAAATCAGCCCATTGCCGATTTGCTAACATTTGTATCGCAGTTTGATAGCAATAAGAATAGATACAAGCAGCTGATAGAAAATGTACGGAGAGTTGAAAGTTTTAATCTGCTGGATTGCTTTGATGATTACGAGTTTCATCCCTTTGGCATATATGGAAAGAATGATAACAAAATAAAGAAAGTGTCTTCTAATGTCCGACGGAAAAACCCCCGTGAGATGTTTAAGGATTGCTATGCTCTGTTGGTGGTATCTCCATTTTTGTCCGAAACGGTAATAGGAGATTTATTAGATGATTATAGTGAAAACCCGGAATCCGGTCCGGTAAAACGTTGTTTGATTACAAGAGATACTTCTGTTACCAAGCGAATATTTGATGCGTTTAATCGGAGAGAGGGTGATGGGGTCTGGGTTATTAACCCTGCGCTAAGCTCTAATGATGCCTTAGAAGATGGTGTTACATTTGGATATGCTGACAGAGATATCCATGCAAAAGTGTACTTTACGGATAAGTATAACGAACCAAAGAGATTGTATCTTGGCTCGCTGAATGCTTCTAATAATGCATTTAACCATAACGTTGAGTTCTTGCTGGAATTGGTGTATAAGCCATATCATGCGAGTTATTGGAGTGTAAAGGATGACTTTATCTGTGTGAACGATGAGAAAAATGGCTGTCCGTTTGTTCAGATGACAAGCTTTGAACAAATCGAAAAGGCGGACGAAAAAACCGAAGTAGATTTTAGAGAAGTGGTTTACGGTGTACAGTCTGCGGAGATTATTAATACAGGTGGCACTTTTGCAATTAAGGTATACTGTAATAAGACTTATGAAGGCGTTACAATAAGACCGTTTTATGTAAAAACGAATATTCAGGCTCTTACAGAGGAAGTAGTATTTGAAGATATATCATTGAATAACCTCAGTAATATGTTCATCCTTACAAAAGAAGGTTCCGAATGTCTCATAAGGTTGGAAATAAGCGGAATGCCATCTGAAGAAAGAGAAGAAGCTATATTTAATGATATTATCAGCAATCGCCCTATGTTTATGACATACATGAGATATCTGTTGGATGAAGATTTCTACGACAGTGTAAGTTTTGAGGAAGTGTTAAGTCAGAGCAAAGAAGCCGGGGATGGTTCGGAAGGATACGGGTTTGCTGTTGAGCCGGATATTTATGAAAGAATGCTTAAAGCTGCGGCGGAATATCCGGAACGATTTGATTCTATGTATGAAGTTGCAGAGAAGATTGATGATGATAAGATTGGCGAAGAATTTAAGCAACTGTTGGAATTGTTTATAAAGGCAGCAGGTGGAAAGGGGAAAGGTCGAAAATGATAGCTAAAGATTTTCAGGAAGCCACTGCGGCACGAATAGTAGACCTTTTTCGCCGGGGGCATAATCGAGTACTTCTTGCTGATGAAGTGGGTCTTGGTAAAACGATTGTTGCAAAGACAATAGTAGAGAAAACGGGTGTATGGCGCAAAGAAATCAATGATCCGGATTATGTGGTTGTTTATATTTGTTCAAATGCCGGTATCGCAAATCAGAATTGTAGCAAGCTCGGAATAGCAAAAGAAAATCGTGTCAGTATTTCAGAAGGAAGACTTTCCATGCAGCATTTGATGCTTGCTGAGACTGAGAGCAGAACTAATGTGAGATTGCTTCCGATGACTCCGGCGACATCTTTTCAGGTTAAAAGTGGCGCAGGAACAGCACATGAAAGAGCATTAGCTTATCTGATTATGGATTATAGCGGAGTATGTGGAAGCTATTCGAAGGAATTATCTTTTCTGATGCGTACTTACTTCATAGAAAAACCTGATTCTTGGCAGTGGTATCTCAAATATCAGAAAGGGAGAATAGATAAGCTTTCAGAGAAAAAGGACTATCTTAAGCGGATGAAAGATGAACTCCAAAACTATATGACACAGGAGCTGGTGGTTGAGATAAAAGCTGTTTGTAGGAAGATTAGACGCCACTGGGATGATCTTCGTAATAGTGCACGTTTGGATTCAATTATGTCATGGCAGGAGCAGAAGGAGCTTGTAAATAAGATTAGGTATTGTTTTGCGGAAATCAGTTTGGGAATGTTAAACCCTGATCTTGTCATTATGGATGAGTTCCAAAGATTTAAAGACCTTATTGAGATAGATGAAAACGATCATAGTGACGGAGCTTTGTTGTCAAAGAAATTCTTAAAGGATAATACGGATAGCTGTGTGCTCCTTTTGTCAGCTACGCCATATAAGCCATATTCTACTTTGACAGAACTGACTAATGGTGAAGAAACACACTTGCAGGGCTTTATGCGTGTTATGGACTTTCTTGTAAATGGTAAGCAGGAAAATGACCGATTCCATACAGTATGGGAGGCATACTCCGAGCATCTGTCAGAAATACGCGGAGATAATTTAAGTGTTTTAATTGCTTCAAAGAACGAGGCGGAGCATGAATTGTATGGACATATGTGCCGAACCGAACGTAGAGATTCCGGGATTATTAACACAGATAAGGCTCGTGCTATGGCAATAGACAACCTGTCAGCTGCAAATGTTTCTTCATATATTGAATTGCAAACATTTATGCGCAAGATGGGAATTGGCAATTTCCCGATCGAGTATGTAAAGTCTGCTCCATTTTTGATGTCTTTTATGAATTATAAGGTAAAGGATAAGATTGATGGGGCGATGGCAGGAAAGAAATATCCGATAGATGCTCCCTATAGAAACAAGGCAATTAGAAATATGCCAATGTCTTTTTTGAAGAGGGCGGCTATTAATAAGTACAAGCCGTTGCCGGATACGAATGCAAGGCTGAATACATTATTTGATGAAATCTTCTCAAAAGGCGAGGATAGAAAGGGTTATCCGGAGTTGTTACTGTGGATACCACCGGCAAATAAGTATTATAAAGCCGGAAGCAGAAGTATCTTTGAACAGTGTGAGGGATATTCAAAGACTCTTGTTTTCTCCAGTTGGGAGATGGTGCCGAGAGTGATAGCCACATTGACTTCATACGAGGCAGAGCGGTTGGTGAACCGCCGTATCGGAAATAAGAGCGTGGAGCAACAGTCATATTATGCTTTGCCGGAAGAAACTGACTTTGACGATGGTGAAGACCCAAAGAAGAATAAGCGAGGCAAAACGAGATTCCTTATCAGAGAACAGAGAGAACTTGTAGCATATCCATCAGTATGGCTTGCGAAGAAGTATGATTATAAGGTGTATTATGGACAGGAGCTTTTTAAAATCCGTAAAAAAATAAAGCAACTTATAAAAGAAGACATTGATGAAGTTGCAAAGAAGACAGGTATACCCGCAGGAAGCCTTGGCGCAAAACAATTGCTTTCTTTTCTTATGTATATGGATGCGTCTCTGTTTGATGAAGAAAATGAATTGCCGGAACGTCTGCCATCAGATGATGATATAGATACGTTGGTGAATATGGCGATAGCATCACCGGCAGTGTGTTTGTATCGCACACTTGAGGAAATCTGTGATAAGAATGAGCGAAAGAAGAAGGCTCGGTCTTGTTGTGACCGGAGTTTCGTACGTATGTTTAATCGGCCTGAATCCCGTAGCATTATGGATGCAGTGTTTGAAGGAAGAAGAGGATCCAGCGAAGAAAAGCACTATGAGCAGGTGTTTATTTACTGCGCGGATGGCAATTTTCAATCCATGATTGATGAATACAAGTTTGCTTTGGGTGTTACCGGTGAGAATTTCATAGAAGCAATTAATGAGTCTTTCCTGCAGACGTCGAACCTTCCTTATGTGTCGCAGGAGTACTATAAGGCAAGTTTTACAGACAAGCCGATGAAACGTGTACCGAGACTTAGGGTGCATTTTGCAGCAGGATATTTTGATGCCAAGACTAGCGACAAGACAATACAGCGTGTCAATAATATAAGAAACGCTTTTAATTCACCGTTCCGTCCGTTCGTATTGGCGACAACGTCAGTGGGGCAGGAAGGATTGGACTTCCATTTATATAGTAGAAAAGTTGTACACTGGAATCTCCCAAATAATCCGATAGATCTGGAACAGCGTGAAGGTAGGATTAACAGATATATGTGTCATGCCATCCGTCAGAATGTAGCGGCGAACGAAGATAATCCGCATTGGAATGTGAAGTTTGAAATTACAAGAGAGAAGTATGGCGCAAATTCTTCGGAGATGATCCCGTATTGGTGTTTGCCGGAGAATTATCCATATAAGTATCAGATAGAGCGTATTGTACCGATGTATCCGTTTAGTCAGGATAAAAGTAAGTATGACAGGCTGATAAATGTGCTGGCGTTGTATAGATTGACACTTGGACAACCACGGCAGGAAGAGATGATTTCCATTTTACAGCGAGAAGATCTGTCAACGGGGCAGATGGAAGAGCTGTTCTTCGATTTGTCGCCATATAGCAGAAAACAGAAATGATTTCTCGAAGTGTAACATATGTCTTGACAACTAAGAGTTCTTCTATACCTCATTTAATACATCTATGGAAAATTTTAAATCCATGTCGTAGAATATATGCATATGAGTATTACTGTAGAAAACGATTAATAATTTTTTGCTTGAGTCATATTTCGGGGAGAAAGAACGTGAAAATTTTCAGGAGATTCCTCTTAATTTTTGTTGCACTGATAGTGATTGTGATTTTTTATAATCAAATTGTGGTAATTCAATTTGGTACAAATTTAATTACCTACTTAAAATATTCTTCACCGATTACTAAGGAGGAGCGAGCATATTTAAAGAAACACGGTGTGATCCAACTAGGATCAGATATTACTGCACCTCCAATTTCCTATTTTGATAAAGATAAAAATGAGTACACCGGATTAATAGTTGATTACGCCAATTACTTATCACTGGAAACGGAAACACCTATAAACATTAAAATGTATCCCTTCTATGATTTAGTAGAAAATTTAAGGAAGAAAAAAATAGATGTTTGTGACATGTTTCCAAGTGAAGTCAGAGCGACGGAATTTGATTTATCAATTCCAATATATAGACTGAAGACGGTAATTATTTCTTCTAAAAAGAAATTTTCCGGCTTGAGAGCAGATGATTTAGGAGGCAAAACTTTAGCCATTCCTAAAGGAGATTTGGCAGAAGAATATATTAAGGAACTCTTGAGAAAACATAACTTTAAGCCGGCTAAATTCGTATATGTGGATAATACTAAAATGGTATTGAAACTCTTGCAAAGTGGTGAAGTCGACGGCGCCATAGGTGATGAAGTAGTAGTTTCCAATTATTGGAAAGAGTTTGACCTTTATGAAACCAAGAAATATAATGTAGAATTACTATATGAAAAAGATGTAGTATTAGCTGTAAACAAGGGTAATAAGGCGCTTCTATCCGTTTTGAACAAGGGGATTCTGCAAACTAAAAAAAATAATATTGTATCTAAGGTTCAACAGAAATGGTTTGGCATTTCTGAATCCATTCGAGGCGAAGGAATTGAGTACAGCGCTTTTATAAACATAGCCCTAATCATGATTTTAATTGCCGGAAGCTTGTACGTTTGGAATTATCTCCTCAAAAAAAACGTTAAAGAAAAAACTAAAGAGATTTCCAATGCGAAAGAGAATATAAGTTTAATATTAAATAATCTAAATACAGCCTTGCTAATTGTGGATATCAATGCAAAGATAATAGAGTATAATAAAGCTCTTCTTTCTTTAATTACTGATGATGAAAAGACCTTAACAGATAAGGATATTTTTAGTATAAGAGGACTAAATGAAATACTGAAAGAAAAAATGACGAATTCAGATTTCTCATCAGCTTCCAATACTAATTTTGTAAGCATTTATAATAATAGATGTTACAATGTTAAAATATCGCCATATATTTCAAAAAGTGGGAATCTCAAAGTTTTAAGTATAGATGATGTTACGGAAAAACTGATTGTCGAAAGAAAGTTGCATCAGGAAAATAAGATGATGGCTATGGGACAACTCTCCGTAGGATTATCTCATGAAATAAGAAATCCCCTGGGCATCATTAGAAACGGTCTTTATTTAATAAAAATGGATATGTCTAAGGAATCCAAAAATAGAGCAATCTCTATGATGGAAAATTCCGTTAACAGGATAAACAATTTAATTGAACATTTGTTAAGTTTCTCCAAGCCCACAATGGATAGATATGTAAAGGAAGATATTTTAATCTTAGTTAAAAATACTGTAACTTTAATGGCACCGAAATTAAAGGCTAAAAATGTACACCTGGATTTTAAGCACAAAGGGAACAAGTTTGTGGAAATAAATGTAGAATCTATCAATATTATTTTGATTAACCTAATCGAAAATGCTATTGATTCTTTTGAAAAAGAGGATAGTGATAATATTATTACCTTGGAAATTTCAGCTAAAGAAAGCTCACTTGAACTCACGGTTTCTGACAATGGCTGTGGCATTCCAAACAGCAATTTAGAATCAATTTTTGAACCCTTTTATACTACTAAGGATATTGATTCCGGCAGCGGTCTGGGGTTATATTTAGTGTATAATGAAGTCAGAAAATTTAACGGTGATATTTCAGTAGACAGTACTGTAGGTGTAGGTACTAAGTTCAATATATTTTTAGACTTTGAAATGGGGAAATATGAAAGATAAACATGAAATCTTGGTTGTGGATGATATGAGGGATTATAGAGAAATGCTTTCCCTTATTTTACAAGAAAAGGGTTACAAGGTTCATACTGCTTCTTGTATCAGCGAGGTCATCAAAATAATTAAATCCGAGGCAATAGAAATTGTAGTAACTGATTTAATAATGAAAGAAGAAACAGGGATACAGTTGTTAAAATGGATTAAAGAATATGATCCTGCAATTGGAGTGATCTTGGTAACTGCATACGGAACAGTAGAAACGGCGGTAGAAGCCTTAAAGATAGGCGCATATAATTATTTCATCAAGAGCAGTAACCCTGAAAGTTTGATATTTGATATAAATAAGTTCTTAGAAGAAAAATTCCCTGCCAGAAATTCAGAACTTAAGATTTTAGATGGAAAAGTTTCGGCCTTGTTAGACTCCAAAAATGATGCATATAATAAGCTTTTAGAAATATGCGACAAAATTGCGGGGAGCGATATTTCCGTATTGATTTTAGGGGAATCAGGCGTAGGGAAAGAAGTAATAGCCAAGTATATTCACTCTAAAAGTTTAAGAAAAGACAAGGAATTTTTAGAGGTTAATTGCCGTGAATATTCTGAAGGCGTGCTGGAATCTGAGCTTTTCGGGCACGAAAAGGGTTCATTTACCGGTGCTATAAATAAGAAAATCGGTAAGTTTGAACTTGCGAATCAAGGGACGTTATTTTTAGATGAAATCGCTGATATTTCTCTAAATACACAGGTAAAGTTGCTGAGAGTCATCGAGAATAAACAGATTGAAAGAGTTGGCGGTAACGAAAAAATTGATGTAGATATACGCTTGATTTCAGCAACCAACAAAGATATCTATGAGCGGATTGAAAAAGAGGAGTTTAGGGCGGATTTTCTTTATAGAATCAATGGAATCGTTTTATGCGTTCCATCTTTAAGGGAACGGCCTGAAGATATAGACAGCTTTATAAAATACTTTATAAAGAAATCTGAAGCAAAATTCGGCAAAATCATTGAAACCATAGACGAAAACATCATACACGTGTTAAAGGAATACCACTATCCGGGAAATATAAGGGAACTCAAGACAATTATTGAAAGGCTGGTAGTTCTATCAGAAAATGGCAGGATCGAATATGAAAACGCAAAATATTATTTGCCCATTGTAGATAAAACCGGCGAGGCACGGAAAACTCCAATTCTTACAGGTTATGAAAATAAGTGCGGAAGCTTACGGGAAGTTAGGAGCAAAGTTGAGGCAGAATATATTAAAGAGAAAATCCTACAGTCGAATGGTAACCTTACCCGGGCATCCTTGCTGCTGGGTATCAGCAACCGACAACTTAGGAACAAAATCGCGGATTACGATTTAAAGGAATGGGTTGAAAAGCTCAGAGAGTGATTTTAGTAGGAGTTAAAGAGGAAATAAATTTCCGCAGTCAGGAAATTTATTTCCTCTTTTTTGTTTATTCCGAAAATCCAACATAGAAATTGCTGGTTTTTCGGGAAAATACGTTGGCACAATACTTGCGTACTAGTATTGTGTCAGTTAAATGGTTTGCATATTGTATTATGCGTGTTTGGAATTATATTATCAGGAGGTTTTACTATGAAAAATGAAAGAAAACCAAAAGTTTGGGAAGCTTTAGTACCGATCATCGGCATGGCCGTAATTATTGTTACAGCTATGGTTAAGCTAAAGGTAGACCCGCACATACCTATTGTTATTTCCACAATATTAGCCGCAGGAATGGCATTAAAGGTAGGTTGTTCCTGGACTGATATTAGGGATGGAATGTTAACCAGCGTATATCGTGCAATTGAAGCGCTGATTATCGTGATGTGCGTAGGTATGCTAATTGGTTCATGGGTACTTTGCGGTTCTGTTCCTGCCATGGTTTATTATGGGCTGGAACTTATTTCCCCTAAATTTTTCTTACCTACAGGTTGCATACTATGTGCTATCGTTTCCGTTGCTACAGGAAGTGCTTGGACTTCAGGTGGAACGATAGGTGTTGCCTTAATGGGAATCGGTACAGGTCTTGGAATTGATCCTGCAATTACAGCAGGTATGGTTATTTCCGGAGCATATTTTGGAGATAAGATTTCTCCTTTATCAGACAGTACTAACGTTGCAGCCGCAGCTGCTGAAACTGATCTTTACAAACATGTTAGATCAATGATGTACACAACTGTTCCAAGCTTCATAATTGCTCTTACTATTTACTTAGTTATTGGACTTGGCTTTGATTCTTCTTCGGCAAATTTGGAAAATATTGAAGTCATTAAATCCTCATTGGCCAAGGAATTCAATATTACGCCATGGTTGTTCATTCCTCCAATCATCGTATTGATAACCGCTGTCAAAAAGATCCCTGCTATTCCTTCATTGTTGCTTGCGGCGTTTGTAGGGTGTATTTTTGCGGTGATTTTCCAGCACGTCAACTTGTATGGTATTATAGATGCGCTTCAGAATGGATATGTTGGGGAAACAGGGGTTAAGGTTGTCGATAAGTTAATTACCAGAGGTGGTGTTAACAATATGTTGTGGACGATTTCATTGATTATTTTTGCCCTTTGCTTCGGTGGAATACTTGAAAAAGCTCAATTCACGGAAGTAATATTAGAACAGATTATCAAGATTGTTCATTCAGTAGGAAGCTTAGTTGCTACCACAATTGTAACAGGGATTTTATGCGACTTCGTATTAACAGATCAGTATTTAGCAAACATTATTCCCGGAAGAATGTACTACAAGATTTATGACGATATGGGGTTGGAAAGATATTATTTGTCCAGAACATTGGAAGATGGAGGATCCCTATGGTCGCCAATGTTCCCATGGAATGGTTGCGGAGCATATCAATCTGCGACTTTAGGTGTGGGTACCTTTGCATATTTTCCATATGCATTTTTGAACTTAGTTAATCCAATCGTTTCAATCATAATGGCTTATTTGGGGATCGCTGTATTCAGGAAGAAACTTAACGAACAGGGCGTTGAAATAATTGATGTTGAGAATATGACGGAATTAGATAAAATTAGAAACGAAAAATGATAACAAACAAATGAATAGTGTATTCAAAAAATGACAGGCATATTTTGTTTTGTTCTTGACAAAACGAGAATAAAAAATTACTATATTACTAAGTAATATAGTTAGGTAATGTATGGAGCGTAATATGGAAACGGGAGAACAGATAAGGCATGAAGAGTTTGCAACGAAACAATTGTTACTTGAAAGTGCACGAAAAATTTTTCTCGAGTATGGCTATCAAGCGGCACCGCTTCGGAAAATTGCTTCAGAAGCGGGGTATACGCATGGTGCGTTATATGGATACTTCAGTTCAAAAGAAGAACTTTTTTATGCTCTTACCGATCCTGTAGCGGAACGGTTGATGGAGATTCTTGATAAGATACAAAATGAAATGCAGGCTCTACCGAAAGATAAACGTCTTTACGATATGGGCGATATCTATTACAAAAATATTCCAAAGATTGTAGACGTCCTAATTTCAGATCGTGATGCTGTAAAACTGATTATTGACTGTGCAAAGGGAACCAAATATGAAGGATTTCTTGACAATATAGCAAGAAGGAATGTAACGGGGATTAATATAGCTGCAGAAAGTGCTGAAAGTGCTGAAGGTAAAACCTTAAATTTCATTAAAGAACAGACTATGGAAATCCTGATGGACGGATACATAAGAACGCTGTTCAGACTTGTTCTTTCAGATAAGAAAAGAGAAACTATTATACAGTGCATGGAAATGATTGGGAGAATATATGAAGTAGGTATCATTACACTTATGCGGAAGGAGAACCATAATGGCGATCAAAGATAATTTTGGAAATCCTAAAGGAGTAATCGGGAAGTTGATGCTTTCAGGCATGAACTGGGGGCATACTCCCATGGCGAAATGGGCATTTACACAATTTGATGTTCCTGCTGAAGGGAATATTGTAGATATTGGATGCGGAGGAGGATTCAATATTAAAAGACTGCTTGATAAATCTGCCAAAGGCATGGTATACGGTGTTGATATTTCTGATGTCAGTGTAGAAAAATCAAAAGCTGTGAACAAAAGACATATTGGAAGACGTTGCGAAGTCTATAAAGGAAGTGCGGATGAACTCCCTTTTAAAGACAACTTTATTGATCTTGCCACAGCATTTGAAACAGTCTACTTTTGGAAAGATATGAGTAAATGTTTTGCAGAGATTAAAAGGGTTTTGAAAGAAGGAGGTAAGTTTATTATCGTCAATGATCCGGGAGATCCAGATAAGCGTTGGGAAGAGATGATTCCCAATATGACTTCATGGAAAGCGGAAGAACTTGGAGCCTATATGAGAGAGGCGGAATTTATAGATGTTCAAATCATAAAAAACAAGTTTATGTTTGGCGTATTCGGTACAAAACAGTATTAGGGGAAGGCGATGTCATGGCAATATATGAAATTCCACAAGAATCTAAGACATGGATAAAAAAAGAATTGGGTAAAAAATATTCTGCCGACAAGACAAAAGAAAAGTATCAGGAAATTGTTGAGATCTATGAAAAATTTTCAAACGACGTTCCGAGCATAGGAGGAAAAGACAATCCGATGTCGAAAAACTTTTACGGCGCCTTATCTGCTTTTGCATATTACGAGTTTATGGATCGTAATATGTCTTCGGATGAAATTACGGACATGTGCTTTGGGATGATGATTGGAAACAAGAAAGGCGGTCAACTTTCCAGGTTTAATCTAAACAATAAGCTCGTACGAAAAATCTTTCACGCTCTTTTCAGACTCAGGGCGAAAAAACTGAACCGACACAAGAAGAACGACTCATGGAATAATACGTGGGGTATGGAAGTAAATCCGCTTAATCACAAGGAAGGCATCAGTATTCACCTTGTGGGGTGTCCTATTGCCGATTTTGCGAAAAAGAACGGATACAGCGAACTGATGCCGTATTTTTGTGAGACGGACAAGGCGGTTATAGAGCATTTTGGAGGAACTCTTTACAGAGAACACACTGTTGCCGACGGGTACGAAGATTGCGATTATTGGATTAAGAATAAAGGCGAGTAATCGCAAAAAATACCAATCGGGTGTTTTAAATGAATTAAAGAATAGGGAACCCTAAATGTTATGGTAATTTACCCAATTGGCTCACCGGTATCAAAGCGGCTATTGACACATCCTCTTTTGGCTTCAAATGAAATTCTTGAAAAGCACTGTTTCCTAAAGTATAATAGGAACTTGCAGAAACCTGCGCACTGTTTCCGCACAGAAGTCAATGCGCAGTAAATACTTTTCAAACTTCAGAGGTTCGCATCGGTGAGAATACCCTATCTGCAGGCAATACCTTTGCGGAGCCCGTTTTCAAATCTTAAACAAGGGCAGGGCCGTAGCATGAGAATAAGACGCGACAAAAGTGTGGCAAAAGAATTACAGGGGATCGAAGCAGAACTGATCGCAAGTGTTTCTGATGCACTTGCGCATCCGGTACGGCTGGCACTTTTCCGATACATCATGCACTGCAATAAGGAAATGAGCCCCGTCTGCACCAAAGATCTTGTCGGCGTTTTCGACTACGCTCAGGCGACAATTTCACAGCACATGAAAAAACTGACCCAATCGGGTCTCGTGGAAATAAAGAAAATAGAGAAATTCAGCTACTTCTATGTTAATTTGGGGCTTCTTGGGCGATATATAAATGCAACAAAAAAGTTCAGCGTGCTTTAACGCCCTTTAGCAGGTCTGCACCACGGCATTTTATAAAACAACCGGGTCAGGCTCATTGGGCGTCTTCTCATATCCATTCGGCATCTTCGGTAAAAAGCGTAAAGATATCCCTGATTTCAACAAACCCTCCCTGAACTTTGGCCTCGATTTGCTTTTCCTCGCCCTTTTTTCTTATGCTCACTTTGCTGTCTTTCTTCAAGAGCTTGCGGCACCAGACATGCCCGTGCAGATAACCCTCACTTCCGTCCATGGTCTCAACGGTCAGGGATTCCACCTCTCCCGAAAAAAACATGCTGTGCGGTGTTAAAATCTCAAGTTTTATGGCTTTCATACCTTCCTCCGTTACTGTCCTTGTCGGGCGGCGTTATGTTTTTCCACAACCTCGTCTATTCCCCCCACAAACAGAAACGCTTCCTCCGGGATATCGTCGTGATCACCGTTCAAAATTTCCTTGAATCCTCTTACTGTTTCGGCAACCGGAACATACTTGCCTTTGATTCCTGTAAATTGTTCGCCGACCGTGAACGGCTGAGAAAGAAACCTTTGGATCTTGCGGGCGCGCGAAACCGTAAGTTTGTCCTCTTCCGAAAGTTCATCCATTCCGAGTATGGCTATGATATCCTGAAGCTCCTTGTATTTCTGAAGTACCTGCTGTACGCCGCGGGCAACCTCATAGTGCTCTTCTCCAATGATCAGGGGATCCAAAATCCTCGATGTTGATGCCAGAGGATCCACTGCGGGATATATTCCAAGCTCCGTGATCGCCCTATCAAGCACCGTGGTTGCGTCCAGGTGGGCAAATGTAGTCGCAGGCGCCGGGTCGGTAAGGTCATCGGCCGGCACGTAAACAGCCTGCACGGATGTGATGGATCCGTCCTTTGTGGATGTAATTCTCTCCTGCAACGCCCCCATCTCATTTGCGAGCGTAGGTTGATATCCAACGGCGGAGGGAACCCTTCCCAGTAGCGCCGAAACCTCGGATCCCGCCTGAGTGAATCTGAAAATATTGTCTATGAAAAGCAGTACATCTTGCTTCTCCTTATCGCGAAAATGCTCCGCCATAGTCAAACCCGTAAGAGCCACTCTCATGCGTGCTCCCGGAGGTTCATTCATCTGTCCGAACACCATTGCAGTCTTTTTTATTACACCCGATTCTGTCATTTCTCCGTAGAGGTCGTTGCCTTCACGCGTTCTTTCTCCAACCCCCGCAAAGACCGATATCCCGCCGTGTTCGGTGGCGATATTGTTGATAAGTTCCTGGATCAACACTGTTTTTCCAACTCCGGCTCCTCCGAACAGACCTACCTTGCCGCCCTTCGTATAAGGCGCTATAAGATCTATTACCTTGATTCCCGTCTCAAACATCTGAGAGGATGTGTCCTGATCCTCAAATGCCGGCGCCTGCCTGTGAATCGGCGCCTTGGATGCCGTTTCCACGGGGCCTTTCTCATCTATCGGATTCCCCAGCACATTGAACAGTCTTCCGAGAACTTCCTCCCCCACGGGAACCTGTATCGGTTTACCCGTGTCGAGCGCTTCCATGCCTCTTGCCAGACCGTCCGTCGAGGAAAGAGCAATGCATCTCACCTCATCATCACCCTTATGCTGCGCCACTTCCGCAACGATAGTGTCACCTTTGTCCATTTCGATCTTTATTTCATTCAGAAGTTCCGGGAGTTCCTCCGGAGCAAATTTAATATCTATAACCGGGCCTATTATCTCGTGAATAATTCCTTTGTTCAAATCCATCCTCTCTTTCAACTCCTGCGCAAGTTCCTCTCCTCTCACACCATATGTTTCGCCGACCCCGGCACGCAGCACGACTCATAGTGGAGTTCTTAACCCGGCACGCATCGCGGACTCATAGTAGGGGTCTTAACCCGGCACGCATCGCGGACTCATAGTAGGGGTCTTAATCCGGTATATGCCACGGCGCATATTGGGGTTCTGTGTATGATCACTGTGCGCTCTGTGCTTCGGCGCCCGAAACGATCTCTATTATTTCATCGGTTATCTGAGCCTGACGTGCATGGTTGTAGTCAGTCCTCAATGTCTGTAGCATGTCCCTTGCGCTGTCATTGGCGTTCTCCATCGCCTGTCTCCTCGCCGCATGCTCGCAGGTAGCCGATTCTATGACCGCACTGTAAATGTTCATTTCCAGATATTTATACATCAAATATTCAAAGACTTCATCAATGGAAGGCTCGAATTCAATATTGTTGACCTCACTTCGCATGTTGCGTTCTCTGGATTTCAAGTCGATAGGCAAAATCCTTTTCTCGATGACTTCTTGCTTCAGCGAATTTATATATGACGTATATACGAGAATTATCTCATCTATCTCACCGTCAATATATTTCTTCAGGAGCGGATCTGCCATTGCTATGACCTTGTCGTAGTCCATGGTGTCGGCGGGGGGATCGTGCGCATCTATGATCTCATAGCAAAGTTTCTCAAAGTGTTCTCTGCCTTTTTTTCCTATAGTCACCATCTTTACGTTGCCGCAACTTCCGGTGATATTCGTCTCAACATGGCGAATCAAATTGCCGTTAAAGCTGCCGCACAATCCGTTGCTTCCGGTAATCGTTATGTAGCATGTATTTTTTATTTCACGGCTTCCGAGAAGGTACCTTTCCGGAAGTCTTTCCTGAATATCAAAAGCTTCCTCTATGGACTCGACTATGCGCCCAAGGTATTGCCTGCTATGCTCATAAACCGCTTTGGCCTTGCGCAATTTGGATGCGGACACGAGCTTCATGGCGTTTGTGATTCTTTCGGTGCTGTCAATGCTTTTGATTCTGCGTCTGATTCCCTGAATTTGTTCAGCCATTCAAAATCCCGCCTTTTTTATTTCCTCTATTCAAAAATCCGCCTTCTTAATTTTCTCTATTCAAAAATCCCGCCTTCTTAAATTCTGTGATGCCTTCTCTGACAAACTGCGCCGACTCATCCGAAAAAACTCCCGTCGTCATGATCTCTCTTTTCACATCAGGATAGTGATCGTCCATATAACGGTAAAGTCCCTCTTCAAAACTCTTCAAGTCTGCAATTGCGACATCGTCGAGCATACCGCCGGTCGCAGCGTAAATAATCATTATCTGATGAACCACATCCAACGGTTTATACTGCGGTTGTTTCAGTATTTCCATAAGAACCGCTCCGTGGTCAAGGCGCTTTTTTGTTTCGGCGTCTATGTCAGATCCGAACTGTGAAAACGTCTGAAGCTCCCTGTATTGAGCCAGCATCAGCTTGATCTTGGCGGAAACTTTTTTCATCGCCTTTGTTTGGGCATTGCCGCCCACACGTGACACTGAAATACCCGCATTGATCGCAGGTCTTTGTCCTGAAAAGAACAGTTCGCTTTCTAAAAATATCTGCCCGTCAGTTATCGAAATGACATTGGTCGGTATGTAGGCGGAAATGTCGTTTGATTGTGTTTCTATAATCGGAAGAGCCGTAATCGAGCCGCCTCCCAGTTCATCCGACAGCTTTGCCGCGCGCTCAAGCAGCCTGCTGTGAAGATAGAATACATCACCCGGGAAAGCTTCTCTGCCCGGCGGTCTTCTGAGCAAAAGCGACATCGCTCTATATGCCACGGCGTGCTTGGACAGATCGTCGTATATTATGAGAACATCTTTCCCCTTATACATAAAGTATTCAGCGATCGCACTCCCCGAATACGGCGCTATATATTGCATTGCCGGCACCGCACTTGCCGTTGCTGAAACCACCGTCGTATACTTCATCGCATCCTTTTCTTGCAACGTGTGAACAAGTTGCGCAACCGTTGACTGTTTCTGCCCGATCGCAACATATATGCAGATCACATCTTTTCCCTTTTGATTTAAAATCGTGTCTATGGCAATGGCGGTCTTACCGGTCTGTCTGTCGCCTATTATTAGTTCTCGCTGACCTTTTCCTATGGGAATCATGGAATCTATTGCCTTTATTCCCGTCTGCAAAGGTTCCTTCACCGGTTGCCTGTCAAGTACGCCGGGTGCGGGATGTTCGACCGGCCTGAATGTTTCGGTATCTATCGCACCCTTACCGTCAATCGGTTTTCCGAGTGCGTCAACGACCCTGCCGATCATCTTCTCTCCCACAGGAACATCCATTATCTTTCCGGTGGGCTTGACTATGTCGCCTTCCCCTATCTTTCTGTCGGATCCGAGAACGACAACACCGACGTTGTCCTCCTCAAGATTCATGGCCATGCCGTAAACCCCTCCGGGAAACTCCAGAAGTTCTCCCGCCATGCAGCGGTTCAAGCCGTATACTCTTGCTATCCCGTCACCCACCTGCATGACGGTTCCGTAGTCGGATATCTCAAGGTCACTTGTATAATTTTTTATCTGTTCTTTGATCAACCCGCTTATTTCATCCGGTCTCAAATTCATCAAAATATCTCCTTATTATGCGGCGCATTTGCTATTAGGGTCAGCTCGGCACCCCGATCTTTTGCGCAACCTTATTCAGACGCCCTTTCACGGATGCGTCCAGGATCTTCCCCTCCACGAGGAGCTTGACGCCACCCATAAGTTTTTTCTCTATCTTATTGTTCAGGTGTATTTTTTTATGAAAAAGCTTGCTCACCTCTTCTTCAAACTTGGAAAGCTGTCCGGCTTCCAAAGGATAAACGGAATATACGATGCCGTAACCTTCACCCCGCGCCTCGTCATCCAGGTCATAGTAAAACTTTATCATCTTATGAAGTCCGTAGAACCTGCCTTTGTCCACCAGAATATACATGAAGTTCAAAACTTCTTCATGTACCCTTTCCCCAAATACTTTTTTCAGCATATTCCTCTTTTTTACGACCGACACGGCTGGATTTGCTATGATCTTCATAAAATCCGTCTCTTCACGGAAAATATGGTCTATCCGCAAGATTTCATCCCTTATCTCCTTCGTATGGCCATTATCTGTTGCCGCACCGTAAAGCGCCCTAGCATAAGTCATCGCCACTTCTAGTTCCATCGCTTTTCCTCTACTTCTTTTATGACCTCATCGACGATTTCCTTGTGATCCTCGGGATTTATCTCTTTTTCCAAAATACGTCCCGCCGCCATGATGGCAAGCGTTCCCACTTCTTCCCTGAGCTCTTTTTCGGCATTGAATTTCTCACGTTCCAGCTCCTCACGCGAATGTTTGAAAGCTTTATTGGCTTGCTCATTGGCTTCCGATATTATGCTCTCCGCCTGGAGTTTCGCCTCGTCCCTTGCCGTTTTTATGATTCTCCTGCTCTCCATGGAAACATCCGCAATTTTCTTTTCGTAGTCGGCAAGTTTTTTGTCGGCAAGCCTGCTCGTCTCCGCCGCATTGTCGAGAGTTTCCTCTATCTCCTTGCGCCTGTTTTCCATAAAATCGTGCACCTTTTCAAAGAAAAAGTGTTTCAAAATCAGAAAAAGCACGAGAAAAGTTATCATTGAAAATATAAAATCCCAACTGCTGAATTCTATCAATTTCTCAAATTTCATGTCTCGATCCATTCCTTATTTGGCCTGTTTTGGGTTCGATTACCTAAAATTAGCAGGGGGCTGCGGCGCGTAGCGGGCATGCCACGCTTGCCTCTGCCTTTTGAACCGGTTATAATCACCGCACTTTTATCCTGCCGCTCACATCTTGCCAAACAGCATTATGGCAACCACAAACGCAAAAACAAGCGCCGTTTCCATGATAGCCATGCCGACGATCATAGTCGTCATAATCTTGCCTGAAATTTCAGGCTGTCTCGACATACCCTGAAGTGCGCTGCTTGCCACAAGCCCTTGACCTATACCCACGCCAAGAGCCGCCATTCCCATTACCATTGCCACTCCTATTGCTATGATTCCCATTTCTCTACCTCCAATAAATTCATTTTATGGATTCCATTAATCCATTCTTTCGGGTAATTATTCCTAATTGAATTATTCTTTACTTTTCTGTCCGAGTAAGATTTTCTTCCGTTTATTGCACCCCTATGCCTGCTTAAATTATTCTTCGCATGTTTGCCGGATGCCCCACAATCCGCTTTTCCGAGGTCTTTTCAAGTCGTTACGTGCCGTCATCTCCCTGCGCTTTCCTCATGGGGACGCCTATGTGCGCTGCGCCTGAGCTTTCTTTTTTCCGCGGTTTGCGGACTCATCCCCTCAATGTTTTCCCTCAAATTGATCCCCGTCAGAATCGTAAAGATGTACGCCTGAACCAGAGGTTCAAATATGTCAAAAAACAGATTGAGAGGTATCACCGTAACGCATCTTAAAACAGGCACCGAGGTGAACCGGAAACTAAGATACTCCATCAGTTTCATCCAGAGATCTATAACTATCATTCCTCCGAATATGTTTCCAAACAGTCGAAGCGCAAGTGTAAGCGGTAGCACAAGTTCTCCCACTATATTTATCGGCATGATCGCATAGAAAGGATCCCCAAGACCATCCAGCCGTCCACGGATTCCAAGGTTTCTGATCGCCATCGATTGAATCGTCACAAATGATATGACAGCAAGCGCCGCAGTAACGTTGATGTCTGCGGTAATCGGTCTCAACCCCAGAAGTCCGAAGCTGTTTGCAAATACCAACCAAACAAACAGCGTTCCGATATACGGAGCAAATCTCCTGCCGAATCTCCCTCCGAGGATCTCATCCGAAAATTTGTACACCCACGACACCAGTGCCTCCGCAATGATCTGCTTTCCTCTTGGTATTCTCTCAAGGTTTCTGCCCATCCAGATCCCTACAACTGCGAGCACAGCCGCCAAAATAAAGCCGTATATCGTAGTTTCCGCCAAGTGGAATCTCAGTCCTTTGCCAAAATATATTATCATCCTGGGACCGAGTTCATTAACGTTGATCATCCTGAATCGCCCCCTCTCCTCTCTTTGTCGCCAATCAGCTTTCGCAAAAACCGATCATTGCGCACCGCTTCGCTTATCTGCGTGCTTGTCTGTCTTCCATGCGATAACCACACTTATGATCATACTCAAAACTCCGGATGCAAAGCCAATCAACCCCGAGAGTCCGAGCATATACGACAAAACCGCCCCAATCGCATAGATTGCAAGCCTGACCACGTAAAATAGAACCGACGCCCCAATTCTCCCTTTGGAGATAAATCGTGCCACCATTATTCTCAAAAGGGAGAAATTCAATGCCATTGCGATAGCTCCGCAGGCAATGCCGCAGATCAATCCTTTGTCAAATCCGACAATGTGCAGTGAAATCAGCCACTGCGCCACACCGATAAGCACACACATGATTAAGCTTTTCCGGTTTATGTTTATAAAATTCTGTTCATCCATCGAACTTAATGAAAACCCTGTCTTTCAATAAACTGCACCTATGATACTCCCAAAGTATTTAAAATGCAAGTTCGACGATATCTGAAGACCGGATCACATCGGAAGAAAAATACGCCTGTGCATGCTCCACACTGCCAAATCCGTGCAAAACCTGCACATCCTCATTGCGCATAAGCAGCTCTTTCGTCAAGGCACCCTCAATTGTATCAAGGAACGGTTTCGGTATTCCGTGTGCACCTTTGCCGCCGCCGGCGAGCCCGACACAATGTGTGCGGGCTCGCCGGCAGTCTTTACGTATTATCAGAGTTTCTGAACGGTGGTCAACGTCTTTTCAATACCGCAAAGTATTTTTTATTGATATTTTGTTTGGTCTTGAAGAATACCATTCCGGATTTTCTGTCATAAACTCCTTTGATTGCTTTGCCACGCCCGACAAATTTCTTGACTGCTGTACCCCCTTTCTTTTTCCTTATCAAAGAGAGCGTTTTAATATATACTTTTGCTCTGTTTTTAAGTTTTTTCCCTTGGAATGGAAGTCCTATTCTTACCGCTTTGACACTGAACTTTTTGGCGAGCTTTCCGGATACCGTAAACTTGATTCCGAAAATCTTGCCGTTTGCGATCTTTCTCAGTAGTTTCCTGTCTGCAACTTTTTTCTTGCTCTTGGTCAACACTTTAAGGAACGTGTTCACTTTGCCTTGCTTATATAGTCTACTGAACTGTTCCGGCATTATAGTAAATGAAACCTTTTTCGTGATCATCTCAACGTATAAGTATTTGCCGTCTGCTATGTCCTGCTGCTGTTTTGGTGTCAGCCTTATTATGCTCGATTTCCTTATGATCAGTGGACTCCTCGCTCCGGGTAGCTGTGGCTGCGGCCATTGCACCTTTAACGGTGACTGTGGCTGTGCCGGTATTGCAATCTTATCCGACGGTTGCGCCAGAGGTTTTTGCGGCATCTGCGCCTCGTCTTCCAATTTTGCGACAAAGGTTACCGGTTCTATGATCTCTATTTTCTCCACTTCTTCCTTTGTGTACGCCCGACCCTCACCTTCAATCTGCCAACCTGCAAACTTCTTTCCGGATGCTGCAGGATCTTTCGGCACTTCCTCAGGGGTTGCGAACATGCTTACATACTCCACATTAACAATGTTTCTATCTATCTTGTATTCAATTTTCTCTCTTTCCACGGCCACGTACTTTGCTTCATGCGATCCTGCCACATTGAGGATGTTCTTTATCTTGACATCGTCGAGGTTCGGCGCATCCAAGCCTTCCCAACCAGCGAACACTTTCTTTTCAATCGGGTTATTTACCGTGTAGCGGGCGAGGTTACATTCAATCTGATCTTTGACGTCCTTCCATCTCAGATCCTCTTTTACATCAAATGCAATCATTTCTTGTCTCTGCTTGTTGTTGAATCTGCCTTCGGCGGTCGGATCCAAAGCTATTCGTACATACCCTTTTTCCGGAGGCTCATCGCCCGGCTCGATTTTCATTCCCAGGTTTTTCTTGAACTGTGCCGTATATGTGGTAGCGCTTACTTTTTCCTTATCATCAGGGAAAAGTTCGTCCCAGCCTGCGAAAATCTTATCTCCATCCTTGTTGTAAACCGCAGGAACAATTATATTTTTCACATGCTTCCAGAGTATTTGCTTTTTGATATCGTACACTTTCTTCTCGCCAAGTTTGTACGGCGTTGTCTTGCTTTGCTTGTGATCTCCCTCCTTTTCCTTGCCATCCGCATTCTCTTGGGAGGCTTTTCTTTCCAAATCAAGCCTGCCATATCCGGTAGGATCGAACACTACCCTGGCATATCCCTTTGCAGGTTTGTCGGTCTTTGGATCCTCAATGATGCTCGGCGTAGTAGGATCTGCGACATCACCGGTCTGATGATTTTGCGTATACTGAGCCGTTATGGTAATCTCTTCGCTTTCTCCTAAGTTAAAGGCTGCAAGACCCTTGTCCCAAGTTTTGAACTTGTAACCTGCTTTTGCCTTTACTGCCGGCGCTTTTTCGCTCAGGTTGACCTGCGTGTTCTTCTTTACAAAGAACGCACTTGTACCAATCAGCGATTCTCCGTGCTCGCCCT
>ERZ773067.268-NODE-268-length-33801-cov-10.463433_pt1 | contig 33801 bp, 19 predicted proteins | sample MGYA00580622_ERZ773067 | MGnify/ENA primary metagenome ERZ773067 (study PRJEB29015, sample SAMEA2737998) | human oral metagenome | biome: human oral; feature: human-associated habitat; material: dental | place: China | collected 2113 ...
ACACTGCTTGTTCAGGGGCAGCTCAATGTTATTCTGTTTTTCATGTTTTTGCTCGTTGTTGCGCGAATGTACGACCCGCTCGCCGCCGCCCTCATCAACCTTGCCGCAATGCTAAGTCTTAAAGTGCAAACCGATCGTATGAACGAAATCCTCGAACATCCTATTCAGAGCGGAACGTCTCAGCTCACCAATCAGGGTTATGACATCGTATTCGACCATGTTAGCTTCGCCTATGACTCCTCCGAACCGGTGCTCACGGACGTGTCGTTCACCGCTTACCAGGGACAGGTAACCGCGCTTGTCGGCCCGTCGGGTGGTGGTAAAACTACCGTGTCTCGCCTAGCTGCCCGCTTCTGGGATCCGCTCGCCGGGCGAATCACTGTGGGCGGAATGGACATCACTACTATCGACCCCGAAACTTTACTCTCACTCTACTCAATCGTATTCCAGGACGTGACTCTCTTCAACAACACCGTTATGGAGAATATACGCATCGGTCGTAAAGACGCTACCGACAACGAAGTGCTTCGGGCAGCTAGAATGGCGCATTGCGACGAGTTTGCCGAGCGCTTACCCGACGGATGGAACACAATGATTGGCGAAAACGGTTCCAAGCTCTCCGGTGGCGAGCGTCAGCGCATTTCTCTCGCCCGAGCATTCCTCAAAGACGCCCCAATAATCCTGCTAGACGAAGCTACGGCCTCGCTCGACGTTGAAAACGAAACAATGATACAGGAGTCGCTCTCAAAGCTCATCGAGAATAAAACCGTACTGGTTATTGCTCACCGCATGCGCACGGTGTCGGGCGCCGACAAGATTGTAACTCTCCGCGACGGTAAGGCTCACGTTCAAGATAAAGAAACTGAGTTTTAGACTCGGTAGAGTTCCCCAGAGTTGAAATATTCAAGAAAGATAGCCTCCTGCAAGACATTGCAGGAGGCTATCCACTTTTTTGCACGAGGTTTTTATAGTTCCAGTTCTATGTGCGCTACGTCGATATCTTCGGCAAGGAATATTCGGGCGCTTTCTTTGAATTTAGTTTTGTTTTCGGTTGTAAAGTAGCGTGCTGTTCTACCGCGTGTGCATAGTTCGTTCATCGCGGGATGGCGAACCAGATAATTTTGTAGGCTTCGAGCGACGTATTCGCCTTGTGCCACGACGGACACGCCTGTGGGAGTGTAGCGGTTAATCTTCGGCAGAAGTATGGGATAGTGCGTGCAGCCGAGGATGATGGTATCGATTGCCGAGTCGAGCTGCATGATGGTGTTGATGCGTTTTTGTACGAAGTAGTCGGCACCCGGGCTATCGGCTTCGTTGTTTTCGATTATCGGAACCCAGAGTGGGCATGCAACCCCGGTTGTTGTAATGTTTGGCCAGAGTTTCTTTATCTCCATAGAATAGCTTTGGCTGCGGATTGTGCCTTCGGTTGCGAGGATTCCCACGTGACCAGAGCGGGTGAGATGGCCGATGATTTCGGCCGTAGGTCTGATTACGCCTAGTACGCGTCGGGCTGGGGCTATGGCCGGCAAGTCGTTCATTTGAATGGTTCGCAGAGCTTTTGCAGAGGCGGTGTTGCAAGCCAGGATAACCAGTTGACAACCCATTCTGAAGAGTCTCATCACTGCTTGCCGGGTGAATTGATAGACAACGTCGAACGACCGTGAGCCATAAGGTGCACGGGCGTTGTCGCCTAGGTAGACATAGTCGTATTCGGGCAACAAGGCGCGTATGGAGTGGAGAATTGTCAGTCCACCATATCCCGAATCGAATATTCCGATTGGGCCAGGGCCGTGTGCTAGGTTTTCTTTCATTTATTTGCTGATTGTTCAGTCTATCTAAGGGCGGCTTTGAGAGATTCGGTTATATTTTCGCCCATGGCCGGGTTCGCATAGGGCAGCGAATTATTGTCGGTATTGATAATGAAAGCGTATCCTGCTTGTCTGCCCATCTCGCGCAGAACAGCGTCGAGTTTGCGTTTAACTGGTGTATAGGCATCGGCTTCGGCCTGTTTTAGGAGTCTGTCGACTTCACGTTTGAAGGCGATGTTCTTGTCCATGATGTCCTGCAGTTCAGCTTGTCGTTTACGGAGGATAGAGGGCGCGAAAGAGCGTTGTCCGTCGAGGAAGTCTTCGTATTTGCTATTGAAATCGTCCTCGGCGCGTTTGAGTTCGGCGTCGTATTTGGCCCGTAGTTCGGCTACACTTTTTGTAGCCGTGGTGTATTCGGGCATTGCTTTCAGCACATCGTCGTAACTGAAATAGGCAAATTTGATTCCTTGCGCACCCGCAATCAAGGGGAGGACGACGCAGATGATGGTGAGGATAATCTTTTTCATGTTCTTTGTTTGTTATTTGAAGTTGTGTCTATTTCTGAATGAGGATTCGGAGTGTAAAGATATTCTTTTGCGACTAAAAGGGCGTCGGAATGGGTATAAGTTGGGAGTCCGTCGGCCTTTCGGGGCTCTCTCCTTGATGGTGTGAGTTACAGGGGTTCTGATGTCGCTCCACCGCCTGCCTGTGGTCTCGCCACCCCTTCGGGGTTCCGTCGATACTGGCGAAGAGTAGTTATCGACCAACTTAAACGACAAACGCCGATTAACCTAAACGACAAATGTCGATTAGATTGAGGGTGATTGCTGTTTAGTCGAGTCGACACTTGCCGTTTTTCGTCGAGAGAACGATTACCGTTCCAGGTAGGCTTGGGAGAGGCGATAGATTACAAGCTGGCGGTAAAGTCCGATAAGACGCAATCTTTGTGTAAATAAACGCACAACTCATAGAATCTCGAAAGGGGCGACAGGGTGTAGGTGGGCAGGGCAATCCTCAAATTATGAGAACACAATGAAGTACGGTAGAGAGTCCGTGTCATCCCTATGGGACTTATGTTATGATGTCAGTTTACCAAGAAGCGATGCTATCGTGATTCTTAAGCCGAACGCACGTCTTTTTAATGACCGTTTTGGGGTAACGGCATCGGAATAGCGAGCATATCTGATCTGACATTAAAAAGGTGAGGCTTCGCTGAAAAGATTCTCATGCGGTGGCCTCACCCTGGGTTGAATTCTCTGAACTTGAAGTTTACTTTGCTTTTGCTAGTTGAGCCTTAACTTCAGCTGTTACGTCTTTGCTGAGAGTTTCGTTTATGTAGAGCGGCTGACCGGCTGCTTTCTCCATTATGTAGACATAGTTTCCAGCCTTGGCTACTGCTGCGATGGCGTTGCGAACCTTGTCTAGTACTGGACCTAGCTCTCGCTGCTGCTCTTCGGTGAATGCTTTCTGGTTGTCTTGAGCCGTTTGCTGAATTTTGGTGTACATATCCTGCAGCTCTTTCTCGGTTTCGGCTTGCTTAGTGGCATTCATTGTACTCTTTGTTTTGTCGTATTCCTCGGCCTTACGTTGTAGCTCGCTTTGCATGTCGGTGAGCTGTTTTTCGTATTCCTTGCCCTTGGCTTCGAGTTTACTCTGCACTGCGGTTGCTTCGGGAAGCGATTGTAAAAGGGCTTGTGAGTCGAGGTGTCCGAACTTCTGTGCGAACATCGTCATAGGTGCGCACAACATCAACATTAAAACTAGTTTCTTCATCTTTCTTTTATGTTTAAATGATTTCTATTTCTTGTGAACGTTGAAATACTCATTGATTGGCATAGCCCAATTTCTGAAGTACTTCGTTGCTTATGTCTATCTTGGGTGAACCGTAGATTATTCCGGAAGAGGCGCTCGAGCGGTCGATGACGAGACTGTAACCGCGTTGGTCGGAAATATCTTTCACGGCATTGTATATTTCGTCCTGAATGGGCGAGATGAGGCTTTGGCGTTTTTTGAAAAGCTCACCCTCGGGGCCGAAATATTTTCGTTTCAGCTCGGAGGCTTCCTTTTCCTTAGCCATTATTTCTTCCTGCTTTTTCTTCTTCTGCTCTTGCGAGAGGAAAACAACCTCGTTTTGGTAGTTCTTATACATTGTACCTGCTTCGGTGTTAAGGGCTTCGACTTCGGCCTGCCATTTTTTACTCACTTGATTGAGCTGTTCGTTGGCACGTTCGTAGGCTGGCACCTGACTAAGGATGTATTCCATATCGATCAATGCAAACTTTTGTGCGTTAGTCTTCATAGGCAAAAGAGCCAAGATGCACAGAAGGAACAGGGCCTTCGTTAGTTTTACTGCTGTTTTTTTCATAACCTTAATAAATTTGATTTGTTGATTAGAATTCCTGTCCGAGCACGAAGTGGAACTTACTTCCGCCTTTCTCGAATCCGTTTTCTCCTAGAACTTTGTCGAATCCATATGCCCAGTCGAACCCGATCAGGCCTATCATCGGCAGGTAGATGCGAACACCCACACCAGCCGAACGTTTCATGTCGAATGGATTGAAGTCTTTGACACTGCTCCATGCATTACCAGCTTCGACAAATCCAAGTCCGTATACAGTGGTATTGCCGAGTAGGAACGGATAGCGTAACTCAAGTGTGAAGCGGTCGTAGGCGTAACCTTCCTGTCCGCGTGGGGTTAGGGAGCCGTTTTCATAACCTCGCAAACCTATAGTTTCGGTAGGATAGTTAGCGGTATAGCCACTCATACCGTCGCCTCCGACATAATAGGTTTCGAAAGGACTCTTCTTGTATTTGTTGTAGTTTCCGAGCAAACCGAGCTCTACGCGAGTCATCAGCACAAAGCATTTCGTTCCGTTTGTGAGCGGGGTGAACATACGAGCTTTGAATTTCCATTTATGGTATTCCACCCATTTGTATTTTTCTTGTTGCTCTCGCGAATAGTTTGGTGAGTTGGGGTCGTTGGCCAGGTTACGGTAGTCTTTTCCATCCCAGCTCGACCATGGTGGGGTGATTGTTAATGATGTTGTGAACTCGGAGCCTCGGCGTGGGAATAACTGGTTGTCTGTCGATGTTCTGTTGAGCGATATGTTGAGGTTCAAGTTGTTTGCAGAACCATTCGACATTATGAAATAACTCCAGTTTTTGAGCATGTAGCGCTGATAGGAAAGCATTAGCGAGAGTGTGAAATAGTCGTCGGGCCAACTGAGACGTTTACCCCATCCTACATTCGCTCCGAAGAGCTTCACGTAGCTATTCGGGTCAAGATAGTTCTCGTAGTTGTTGTAGTAGTTGCCATAGCTTCCGTAGCCATACTGATAGTTATAATAGTTCTGCATGTAACCTCTGTTATAATAATTGCTGGCTACGTTGGTTTGCTTTGAGAAGTAGATTCCGACGGAGAATTGCACGGGACGCTTGCCCCCGAGCCAGTTTGTAGAATACTGAGCATTGTAGCTTTGGTAGTATCTTGCATTTGTTTGGAGTCCGAGAGAGAGAACTTCTCCATCTCCGACAGGCAGAATTCCGCGTCGGTCACGATTCTTGTTGAAGAGGTTCGCCATGGAGAAGTTGTTGAGCTTAAGGCCGACGCGTCCCAGTAATCCTGTTTGTCCCCATCCAAGTGAGAACTCTACTTGGTCGTTAGACTTTTGTTTGAGATTCCAGTTTATATCGACCGTTCCATTCTCATAATCCGGTCTGATGTCAGGCTCGATGGCTTCTGGGTCGAAGTGTCCCATGGATGCAAGCTCACGCACAGATCTTTGTAATGCTTCTTTTGAGAAAAGGTCACCGGGCTTAGTTCGAATCTCACGACGAACAATATTTTCATAAATGCGGTCGTTTCCGTTGATACGCACGTGGTTTACGTGAGCCTGTTGTCCTTCAAAGATTCGCATTTCCAGATCGATGGAATCGCCTACAATATTAACCTCTGTGGGTTGTAGACTATAGAACATGTAGCCGTTATTCCAATAGGCATTGCCCACTGCATCTTCATCTTCGCGTAGACGTTCGTCAAGGTATTTCTGATTGTAAACATCTCCTTTGTTTATGTTGAGCAACCGTGATAGGTAGTCGGTAGAATAAACTGTGTTACCAACCCATGTTATGTTACGGATATAATATTTTTTCCCCTCGTCGACTTTTATATAAATACTCACATGCTTATCATCAGCATTCCAAATGCTGTCGCGGATGATGGTGGCGTCGCGGAAACCATATTCGTTGTATTTGTTGATGAGGTTTTTCTTATCTTCGGCCCAACGCTCAGGAGTGTATTTCTTAGATTTCAAGATGTTAGCCAACTTACCAGCTTCATGCGTCTTTTTGAATGCTCCCTTAGTGAGGAACGTTCCTTTGATTTTTTTGTCACCGAGCTGTTTGTCGCCGTCGATTATGATTTGGCGGATTCTTTTCTTTTGCTTTTTATCGATTTCAATGTCTAGTATAACCTGATTCTTGTTTGTCACATCTTCACGTTGACGGATATCTATATCTGCATCTTTGTAACCTTTATCATCGAAATATTTCTTAGCAATTTTCTTAGCCCTCGCAATCATGTTGGGAGTGATTTGTCCACCTTTAAGCAATCCTAGTTTCTTCTCCATATCGTTCATTTCGTTTTTCTTCAATCCGATATAGTTGATAGACGACACGCGTGGACGTGTTTTGAGATGTACTTGCAGATATATGTTTTCTCCGATAATCGAATCGATTGTTATAGCTACATCCGAAAAGAGTCCGTGCTTCCAATATCGCTTAACAGCATCGGTTATCGCAGTCCCTGGTATTTCTATTGTTTGCCCAATAACAAGTCCCGAAATTCCAGTTAGAACATAATCTTCATAGCCTTCAACTCCTGATGCTATAAGTCCAGCCAATCTGTATGTCTCCGGATTACTTGCATATGTCACCGAAGGTTTCACTACTGTTTGCTGTGCTTTTAGTTGTTGGCTTGTTCCAACAAAGAATATCAAAAAGATGATTGCTTTATATATATTGTTCATTTATTCAGTGTCTTGTTTCTCGTTTTCAACTTGTTTCTCCGTTCTTCCAAATCTGCGTTGCCTGTTTTGGAAACTTGATATGGCCTTGTGCAAGTCGTTTTCATCGAAATCTGGCCAATAGGTATTGCAGAAATACAATTCCGAATAGGCTAACTGCCAAAGCATATAGTTTGATATGCGAAGTTCGCCGCCGGTACGTATCAGCAAGTCTGGGTCGGGCATAAAAGCTGTTTCTAAATGCCCGTTTATATTTTCTTCTGTAATTAAGTTAGCTAACTCATCTTTCGAGATACTTTTGTTTCCAGATTTAGCCAATATTTCTTTCGTTATAGCCTTACATGCCTTTGTTATTTCCCAACGTGATGAATAGCTAAGTGCAACTACCATTGTCATGGCCGAGTTCCGACTGGTATGTTTCATTGTTTCTCGGAGTTTATCTTGAACTTCCCGAGGAAGTCTTTGTATATCGCCGATAACCTGAAATCTAACATTGTTTTTCATGAAGATTTCATCCTCAAGCGATGATAGAACTAATCCCATAAGAGCGGAAATCTCATCGACAGGTCGATTCCAATTCTCCGTAGAGAAAGTGTACAGAGTAAGATATTTTACCCCTAACCTAACGCATTCCGAAGTGATTCGACGTACTGTATCGACACCAGCCTGATGCCCATATGAACGAGGCTTATTGCGTTCTGTCGCCCATCTGCCATTACCATCCATAATGATAGCTATGTGCTGTGGGACACATGTCTTATCCAGTTCTTCCGCCATGTCTTACAAGAATTATCTATTGTGTATGTACTGTTGAGCTATTCATCTTCATTATGACAGGTTATACATTTAGCCATAAAGCTGTAGGTAAGTGTCAAGTGAAGAGTTGAATAGCAATCGGTATTTTTGAATAAACCGCTACTCTGTATTCCGTAAGGGTCTTTTTGTCCGTCTAACTTATCGCTGAACGAAAAGTGCATCAACCATTCCAAGCCGAGGTTCAGACGTTCATTTATCTTGTATTTTACTCCGCCCCCTAACGGAAGGTTGGCCGAGAATATTGTACTTCCACTATTCAATTTTACATAATTTGTTCCAAGCCCTACAGTGACAAACGGGGTTATTGGTTTTGCGCCTCTGTAATCACGTCCGGTGCCATAAGGCCAGAAGTTGTATTCATAACCCACATCCAAACCTATCATTGTGTTGTTGAATTCATAAGGTTGGAGAGTAAAGTTCGGATAATAGCTTTTGACGCCTTTCGATGTCCCTTTTATTTTTCCATACGAAGCATTTACTCGCATTCCCATATAAGGATTCAATACATAGCGAAATATAATGCTGCCCATCGGCTTAAGCGATTTGAAAGGTGAATTATTGAAATCACCGATATATCCCATAGTTCCAATTCCTACACCAAATTCCATTCTATATTCCGGATCGCTTTGCGCTTTAGTGTGTGCAGACGCTATGAGAAGTAGGATGAAAATAACGAGATGCTTCATACCCCTAATAGTAAAGGTGTAATGTTTATCTCTCAAACGATTTCTGCGGGCTTGTCCATCCTAGGCGGTTAAGCCTACCACGCCAAACCTTACCATTGCCTATAATCCAAATGAAGTTCGAACTGTCTACCGTACTTGTGAATGTGGTAAAATTCGCGGCATCTGCGGGTACTGTGTGTGCTTTAGCTTTTCGCCAGCTGATTCCGCCGTCGCGACTAATCATTGGTTCTATCATCTTGCCGTCTTTCATTCCTAAAGCTATGATTCCATTGTCGTATGTAGCCATTGACAATCCTGTGAGGATAGGGAGAGCATAATGATTATCAGCGATATCTACGTATGCCCAAGCATAGTTGAAAGCCTTTTTGGAATAATCTGCCAGCTTAGTCCATGCAACAAGTTTATCTTGCCCTGTCGCACTTCCAGCTAGCAAAACACGGTCTATAGAATCGTTTGTTGTAATTGGTCGATAGGCATAGGCAATATTGTCCGATGGAATGAAAGCTTTGCTATCGTCCAATTGTTCGTCAGTCCAGGTTGCTCCGTTATCCTTGGAAACCATAAGACCACCATGAGTCGATAGGCCGTAGAGTTCCTTCGTACTTGATGCAACAAGTCGTACTAAATCTGCATTCGTACCTGATGTTTGCCAGGTGTTGCCATCTGAAGAATATTTAACCGTACCGTTATCAGAGATATAAACCGTTTTGCCTTGAACAATTGCACTTTTATAGGCATCCGATGTAAATGTAACGGGTAGAGCCGTCCAGGTACGACCATCAGTTATTGAGGTTTTATAGCCTACAGTCTGACCACCATTCTGACCAAATACAAACACATTGTCACCGCAAACAATGGCCTTTGTCGCCGTCAGCGAGGCCAAGTCTGCATTGCTTCCCAAAGTCATCCATACGAACACTTCGGGTTTTTGCTTGTGGACATTCACTTTGACAGTGTAGTCCCTGTAGCCGGTTCTATTTTGGGCACGAACTCTTAGTATACGAGATTGACGAAGGTCTACTGAGTCTTTGGACGAATAATATTTCGTTGAATCGCTCTTGAGAGATTTCCACATTATGCTTCCAGCATTCTTTGCTTTTATGATAGTGAGAACATGGTCTGTTTTCGTACCATAAGGCAGTGAATCAGGATTGTATATGATTGAATTGTTTTGGTCAATATAGAATTTGAATTTATCCCCCTTGATTTTAGCTGTGTAGGTACTGTCTGTACCGCGTTTTGATAAGGTATCGCGTTTTTGTTTCAATATGCCTAACGAAAACGAAATAATAGCGCTGTCGCTATAGCCTTCTCCGCCTGTTTCGTCGTAGTCTTTCAGGCATGATGTGAGCAACGCAACAGTGAGAGACATTATGAAAAGGGAACGTATTTCAATCTTCATCGAATTGTTATATATGGAAATTTTGGTTGCAAATGTAAATAGAAAACTTTAGAAACAGGTTTTACAGTTATCGTTGCCGGGCGTACATACATGATGTGCGCCCGGCAAAATGTGGTTTAGAGAATCACTTTGCTGATCGAAGTGCCTTGCTTGCGAATGAAGATTCCGCGGCTGGGGTTGGTTACACGGACGCCGCTAGGAGTGAACCATTCAACGGGAGTGTCGACCGAAGTTGAGGCGGTGGAGATTCCGTTCGGAATGGATTTGGCTCGGAAGATGAACTTCGTTACGGGCTGGTCTACATCTACGCCAGTGTCTTTCGTATCGATAGGCCATTCAGCTGATTCGTGGAAGGCTTCGAACTTGCGATTGTCGCTTGCGAAGGTCATTGCACGGTGGTCGAACTTGTTCTTAACGTCTTTAATCTTGAAGAAACGCACGTCTGAATAGTTGAATGAATCCGAATTGTCGCCACCGATGACAACAACAGTTACGAGCAGATTTTTCTTGCCGCTATAGAAGAACGGCTCCTCGATTGGGAGTTTGAATTCAACGTTTTGTCCATAAGAATCGGAACCTGAGAAAGTGTAATCGAAAGAGGATTGCGGGAGTGTTGCGTCGAAGTCGAAATACTCATATTTATTTTTATCCTCATTCTTCACGAATTTGTTTTCGTCGATTTCTTGCAGATAGGCTTTCACCTTGAAGTTACGTTCAGCGAATCCACCCTCGTTTATGTAGAGATATTTGATGGCCGTTATTTCTTTTCCGGCCACGGCTTGCAATTCGTCTTTTGTGTAGATGATTTGCGAACCTGTGTATTCGAACGCGAAGCAGCCGGGTGCAAAGTTCGGAATGCCGTCGAAATAGGTGCGGTCGTTATTACCGCTGTCGCCCTCGTCCATGAATTTAGTGAAGTCTCCGATTTCAATTGAATCTGGCTCCTGTTCGTTGTTTGTTTGTGCTTGAACTCCTACGGTTGCGATGGAACCGAAGAGCATGAATGCGAGTAGAATTTTCTTTTGCATGATTTTGAATGTTTATTGATTAATAATTTTCTTTCCGTTTTTGATGATTATACCGCGATAGTTTTCATCTACGCGTTGTCCCGAAAGGTTATAGACGCCTTGCATCCGACGGGCCCGACGTACATCGCTTGATATGTGCTCAATGCCGTCGACTATCTCGGATGATTTGTCATCGAGATTAACTTTTACCATTTCCGAGTACGGACTGTAGATGGCTGTGTAGGGAACCTTTCCGTTTGGGCGCGAGTAGTCGTGCCGAGTTGCGTACATATCGTAGAACAGTGTCTTTGCTCCGTAGGCATATGTGAGCTTTGAGATTCGGCATGATTTCACGGAGTCCATCGCTGTATCGTCCCATGCATCGATGGCTTCCTCGGATGTTATCATGGAGTTTATTACCTCGCCGGCTCGCATATTTTGTATCACTTTTACGCCGTCGAGATAGTCGGCCCGACCGGGTGTTGCGGTCATGTTTATAACTGAGAAGAAGAGGTCTTTTGAACCGTTATCGAACTCGAGTGTATCGATGCTTGTTCCTTGATTGCCGCCGGGAATGCGGGTTTTATATTCGCGCACCACTTTTTCGCCGCGACCATGACTTTCAACTCTGATGATGTCGCCGTTCGTGCTGAGGGTGGTTAGGATTATCTTATATTTCCCGCCGTTGGCCCGAAGGTCGAGGTAGGGTGAATAAACTAATCCGGCCACCATTCCTTTTACGAATGTGGGAAGGGCGTAGGCGCTCCAGCCATAGGTGTCGCTGTAGCCTTTTGCTGCCAGGTCGACATAATCTTCATCGCCGCCGAGCGGATTGTTCATATTGCCGGAGGTGATGCCCGAGAAGGTTTCTTCGTTGATGACCTGTTCGCCGTCGGCCATCACGGGTGTTTGTGTGTAGACAAACACACAATAGCCGTCGGCTTTTGGCACGGGTTTCCAGTTGGCTGTGAAGCCGTCCGAGCTGATGTTTGTTGCTTTTCCAACCATTGGTTGGGGCAATGTCGACTGGGCTGATGCGCTGAGTGCAAGGAGCAGAGCCGACAGGGATAGATAAAATTTTCTCATATTGTTTTTATGTTATAAAGGTTATTTATTTCACCAATATTTTTCGTCCGCGATGGATATACACGCCCTTGATTGAAGGCGCGCCCGACAGTTTTATGCCGGTGAGGGTGAACCATGTGTTGTATTCGGATTCTGAAGAAGTCTGAACATCGTTTATTCCCGTTGGTAGGTTGACCTTGATGGGTAGGCGACGCGAATATTTGCCCAAACGGGCTACGAGAGTATCGGTTCCGGCGCTGACGAGCGTAGTTTGTCCGTCGTTTGCGATTCTCACCCTTCCGTTTTCCGACTGCCATGTTACGCCGTTCCTCATTACGACTCTGAACGGGTGGGTTATGTTATCTAATCTATCGGCCTCGTTGAGGATTACCGGTGTGGCATAGAGTTTCACTCTCAGCGACAATTCCATACCGTACATTTTGGGGCGTGGAAACATTTCTTCTTCGAATAGCCATGCTGAATCGGACAGCTCGCCTTTCAGTGCATAGCCTATTATTCGGGAGGTTGAACGGGCTTGCGACGGAATGGTGAAACACGTGGGTGAATATTGACTGTCGTAGAACAGTTCGCCGAAATCTGTGGGACTGGCGTTGCCGATGCAGCCCGAAATAGAATCGTTAGAAATGGTGCCGAAATTGGCTAGTCCGTGTACCTTGTCTTCGAATAGCGGATTGCCCACCACGCCGCCTACGCGACGTGAACCGAAAGGAGTTATTTGGGTCATCGCGTCCACATGTCCGTAGTTTGCCAGATTATGAAGGATGTTGCCTTGCTGTTGTCCGCTGTAGCCTATAACGCCGCCCACTGTGCTGCCTTCACAGCTAATGGTGCCGAAGTTGGCGCAGTTCTTTACGGTGACGCCCGATTTGTCTTTCTTCAATGCTACGATATTGCCCAGTACGCCTCCTACTCCGGAAAGGACTGATTTGTCGGTGGCTATGACGTCGGCATAATTCACCAGATTTTCGAACACTGCCTCGCCGCTGGGATTGCCTACGATGGCGGCGCCTTTGAAGATGCGCACTTTACCGTCGACGGCAAGATTACGAATTGAACCGTGGGTAACGGTGCCGAACAATCCGGCGGGATATTTGTCCCACGTTCTATCTATATTGAGGGTTATGCAGTGCGCCCCGCCATCGAAATGGCCGTTGAAGCTGGCCTCGGTTCCGATTAGTCCGTCATAGGGTTCGGTTAAATCTTTCGTTAGCAGATAATATCTGTTTATTGTTTGGCCCTTGTTTGTCATTGTATTCAGGGCGTTGAGGTCGGCGTGGTTGCTAATTAAATACGGGTCGATTTCTGTTCCGGAACCTCCCGAGAAAGTGAATGTTTGCGCAGCTATCGTGCCCGAAATGAGTATGGCAGCAAGCGTAAAGATTATTTTCATTGTCTTGGATGTTTATTGAATTAAAATCATTTTGTTTTTCCGTCGCAGAGTGTCTGCGGTCGAAAATCATTTTTGTTTTTCCGTCCCAGAGTGTCTGCGGCCGAAAATCATTTTTGTTTTTCCGTCCCAGAGTGTCTGCGGCCGAAAATCATTTTTGTTTTTCCGTCACAGAGTGTCTGCGGTCGAAAATCATTTTTATTTTTCCGTCACAGAGTGCCAGCGGCCGAATTGCAAAATTGTTTTTGCATCAGCGGGCCTGCGCGATACACCTTTTATATATATATGCTAAAACCGCAAACTCACCGCGGCGGAATATTCATTGCCCGCATCGGCTACATAACCGCGCCGCTCGTAACCCAGACGGAGGGCGAGAATCTTGCCGCCCCAAACGCTGCGTGAATATGATGCGGCAAAGCGAATACCGGTTTCGCCACCAGAATAATATTCGTCGACCCGACGAAGTGCATCGCCGAGCGACATTGTCGACTGCCGCCCCTCGTCGGCCGTCTTGTTGAGCACCAGCTTATGAGTCAGGTTATTTCGTCGGCCCAGTTGAATGTCGGTGGCAAGCATATTTTTGGACATTGTAAAGCGCATCTTGAAACGGATCGCATATAGAAGGTCGGATGTTTCGAACCGGTTGCCCGAGTCGGCGTGCTTACCACGCAGAGCTGTCCACCACACGGAAGGCATTAATGTGAAGATGAATCTTCCGGCTCGCAACTCGCCGAATCCGGATGCGCCAACGCGAGTTTCACTGCCATGATATTGCAGTCGGCTGCCAATCTGAGGATAAACATTGCCAGTGGCTTCGCCGAACAGATTGTCCTTGCCGCGACGAATGTTGTGGCGTGCATTGAAACCAATGCCATAGGCCGATTGCTGCCAAACAAACTCGGCCGATAGAATGTCGCAGTCGAGACGATTGAGCGGAAGACGGTTGAGGTCGGATAAAATTTTCTCGCGCATCGTGTGGTTATAGCCCAGGCTAACCGAAAGCCCGCGCATCATGTCGGTGGGCAAAAGCTCGAGGGTGAAACCCAGGTTGTGACCTTTATAGAATGCGTTGTTCGATGTGCCCGAAAAACGCACGAAATCGTTGCCTATGCCCGTGAGATGATATTCGCGACTCGCACCTAGCTCGTTCATGAATGTGAGTTCGTTGGTTTGCTTGTATTTCCCCAGCAAAAGGGTCGCACCCAGAACGCTGTTCGGCCCGATGAAGAATCCGTAAGCCAGTCGGCCATGCAGGTCGGCCGTAGTATTGCCGGGTCGCGGGTCGCGGGTGCGATATTCCGATAAAGCGCGATATCCTAGCTCGAATCCGAACTGACTGCGCCGATAATTAACGGAATATCCTCCGCTTAATTCGTATTGCTCATATTGCAGGTCGCCGCCTATGGGGTCGCCCATCACGTAGGGATAAAGCTCACGGAAGTCTGACGTTTCATTCCACACCACGTCATATCGCCATCCATTTTTATAGGCCGCTCGCCCCCATACGGCATCTTTCAAGCCGAGACGTTGAAACATATCGGCCTCGACATTGAATCCACGACCACCGCTGCCCAGTTGTGGAACGGGAGCCCAGGCGGCCGGAGCGGAATGGGCCGAAAGCACGACGCGCGACATGGAATAGCGCGGCGCGAGCGTACCCAAAAGCAGATTGTCGGAAGCCTCGGCGCTCAACGTTGTCGGCTCGACTCTGAACAGTGTGTCTTCAGTCGACAGAACAGCGGCGCTGCCAGCCGAAGCCAGCAGCGTTAGCGTTACGAGAAGAATTAGTCGACTGTTCGACATCATAACCTAGAATTGGTGGAACGGATTGGCTCCGGCCTGCGGCTCGAAGTCGTCTGTGGAATTGTTCGTGTCCATGAGAATGGCGCGCGAACCATCGCGACTAACAACTTTTCGGCGCACACTCTTTTTGAATCGATTTCCATCGCGTTCGATTTCCGAACTGTAGGTGAAACCTGCATCCAAATTCGGCGCTACTACACTCCATTGGTATTTGGTCTTCGCACTCATGTTCACTGCATCGAGAATCCAGTTGTTCGGCAGTTTGTACGACTTGCCGGTCATATCGGCCTCGCCGCCCGGCGCTACAATATGATAATTGTAATTGTACACATAGTCGGTGAGGTATTTCTTAATGCTCGTGTGCATTCGACCGAGCGCATACGATTTGAATCCCTGCGTGTGAAGTGACCAAATGGTTTTGGTGTAGCAGTAAATCTTCACCAGATTGGGAACGTTTTCATTGTCGACATCCGAGAAGTTCGGGTTAGTCGATTCATCATACCATTCATAGTTCGCCGTACTCTCGTCCCACGAATTGGGATTAGCCTTGGTGTGGTCGAGGGCATTGTTCACGATGAGCAGTTTGCCTCCTGGCTGAACAGGTACGTCGTGTCCCGAACCGGGAATCATGTAGAGTGCAGCCACGGCCATATCGGTTGCCATGATGTCGGGTGTGTAGTTCTGTTTTGACACGGTTAGGAAATCTGATTCGGCAATCACGAGCGAATCGGCGTAGAGTACGTGGTCTGTGTTATTATAGATGACGAAATATGTGTCGGCGTTATAAAGTCTGCCTTGTGGAGTCGATGTACCGGCACAGAATATTTCGGCCAGCACAAAGCCCTTGTAGTCGTAGTCGGCCGGGTCGGGTTCGGGCTCAGTTGTCGAGAAGAACTGCAAGTTCACGTCGCGCGTTTGCCCGGTTACGGTGAGCGATTCAAGTACGGCCTTCACGTTTATGTGCTTCTCCAGTCCGCGAGCATTCTTGTAGGTGAGCTTGCCTGTGGCTTCGGCACGATATTGTCCAACGGTGAGCAAGGCTGTGACGGGCTTGCCGTTCTCAACGGAAATTTTGGTTTGCTTGCCAGTGTTCACCTCGGTGAACGTAATGGTCAAGTCGGAGAATTGTCCGTTGTCTATTCCTTTTGGCAGAACTAATTGTACGCCCACAGTTACCTGTTCAGGAGTATTGGGCTCTTCGCTCGAGCAGGCGGCGAATATCAGAGCCAGCGTGAGCATCATTAAAACTTTAATTGATTTCATAATTACTTAAATTGATATGTTCATTTCCATTCCGAAATACGGTTTCGACGTTCGCCGAATAGTCATTCCGGAGTTTGATTTATAGTCGGGCATATAATCGAGCATTCGGTCAATGAAGAGAGCAATCTTCATCCATCGACCGAAGTTCTTCGTTACTTTCAGATTCACGAGCGCATAGAATGGCACCGTGTGGCGTTCCCACGAGGCGGGATTATAGTGTGTTTCGAGCCATTTGAGATATGGGTCGGTCTTGCTCGCTTCGGTATATGGGTATATCTTTCCGTCGGTTGCCATATATGCCGTGGGCACTCCGTTTTCGCGCATGGATTGCGATGAGCTGAACCACATACACTCAGCCGAGAACGAGAATGTGAGCCCGAGACGTGGCATATGTGTGTCGGCCATGAAGTTGGTGTTGAACTGTTCGCGCACCGTGCCCGACGAGTTATCGTAGTAACCGATGTACAGGTCGTTCACCGGAACACCGGCAACGACGGCTGATGTGTTCGAGCGAAACATGGGCTCGCTGTTAGCATATTGCGTACGGAAATATGCGCCGCTAACGGTGAAGCGTGTCTTGATTCCGGAGAATCTACGGGTAGATAGTTGCCACTCGATTCCTTCCTTGACAAGCTTGCTGCCGTTAGTGACCCGACTGTAAAGACCGAGGATGGTCTTGTCGGTATAAGAGAAATCGCTCAGCTCGGGGCGGGCGGTGAGCGTACCAGGGGCGATAGAACGCTCGTCGTAGTCGCGATAGCTGAACGGGCGGGCAATCGATGACGAACGGAAGCCCGACGAGCACACCTCTCTGAACCATGTTACGCTAACGGTATTGCCGTTCCATTCACCTCCGAGGCGCACTTCCCATTTGTTATTGCGGGCCGGCTCAAGAGCAAAGTTCGTTGGGTCGATGACGTAGGTCTTCAAGTAAAGTCGGCGATAATCTGGGTTAAGATTGAAATAATTCAGCTCGATGATGTCGTTATAAATCCGGTCGGGATAAATCTGGAGCAGCGTTGGGAATTTCGTTTGCCGTCCCCATCCGCCATTGATGTCGAGCGTTAGTTCGTGTCCGAATAATTCCATGCTCGGTAGTCGCCATTGGAAATTGAATCGCGGGTCGAGATATGGTTTGGCTTGCATGGAGTATTTCCGGTCGAGGTTGAGTAGCCCGCTCGCTCTCAGTCCCATCGACCCCGTCAGTTGATGCTCGCCCAGGGCAATAGATATAACGTCCTGAACATAGATGCCCATTTCGTGTCCGGCCGGAATACTACCATAATCCCGCGGCCTGTAGGGCGTCCCCGGACTGAGTGGCCGCGCAGGGTTGTATTGTTGTCCGCGTCCATAGTTCTTGTCCATCTTCCACTCCACACCCGAATTTATGTCGTGTGTGAAGCTGCCAGTTCTTATTCCGAACAGAGCTTTCAGTTTGGCGTAGGCATTCAGCGGTCTACCGTCGACAGTGACGTGCGAAACGTAGGAATAAGGAAGATAGATTCCGTCGTGCCCGCCTTCTTCGAGTGTAGTCGAAACGCCCACATCGCGCGAAAGACTCACAAAGCGGTCTTGGTCGATGCGACTCTGCTCGTAGGCCAGAGCGGCGTCAAGACTAATCGACTTCAGCGCTCCATCGTGTATCGGAATGGCCAGCAACGATTCGCTTATACTATATCGATTGTACGAGCTGCGGTATCGATCGTCTTTTTGCTTAAGAATTTCGGCGTCGAACTTCTGATTGTCGAACGACCCGGCATAATCCACATTCTGTCGCCAGCGTATCTGCCATCCACACGTCTTCCAACTGTTTTGTAGGCGGGCCGATAGTGTGAGACGTTTATAATTGTTGAGCGAATTGCGTGGATCGGCCTTTGCATCAAGATAATCCGCGCTAAGGTTGGTAATGAAGTTGCCCAGCTGAACACCCTTTCCTACGTAGAGCAACTTACTGTAGGCGTCGGCCTTGAACCTCGCCTCGAACGGTGTTGGCTTGAGTTTTCGTTTGATGATGACTACTCCGCTCGTGATGTCGCCATATTCCACCGGTGCAATTCCTCGGATAACCTCCACGCTCTCGATATTATCGGTCGAGATGGTACGCATGTCCACGCCCGCTCCCACATGATTGCGCCCCGCGTCGAGGTCGCCGTGCGATGTATTCGACGCCTGACGCACCTGTTGCATATTCGCGTCGCTGCTCATAGGAACGCCGTCGGTAACGAACATGGTTCCGAGCGACGAGATGTCGTAGTTCGAATTACCCGTTCCCGCCTGCCGAAGTGTTATGGTATTGGCATTGGTTAGGTCGGGAAGAGACTTGTGACCGCCGGGGAGCAGCGAAAGCAAATCGGTGAAGCTTGACGGCTGAAGATGCTCAATAGCCTGTCGGTTTATAACCGACGATGAGGTGATGCCTCGCCCTTCGCGAGCCGTGACTACAACCTCGCCTATCTGCTTTTCGTCGGGTACGAGTCGAACCTCGAGCGGTACCACTACACTAAGGAGTATGAATCGTTCAAAAGGTACATATCCCACAAACTCCACCCTTACCCGGCATCGTCCGTCGAGCACGTTGTCGATCGCGAACCACCCGTCGGCATCCGTAACCGTATTATACTTCTTGCCTTTGAAGTCGATAACGGTCACGGTGGCATAAGGTAGCGCTTCGTTGTTCGAATGATCAACCACTTTTCCTTTCACTGTTCCGGCCAGCGCGCAGTTAGCCGAAAGAAAGAGGATTATGGAAATCATGGTTAACCTAATCCACCATTTATAAATTCGGGTCATGTTATGAAGCCCAGCTAGTGTTCTTATTATTTAAAAACAGGGTTATGTTTCTTGTTCTTGGTGCGTGCAAAGTTAACTTCAGCTATTAGATGTCGCAATACCAACTTATTGGGATATTGAATGCTCTATGTAGAGAGCTACGTCCCCATTAGAGACGAGTCGTATTTATATGTATATCATTTACCTACGTATATAATGGATATAGAATATGCATTCCTTTAAAGACAGACTCGGTATTTCTTTAAAATCAAACTTATCTTTTCATCATAAGATAGTTCAGCCGATGACTCGGAGGTTTGGAGACTAGCTGGGGGAGAATAAAAAGAGCTCGGCTAATTGTGCCGAGCTCTTTTTTGACTTGTTGTAATTGTGTGGGGTTATCGCTTTATGATTTTCTTACCATCTACTATGTATATGCCTTTTTGGAGTTGGTCGAAAGAGGGGTTCATTAATATCCCTCTCAGGTCGTATGTGCGACTGTTTGGAATGGATGACTGTGTTCCGTTGATGTGCTCTATACCGGTAGATTCAAGTTCTTCGATATTAGGAGCGAAATCAGCCCAGGCTTGTACGCTTTCATATTTTTCTTTGCTTCCCTGGGGTACTCTCAGCGTACACGTCACGGCTCCGGAGCCTCTGAAGAAAGGAATCAATCCCACCTCGATGTTTTCAGGCTCGGTCACTCGTACGGTTAGCGTACCCAAGTTTCTGCACCATCCGAATGCGAAATCACCTACGCGAGTTAAGCCATCCGGTAGATCAATCGAAGTGATATTGGAGTTGCTGAAGAAGGCGTAATTGCCAAGAATCTTTAAAGTGCTTGGGGCAACGTATGCTGCGTCTGTTTTGCCTGTGGGATATTGCATGAGCACGTATTTCGACTTATCGTAGAGCACGCCGTCTATCGATACATAATTGGGATTGTCTTTGTCGATATTTATTGCCGTTAGGCTAATGCAATCGTGGAATGCCGATTCACCTATGTCTTGAGTCTTGGCAGGAACATTGAAAGTGGATATTCCGTTGCATCTAGCAAAAGAAAAATAACCGATGCTTTCTAACTGGGGGTGTATGGTTACTGAGGTGAGATGCTCGTTTCCGCAGAAGGCGAACTTGTCTATTGCCTCTACATTGGAGGGAATAGTAAAGGTTGCATCTGTTTTGCCAGCGGGATATTGAACTAGGTGCCTTTTGTTGATGTCGTAGAGGATGTCGTTTTCAACTATATAGGATGGGTTTCTTTGGGCTACTTTTATTTGAGTCATGCCCTTGCAATCAGCAAACACACCGCCGCCAAGAGTTGTGGTGCTGGCAGGAATAAGAACGGTAGGGAGTTTCTCGCAGCCGTTGAAAGCAGCTTCGTCTATGGTTTCCAGTCCTTCGGGAAGTTCAAGCGAGACGAGATTGATACAGGTAGAGAAAGCATTGTCGCCGATGGTCTTCACGCTTCCGGGAATCTTGAGTGTCTGAATAGTTTCGCATCCGCTGAATGACCATCGCCCGATGTTGGTTACTGTTGTTGGGATTACCAGACTTTCAATACTGTTGCATCCTTTGAAAGCGAATCCCTCGATACTTTCCAGACCGTTCGAGAGTGTTAGTGTTGTTAGATGCTCACAGTCTTCAAATGCTCCGTAGTCTATTATTTTCACACTTCCGGGGATGACTACCTTTTCGAGTGATATGCAATACATGAAAGCACTTTCGCCGATTCGGGTGACTTTGCTGGGAATGTTGATTTCCGTTATCACAAAACAATTGCAGAAAGCGTTATTGCCTATCGCTGTTACATCGTCTCCAATGGTTATTAGTTCGATTTGTTCTTTGTATTCTTTCCATGGTGAGGTGTCGAAGTCGTAGTTGGGCATATCTCCCTTTCCAGAGATCTTTAGCTCCTTACTGTCTTCGTTGTAACTCCAGGTGAGCGGTCCGGTGTTACCGGTTTTCTGTGCCATTGCACAAACTAGGTTCGTTACTAGAACCATGATTAAAACTAATTTTTTCTTCATAAATTCTTGGTTTTAGTTTCCACCCCCGCCTTTAATAGACGGGAGGTGGAAAAGGTTAGTGAAATGTTACTTGTTAATGAACTTTTTGCCGTGTTGGATGACTATGCCACGATAAGTTGGGCCGACACGCTGACCGGAGAGGTTGTACATCGGTTTGCGTGGGTCGAGAGATATTCCCTCAGAATGTGAGATAGGGTGCTCTGTGGCATCGGTCATATAATCCAGAGTGAATAGGTTAGTTGTTGGGGCGATATTGAGAAGCAGATAACCGGAACGACGAAGAATGATGCTGTCTTTAGCGCATCGGACAAAGCATGTAATGCCATTGTCTGTGCCGAGAGCATAGGCTTTACCGAACTCTGCATCGCCCACCGTGAATGGGGCGTCAACTGTGTTCTGAAGTATATTCACAGCTGGGGCAATGGCTTCCGAAATAGGCTGCAATTCATAGCTGCCTTCTGCTCCGCGGAGCAATACTGCGGTATAGGCAGGAACTATCTCTACGCGTTTTAGGGTGGCTGTGGCGTCATCGGCTTTCGTTACGATATAGGCCTTTAGGGTGGATATTGTAGAGAAGTCAATGGCGCGGGTCGAACTGAATGCAGTCCAGCCTGTAGAGTTGATGCTCACAGTGATGGGTGTTTCGGAAAGTTCGATGTTGAGTACGGAATCCTTCTTGAACAAGAGGTTTGCGGAAGAATAGTCGGCATAACCGTCAGCAGAGGTGGAGAGTGAGTAAGAGAGCGCAGTTTGCACTACGTCAACACTGTATCGTCCTGTAGCATTCGTCTTGGAAGAATATTTCACATCACCACTCATAAGAGTTAGCATCGCGTTGGGAACCGGTTTACCGTTGGAAGTAATGGTTCCGCTAATCTGCGCGGGCTTCAGCAATTTACCTAAGACAATTACGGGTAGAGGCTTGGCAACGAAAGAGGCGCCGTCTAGATTGGTGTCGTGCTGTCTACCGTAGCATTGGCCAGTGAGCACAGTACTCTTTTCGAAATTGGCCTGTCTGTATTGAGTGGCGATAGATTTAACGATGATTCGCAAACTTCCGCCGGTGTATTCGAATGGCTCGGTGAGTTTTATGGCGAGTAAGTCGGTGAGGTCAGTATCAGAACCTTTCTTAAGGAAAGTATAATCGGCATCGTAGACTTTCGTCATTCCTTCGCGATTTATTTCGGTAACGGTTGTTAGGTCAACCGGTACGGATGTTTCGGCTGTGTTGCCAATGAGCACTTCAAGGTGTGTGGTGAGATTGTCAGTGGTTTTATACCCTCGCCAAACCATAGAGGTTATTTTATCGCCTGCCGTGAGTCCCAATTGCTCGGCGGTATAGATGGATTCGGTTTCACTCTGCTTGTAGTTCAAGCTAAGCGGTGAGGAGTTTATTGTGCCTTCGGCCTCGCCCACGGTGATTGTTTGCGACCCTGTTTCGGGCGATATGGTAATCTCTACCGTGTCAGTGTGTAGAAAATATCCGTCACCTTCGTTGCTGAACTCGATACATATGCGATGAGAACCGACTGTTGTGGGCGTATAGGAGAATCTGAATTCGGTTGTTGTACCGGCTGCTAATTCCACAGCTGGAGCTTTGGCGACCGTCTTGCCGTCGACATAGAGTGTTGCTTTATACGAGTCTGTCTCTTCGGCCCGTGTATTGATGTTTCGTAAGGTTGCCGTTGCTGTGTAGGCGTGATTAACGCTACCCGATGTGGGGAGTTTGGCACCTACGAGCATCCAGTCGTGCTTTACCGGTACGGGTTCGAAGCCGTAGATATTGTCGATAGCAGAATAGCCTGCACCGAAGCCGATGTAGTATTGTCCGGTAGGAATGTTGTCAATGATGAATGTGCACAGTTCCGAGTTGTAATAGGGCGCAACAGAGGCTCTCTTTGAGCTGAGCTCCGAGTTGTCAACGGTCCGTGCTAGAGTCCATGTCTTGCGGTCGGGAGAATAATAAATGTTTAAAAATGATTCGTTACTCGAATAGCGTACCTTGGCTACATCTACCGAGAACTTTTCATCCTGTGCTACCTTGAGTAGCGGAGTGATGAACTTGGTTTCCTCGTTGGCAACAGAATTCGATAGAAAGTAAGCATTTGTTGAGCTGGCATAGTCGTGTTGTTCAACTGTCCAGTTTGTTTCGGCGATGGAGCCAGTGGGCAGTTTCTTATCTTCGAAGGTTACAAAGAACTTAGTAGGGTCTATTACTGTTCCCGACAGAGTGGCTGAAACGGGCTGGACGCCTTCTCCGTTGATGGTTATCTGACCTCCGAAGATACCAGGAATATCGGTTTTCAGTGTTATGACTAGCGTAGTGTCTAAATGAGCTGCCATCGTGAATGGGGCTTCGAGAGAAGAGCTGAAATGTTCAGGCAACGAGATGCCCGTAACTTTCAGTGGTGCGGCTCCGGAGTTACGGATTATGAGAGGTAGGATTTTCGGTTGGTTAATCATTCCGAAAGCGAAGGTCTTACCTCCTGCTTCGATTCCATCTTTATCGCGTAGGCTCATCTTTGGTGCATAGGGTACAGGATCTATCCATGCGCCGAACTTGGTACTGCCTGATATATTTTCTTTCACATCGTATCGTCCTCGTTTTGAAAAATCGGCATAGGGAGCCTCACCCGAAACATCTACTGTTACCGTTTGTTCGGCCTGCAAGGTTTCGCCAATGGGGACGGTGAATACTACTGTGTCGGCAAGCGAATGGTTGAGTATAGAGATTGAGAATCCTTCGTCGCCCGGATGCAGATCTACATTACCACTGTTCTTGATTTTTACGGTGAAGGCAATAGGGAATTTCCCGTCGGGCCGACAGTCGGTTGTGCTTTTATTTAGGCATACAGCGCTTTGAATTGTGAGTGCTTTGACCTGTGAACTCTCAATACTTTCAGCTTCGAAGTTGTCGAAGATGACATTGGAGCCATATATTCCCACATAGGCTCCTGTCTGAGCTGGTAGTTCAACCTTCACATAGTCTGTGCACGATAGGGTGGGCAGGATTATGCTAATCTGCGCTCCACGTTTGTATTTGTCGCCCTCGCGGGTCACGGTATAGAATTTCACTGTACCGGAGGATGAGGTTTGTTTCACATAGATGCTAGCTTTGCCAGTTATTTTCGGTGTTACTAGCAGGTCGGTTGTTGGTCCGGTTTCCCATGAACTACCTGACCCCACAGCTGTTTGATCACCTACTTTAAGCGCACCCGAACCGTCGATGCCATCGGTTGCAGAGTACGAATATTTCACATAGTAGATTTCACCATCTTCATAATCAATGTATCCATCTACGATGTGTCCCCATCCGTCGGCCACCTTGAAATCGTGGTTGGTAGTGGAGATGACGGTATTGAAGTCGAGTTTATACACATCGGCATTTGCCGTGATGGTACTCCAGAGCATCATTATCAGGAGCACGAATAGTTTCGTTCGATTCTTCATAAGATTTGATGTTTATGTTGTTAAGTAATGTTTGATGTATTCATTCATCGGGGTTGAATGATGATTTTTCTGCATTGCCCACCTTTTCTTATTATATAGACTCCCTGTTTCAGGTTTGATATGGGGATTCTTCGACCGTCGAGCGTGAAATATTCGGCCGCGGTATCAGGTGAATTGGCTTCCGTTCTCTTGATTCCATCGGGAACTATGCCTTTTAGGAAGATACTGTTTGCGTTAGTCACGTCAAGCTCGGGCAGATTGCCAGCATTTGCTTCGGTAGTGAACTTGGTTATTAAGGCTACCGCTTTCAGGTTGTTGACATTCCATTCGGCAGGGATAACGGAGGTGTAACTAACAGAGTATCGACCTGCTGAAACCTGCAACTCGTCGCCCATCGGGGCTGAAAGATAAGCGCGCATAACATTGTCGTGATGATAGTCGGCTTTCACAAACGAAGATGTCCGATCGGTATTGAACACCATCTGGTCGGCCTCGACTTCGTTTTCAGCAATGAGAACGGTGAGGGCTAATCGGTTGAAAATGGGAAGTGCATCGCTAGAAACATCGCCCTCGACAGTGAGAGTGAGTTTTCGAGAGGCTGTATCATAGGCTGGGATGAAGTTTATCGTGGCAAAAGCCGGGTTGAGATTGGCTTCATTGGCAAGTTGGCGCACCGACTGTGAGAGAATATCGGGCATAATGAAAATATAGTCGTTTGCATCGAACGCAATATGCTTCTCGCCGAAAAAGCTGAATCTGTCGATTGTAAAACAAGGTAATGTGTAGGCATAGAGTCCGTGCAGATAATTGGACTGGGGTAGGGAGAGTGAGGTGCCGGGACGATGAATGTTGACTAAACAGATGTTATTGTCGTTTCCGGCAATGTTCATTTGCTGGTTTACGGGTGGAGCCATAGGATTGCCCTGGTCGGTGTATTGTTCTACGTAATGTTGCTGTCTGGGCAGAGTCGTGGCGTAGGAAATGAACGGGGCGTAGATGGTGTCGCAAATGGTGCTAACTGGTTGCTGACCATCTATCGTGCTGACGAAAAACTTTATGATGTGCCGACCGACGGGAAGATCGGATGGCAAATCGATCATATGGTTCATGCTCTCGAGAGCGTTCTCTTTCAACATCTTTGTTTCATTGAAGAAGATGGGTGAACGGTTGTCTATCTGGCAGCCTATTTTGCAACTGAAAACACTGTCGCGTCCTACGTTGCGATAGGTGAGAAATGCATCGATGTTTTCGCCCAGTTGCTTGTATTTGTTGCCTATGAGAATAGACTCCATGTCGAGGTCTTTATGCGGTTTATTACTGATGTCGACAATTAATTGTACGCATGCATTGCCTTTCTCGGAGAATGAAACGAAGGTGGGCTGCTTGCCCATACCGAAGTTTACATAAATCAGCGAGGCGAGATGATTGTCAGTTTTTGGTTTATATACGGCAATGGCACCTTTGCCGTCTTGAACCATCTGTTGTGTTTCGGTGTAGTTGTAGCCAAAGAAGAGTGAATCATTTTCGCTGATGACGTACTCTTGCGAGTTATTGAATCGTACTTCATTCCATCCGCTGGAGGTTCGTCTTACTGGTCGTGAAACTATTGTGTCGGTTACGTCTTTGTTTTGGATTCGACAAAGAAACACTCTGCTTTTACCGATGGATGAGCCCACGGCAAAGCGGATGCCAACGATTTTACAACCGGCATATGAGCGTAGCATCTGTGGCGTTGCCCATGCGCCGATTGCATATGTGTAGGCCTTGCCGATGCAAATGTCGGAGATGGTTATGCTGTCGCCATCTGTGTAGCTCAATGCGCGTTCGGAGGCTGCAAGTACTTTTGCCGATTGTTGTGCGCCGGCATATCCTAAGGGTATACCGAGTACAAGTAGGAGGATTATTATCTTTTTCATCACTTACGAATTTTGTGTATTGTGCTACCTTGTTTAACGATATATATTCCATGTGGTAAGGCGTCGATGTTTTTGTTGAGTTTAACACCTGAGAGGTTGTAAATCTCCTCGACCGTAGAAGATTTGATGGTGGGAGATTCAATAGATGTTACTACAATCTGGTGATTGACTATGGGCGAGCGCTCGCTCTTGTAAACCGACTGCAGGCCTATGGTGTGATTGCCTTCAGGTAGGTGCTCGATTGTGAACATGGGCTGGGTGGGCTCGCCAATCTTTACGCCGTCGAGGTATATGTCGTAGTGGTCGACGTTGCCATAGTCAACTATTTCGGTTTCGCCGTTGGCTGGGCCCACGGTGAAGTCGTCAATCTGTGCGAAGAACTTGTCGACTGATACATAGTGTACGGCCAATCGGACTTTCTCGCCCACATATGAAGCGAGCGGTATGGAATATTGCATCCACTGCGTGCCGGGCATATTCTCGGCTTGGCCAATGACGGTGAAGTCGGCTGGGTCGGTACTGCCTGTGGACAGGCAGAATTCGATACTTTCGGGATAAGCGTCGTTATACGATTTGGCTGTTACTTTGAGGTCGTAGCCTTGTCTGATAGTTAGCTCGGGCGAGATGAGCCACTTGTTGGCTTGGTATCTCTGGGGCGAGAAGAATATAACTGTTTTGTCGCCTGTCGGTGCTTTAACTGCCGGGTCGGTTGGATACATTGCGGGGGTGGTACTGTTCGGATTGAACACCATTGGGGCCACGGCTGCTGGATTGGTGGGTGTCGATGCGCCCGGGAAGTTTATTATCGAGCCGCTGAGTGATATGGGATACGTTGCTTTCTTGTCGAGGTCGAGGGTTATCCAGTTGCCGAACGTTCCGGTTGAAAAGTCGGCATACTCTTCAAAGCTGTCTTTGAAGAGTAGAATCTGGTTCCATTTCACTGTCGTTTTGCCTCCTTCCATGACGTCGGTTGTGATGTTGTAGGGTTCCAGAATGCGGTCGGTGAGGGTTATGCTGATGGTGGTGTCTTTCTGAACATCGATGAGTTGGCTAACGGCATTGAATGCGCCTTCTTCGGTGCTGACGAAGTATTTCTCTTTCGGGAGCGATTTTATTTCGGCTTCTCCGCCGACAACGGTGACGGGGTATTGCTGGCCGGTTGCGTTGCTGGCGACGGTTATTGTCTGATTGTCGGCCGTGAGTTTACTGTCGGCTGTTACTTTGAGTTTTAGTTGTGCATAGTTTTCGGCCGGTATGGCGATGTCGACCGTTGCCGTGTCGCTCTCTGCAACTTTATATTTGGCTTTCACGCCGAATCGGTAGTTGCCGGGTGTCACATTTTCTACTTCGAATTTGTAGGCTTGGGTTGTTCCCACGAGTGCATCGTTTTTATAAATTTCGAAATATTCGTTTGGGTTTTCGGGTGATTGGTTGTTTATTCGTTTTGCCTGATTGTTTTGGTGGGGTCGGAAGGGTTGTCCTACGAATATGTCGTCGACCATGAGCATGAATGCTCCGCCGTTGTTGTGTTCGCTGATGTAGCGTATTGCGAATTTGATAGGCTGTCCTTCGTATTCGGTTAGGTCGTAGCTGAATTGTTGCCATGTTTTGTGGTCTACGGTTTCGTAGTTGCCTTTGTCGAGTCGCACGAAGTCGTTTGGCATTGGGTTGTTGATTTTGGTTGTTGCGTAGACCATGAATTTCTCTTTATACTTATCGCCGGCCTTGGCTTGGAAGATGAGGCTGTTGCCTTTTCCTGGTGTGATGGTGGGCGAGATGAGCCAGTCGTTATTGGCTGCTCCGCTGCTAGTGCGCACGAAGCCGACGTATTGTTTGCCGCTGTGTGGTCGCAGCACTGGATAGTCGTTCCACCAGGATGGTTCAACTGTCATGGGGTTCATTATTTGTGCGTATTGCATTGTTCCTCGGTTGGGATAGTTGCCTTTTAGGGAGATGGTGGCAAGGTGGTCTTCGTCGATTCCGGTCCAATTGCCGAATGTTATTGCGAAGGGTGTGTAGGATTCGAAATCGTCTGTGAAGGCTGGTGTTTCTTTGTTCCAATCTAGGATGACGGAGTTTATGCCGGTGTAGACATTGTGGTTGAAAGCTGCTGTGAGTCCGAACGGGGTTTGTGCGGCTTCGTTGAGCAGTAGTGTTATTTGTTTGTCGTGGTCGATGTTTATGTTATGCTCGACGGTTTTGAATCTCGGGCGTTCGATTTTTATGCTATGATTGCCCGGATAGACTTTCACCGAGCATTTTCCGGCGCTGTTGAGCAGAACGGGTTCGTAGGTCAGTGAGTAGTCGGTTTGCGTTAGCGTTACTTCTTGTCCTTCGAGATTTTCGTGTGTGTTGGCCACCACTTCTATGGTGAGTGTCTTGTCGCGTTGCTGTGCGTTTGCTGTCAGATTGAGCAGCGATATTAGGATTGCGATGAGGATGTTTTTATTCATAATCAACAGGTGTTTTCAGTTTAATCAAACGGGTGGAATTTTTTGTGATTTCGCTCTTCATTGCTTTTGCAATGCTCGGCAGAGACTATTTTTCGATTTACACTGCATGTAAGTGCTCGACAGAGACTATTTTTTCATTTTACACCGCGTGCGATGCTCGGCAGAGACTATTTTTCGATTTACACTGCATGTAAGTGCTCGACAGAGACTATTTTTTCATTTTACACCGCGTGCGATGCTCGGCAGAGACTATTTTTTCGACTTACACCGCGTGCAAGTGTTCGGCAGAGACTATTTTTTCGACTTACACTGTGTGCAAGTGCTCGGCAGATTGTCTGCCGATGTTTTACACGTGATGCAATGCTCGGCAGAATATCTTCCTACAATTGCAAAAGAGATTGGAGCTGGGAATACATCGTATTTTGGCTTATTCTTTATGCTGAAAAGGTCCGAAACCGACTGCTACCGGGCCTGGTAGCAGTCGTTGAGTTTCGGAAGTCCAGAATACAATCATTTTTACCTTTGTGTAATTCGCAAAGTCGTTGTCTTTCCGGCTTGATTCACCTTTATAATATATATGCCCTTGGGGAGCGATTTGAGAGTTGCTCTTCCGGTGCTGCGGCGAATCATGGTTCCGGCAGGAGTATAGACGGTGAGCTCGGCATCGTCGGCAATGGTTTCAACGTTTGTTATTCCGGTGGGCGACGGTATGAAGTGCTCAAGCATGAAGTCGTCGAAGAATGCTACGTTGCTCGTTTGGTCGGTACTGTGGCGTAGGGCAACATAGATGTTCTTACCGGCATAGGCGGAGAGGTCGACAGTGTAATGCTGCCAGTTGTTTCCGTCGAGGAATGGAATTTCTTGCTTGGGCAACACTTCGGTGAACGTACTCATGTCGGTATTGCTGGTTTCGCTAACCAGTACCGTAACTTGATGCTTCGGAGCGGGAACAACGCTTTGGTTAGACTCCCAGTTGCGAGCATAGAAGCTGAACGAGGCTCCGTTCTGTGCAGTGAGTTGCCGGCTTATAATCCAGTTGTTTGCCTGCGAAACGCCTGTTGCGGCAGCAGGAGATGCTGCTACAAGAGCGGCGTCGCCAGAAACAGGACTCATAATTCCGTTCATCTGCGAGTCATAACCTACGGCGAAGGCGAATGGCTGTCCGCTCTTGTCGAACTTAATCCACCATGTTCCGAAAGCGTAAGAAATGGCCTGGTCGGCATCAATCATTGTGAAATCGCTTTCCCAATTGCGGTCGAGCGGATTTTTCTCGAATGAATAATAGAAAGCATCTCTTGCAAGAGCGTGTCCTTTCACGGGTAGACTCACCTTTAGACCGCTTTCGAACTCGACACTTAGAGCATCAATCACCTCGGCATTGCTTTCATGAGCATTGAATTGCAATGAGAACTGTTTGCCGCTGCCGCTGGGAATCTCGTCACCTGCCAACAATGTCGTAGAGAAGTTCTGAGTGGCGAATGCTGCACTCTTAATCTTGAGATTACTGGTGCCCTTGTTGATGAGCGTGAACTGTTCGCCCGAGTTGAGAGCCATGTTACAGTTCACCTTTCCGGCATTCCATTCAGGCTTATTGAACGTAGCTTTGTCGGCCATCACTTCTTCGATTACAATATTGTCAATCGCGCCGCCGTGGTCTTTGTTGGAATTGAAACCATAGTGAGTCCAGCGGAACTGCACAGTTTTACCAGCGTAGGCAGCAAGATTCACAGTCTCGTTTATCCAATATCTCGTTTCACCTTCTTGTGAGATATAGGCCAGTTCGTTCCACTGACCATCAACATAAATATCGAACCCTATCTTGCTTATTCCATTGTTTGGAGAAACGTTTTTCTTTTTGGCTATGCCCGTTTCATCTTTGAGAATGCTCGTTGGATGACCATCGCTCCAGTCGAAACTGATTTCCATAGCCTTACCCTCGGGCAGTTTGAATTCCTGTGTGGTAACAGAAGACCGCTCACCCGTTGCGAGCCATGAAGAATAGAGACATGGCTTTGCATTTCCACCAAATTCATTGATGGTCCATTTACGATTGTAGGTTGGTGACGGCTCACTTGACCATCCGTCGGGGAATCTAGCTGATGAGAAATCCTCCGTATAAGGATAGTTACCTGTTGAAGCATCTTTCTGCGTTGTGAAATGCCAAATGGGAACGTTTTGTGCATTACCCATAGTGTTGTATGGAACGATTTTCCAGTAGTAGAATGTTTCATAATCGGTGGTCGGAATGGTGTAGGTGAGTGCATTACCCACATCCTGTGCATTCACTAGCTCGGTGGCCGCTTCGGTCGTGCCAACATACACCTTGTAGCCAGTTGCAAATTGTGCCGGGCTCCATTTTAAGATGATATCCTTGCCGTAAACATCCTTCAAACTGTCGGCAGGCGCAATGAGCCCAGATATACCGGGAAGACCGTTAGCACCATACACATTCGGTAAGAATACGCGGTCTAGATAGAAGTTTGAAAACTCCTCAACACCTGTTTCGCTATCGTATTTCACAGCTGTATTTTTCCATCTCACAAACGAATTGTTGGTTCCAGTACCCAAATCAACCGTTACCATCTCACGATAGTCGCCCTTAGTATAATCGAACAGCCATTTTTGCTGCCATGTTACTCCGCCATCTGTCGAAAGTTCTATACTCACATCGTTGTTCTGATATGTTCCTCCGTCATTACTTGTAAACTGGTTGTAGTATTCGAATATAAGCTTTCCGCCGTGCGAAAGATCCAGTCTTGGTGATGTGAGATAAATGTCGGTCATCGACGCCGTGGCATAAGCCGTGTGGTCACCCTCGAGTGCGAATCCATTCCATTCCCAACCCTTGTTTGTCCATCCAGCCGGAGGGAAGAATTGCTCGAAAGTTTCTTCGGTCATACCTTGCGGAATCACCGTTTTGTTGGCAATCAAGGCAATAGTTACATCGCCACCGTTGGTGTGCAGAACAGCCGAACCTGTGCTTGGACTGGTTAATGAAGCCTTATAAGATAATTGAAACTCAACATTTTCATATTTATTTAGGTTCACCGTCGCCGGATCGATGGTCATTACTACCCCCTGTGGCAGATCTACGCTTAGGATTTTCAGTCCATTCAGTCCTTTATTGGTTAATTTGATCTTTTCCGAATAGAATTTCTCACCTACATAAACTTGTCCGAAATCATATCGATTGAGCGACACTTCCGGTATTGGTTGTGTTGGAGGAGTATACTGCTTAACTTTCACATTATCCAGGAAAACTACGTTCGCTTCGGTTGTGAGCATTTTATAAACAAATGCAATCTTAATCCGCTTACCCTGCCATTCACTCAAATCGATTTGGCTAGTGAACGGGTCCCAGTTCGTAATTGGATAAACTAAAACTCCGCTAGCTCGTAAATCCTCCTCGTTATGAATTGAGAAAATAGTTTCAGCGTTTTTAATATCGTTATTTTCAACGATTCTTACCTGCAGATCATAGAGCGTTTTCGATTGAAATGCCATCGGGCTCACTTTCCAATCGAAACTTAATTGATAGGTGTTGTCTAGATTAAGCTCGGGCGAAATAAGAATCTCTTCTCTAGGACCGTGTCCGGCGGCATCGCTTGGAAACATTGCACCATCGCACGACGCAACATGTTTTCCACTCAGAGTACCTTTTTCATTATAATAGTTCGTCCAATTATATTTCATGGTAGAACCATTATAACTATTCACTGTAGTCCACCCGCTCCCATTAGCAATTGGAGTTGAATAGGTATTAGTACTCGCAGTTTCAAAATCTTCGTCTAGAAGAATTTGAGCATTGGCATGAAAGCTCATTAGAGCTATAGCCAAAAGAAAGTATAATTTCTTCATAGATAATAAATTGATATGAGATTGATTATTGTTTGCCAAATGTAAGCAAAATTTTCAATTACGTCTGGTTTTATAATCTGTATTATTAAGTTATTTTAAATCTCCATCGTATCTATCAAGTATTTTTTTCTAAGTTAGTAGTGTTTGGGTATTTAGCCTAGCTGTATGTTTAACTGTATGTATACTTACTGGTATGTATTAGAATAAAATATTTCTCTTTTTTAAGTTTTTCTTTTTCTTGATTTATATCAATATTCTATTTTGTAATCTTTATCAGGTTCATTTTTTTGTTTTATTTTTTTGTTTATTTCTTTTTGCGTTTTTATCTTTGCACTCGCTTTTCCGCTTCGCGGCGGTGTTTTTTTGAGACAGAGCAGTGTTCTTTGATTAGTTTTTAAGATATAGACAGAGAAGTAGTACAAGTTACATTTGGCATTATTGCCAGGTGTATAAAAAGAGTCAAACCGTTGATTTATCTATATTTTTATAGATATGAGTTTTTTATACTTCTAATATTTTTGGATATTCGTTCTAAGACAGGCAGATTTTAGGGTACATGGTTTATATATATTATGTACTTTATTCATTTAGATATTTTACAATGGAGAGTTTGATCCTGGCTCAGGATGAACGCTAGCTACAGGCTTAACACATGCAAGTCGAGGGGCAGCATAATTATTGCTTGCAATAATTGATGGCGACCGGCGCACGGGTGAGTATCGCGTATCCAACTTTCCCATAACTAGGGGATAATCCGTCGAAAGGCGGTCTAATACTCTATGTTGTCTATTTATGGCCTCATATTTAGACGAAAGATTTATCGGTTATGGTTAGGGATGCGTCCGATTAGGTAGTAGGCGGGGTAACAGCCCACCTAGCCTACGATCGGTAGGGGTTCTGCGAGGAAGGTCCCCCACATTGGAACTGAGACACGGTCCAAACTCCTACGGGAGGCAGCAGTGAGGAATATTGGTCAATGGACGAGAGTCTGAACCAGCCAAGTAGCGTGCAGGATGACGGCCCTATGGGTTGTAAACTGCTTT
>ERZ773067.271-NODE-271-length-33618-cov-3.649644_pt1 | contig 33618 bp, 30 predicted proteins | sample MGYA00580622_ERZ773067 | MGnify/ENA primary metagenome ERZ773067 (study PRJEB29015, sample SAMEA2737998) | human oral metagenome | biome: human oral; feature: human-associated habitat; material: dental | place: China | collected 2113 ...
CTGCGACAAAACTGCCCGACAAGATCTCCTTGAGCCCCGTACCTTCGCTCTTGCCGCCCTCACCATGCGCATTGACCTTCAAGATCTCCGCCGCTGCGACGCCTTCGGGATAAGCGAGGTCGCTGTGCACGACCATGGCGCGGCGCAGAGGAATCGTAAAGAGCACGCCCAAGCAGCCGCCGCACGCTGCGACGAGAAGCGTCTGCGTGAACTCGAAGCCGTGCCAATAGCCGATCATGAGCATGCCCGGAATGATGAAGATGATCGCGGACAAGGTGCCGGCCGCCGAGGCCTGCGTCTGCACCATGTTGTTTTCCAGGATATTGGAATCCTTCGCCATCTTGAGGACGGCCATCGAGATGACAGCGGCCGGAATGGCGGACGAGAACGTCAGGCCGACCTTCAGCCCCAGATAGACGTTCGATGCCGTAAAGATCACTGTCAATACGGCGCCCAAGAGCATGCCGCGTACGGTAAGCTCAGGTAATCGCAGCTCATGCTGCATGAACTCATTGTGTTCATTTTTCATAGTATCGCTCTCCTTGAGGATTTTCGCCCATGAAACAGGCGTATACGTGCGCGTCTATTATAGCACATATCTATAGAACATATAGCAAAATTTATATAAAAATTGCAAAAATGAATCCATTTTCCCCGTTTTCCCAAACAAGAAATCGCTGCGCAATTTGGCACAGCGATTTCTAGCCATATATCAGCCGGCAAGCTTGCCCTTCATGATGTCGATCGCCTTCAAGAGCTGCACGTCCTGTGCGCCGTCCGCCTGCGGCTCGACGCGGACGTCCGGCTCGATGCCCGTACCGTCGATGCTTCTGCCCGACGGCGTGTAGTACTTGGCAATCGTAAGCTTCAGCGCATCGTCATCGTAGAGCGGCAGGATGACCTGCACGGAGCCTTTGCCATACGATGTCTCGCCGACGAGCGTCGCCGCGCCCGTATCCTGCAGTGCGCCCGCGAGGATTTCGCTCGCCGAGGCGCTGTTGCCGTCGATGAGCACGACGAGCGGATATTTCTCTTCGGAAAGATCCGATTTATACTCTTCGCGCGTTCCGTCCTTCTGCACGACAGAGACGACCGGCCCCTTCGGCACGACCATATTGGCGATTGCCACACAGCTCGTCACAAGTCCGCCGGGGTTCTCGCGCAGGTCGATGATCATGCCCTTGACGCCATCTTTTTCCAGCGCACGATAGGCATCCTTGAACTCATCTGCCGTATGCTCGGAGAACGACGCGATGCGGATGTAGCCGATGCCGTTCGTATCGGGCAGCATTTGCCCTGCGACCGTATGCACCTGGATCGTCGCGCGCCGCACAACGTAGTCCTTATCCTCTTCACCCGCGCGGCGAATCTTAAGCGTCACATCGGTGCCAATTTCGCCGCGAATGTGCAGCACGACCTCTTCCGGCTCAATCTCATTCGTCGGCGTGCCATCGACAGCGATGATCTCATCGCCCGTTTTGATGCCCGCCGCCTCGCTCGGCGTCCCCTCCATGACGGAAATGACCGTGATCTTGTTGTCCTTGAAGCCCATGACGATGCCGACGCCGCCGAAGCTTCCCTCCGTATGCGAGCGCATGAGTTCGTACATCTTGGGATCGAGATAGATGGAATGGGGATCGTCAAGCGTCTTGACCATGCCCGAGATAGCGCCGTCGATGAGATTCGTATAGTCGACGTCGCGCACATACTGTGTCTCAATGAAGCGCAGAGCGCCGAAAAAGCGCAGGACGTCCTTCGTCTTCTGAGCGTTGAATCCCATCAGGGCATAGAAGGCGAAGATCGTCGCGTTGAGCGTCACGACAGCCGTCGCAATGACAAGCAGGAAAACCGTTTTCTTTTTCAAAATATCCTCCACCTATCAAAGGTACCCCATGGGGTCGACAGGTTCGCCGTCAACACGAACCTCGAAGTGGCAGTGCGGCCCTGTGGAATTGCCCGTCGAACCGCATTCGGCGATCGCCTGTCCCTGCGAGACGCTCTGCCCCTCGCTGACGAGGAGCGCTTGGTTGTGCCCATAAAGCGTCGATATGCCGCCGCCGTGGTCAATGATGACAGCGTAGCCATAGCCCGAAATCCAGCCGGCATAAGAGACGATGCCCGCGCCAGCCGCATGGATCGTATCGCCGTAGTCGCCGCCGATGTCGATGCCCGAATGGAAGCGGCTCGCGCCCGTGATCGGATGGACGCGCCAACCGAAGGGCGAGGTGATCGGCCCGCCAAGCGGCCAGTTGAGCGCTCCGCCGCCCGAAAGGGCGGGAGACGCCGGCTGATAGCGGCTGTTTCGGATCATCTGCTCGACTTCCTTGGACGCCGCGAGATTTTCGTTGATGATGCGTTCCTGCGTCGCGCGATCCGTTTCCATCTTGTCAATGATCGCCTGCTTTGCCGCCTGCTTCTTCTCCGCCTCTTTCTTGCGGTCGGCAGCGGAGGCGACGAGCTTTTCCTTCGCCGCCTTGTCCTTTTCCAATTCCTTCTGCGACGTCTCGATCGCGGTCTTTTCCGCAAACACGACCTGCACGAGGTCGTAGTCCTGCTGAATGACGCGCTTCAAGAGATCCATGCGCGTGAAGAAGTCCTGAAAGTCCTTCGCGCCGAAGAGGACGTCGAGATAGTTGATCTGACCGTTGATGTAGATGTCGCGCACACGCTTGGCGAGCTGGTCGCGCTTCACGGCAAAGTCCTTGTTCAATACCTTGAGCTTGTCTTCGTTCTCATCGATGCGCGCCTCGGTCGCGTCAAGTTCCTTCCTCACGTCCTTGTAGGCTTTCGTCGCCTCGTCTGCCGCCTCATCGACAGCACGCTTCTCCTCGGAAAGTCCCTCGATCCTAGACTCGATCTCGTTCTTCTTCTTCTGCGCCTGCTCCGCCTTTTCGATATGCGCGTCGCGCTGCTCCTCCAAGGTCTCGGCCTGCGCGAGCGGCGCAAGCGTCATCAAATAGACGGCAGAAAGAAGCGCCGCCGCCGCTTTCTTCCCCTTTTTCCCTCCTGCGGGATAAAAAACCATGAGAAAAGCCTCCTATACCTTGAGGAATCGCTTCAAGGAAATCGTGCTGCCCAAGGCGCCGATGCCCATGCCGCTCAAGACCATCACGAGGCTGATGAAGTTGACAAACGGGTACTGCGGTATGAGCGGCAGAAACGCCAACGTACTGTAAACCTTCGCCGTGATCAGCCCGTAAATGCTTCGAAGCGCGATGGAAGCGAGGACGCCGCCGAAGAAGCCGAGCACGACGCCCTCCAAGAGGAACGGCCAGCGGATGAACCAATCCGTCGCGCCGACGTATTTCATGATGGCGATTTCTTTGCGGCGCGCAAAAACCGTCAGGCGGATCGTGTTCGAGATGATGAAGAGCGTCGCGCCCGCTAGGAGCAGCATGAGCGTGAAGCCGAAGATACGCACGAGGCGCGTCATGTCGAAGAGGTGCTCGACGACGTCCTGCCCATACTTCACCGACTCGACGCCGCCGAACTTCTCGATTGCCTTCGCTGCCGTCTCCACCATCGTCGGCTGCTTGACCGTGACCTCGAAGGCGTTCGGCAGAGGATTCTTGTCGCCGAGCGCATCGAGCAGATACTTCTGGTCGCCGAGCCTTTCCCTCAGTCGCACGATGGCGTCCTCGCGGCTCACATACTGCACGCTCTCAATGCCCTGCATCTTCTTCAAGTCGTCTTCGAGATCGTCGATTTCCGATCCTTTGAGCTTGTCGTCCAAATAGACGTTGATCTGCACCTGTGATTCAAGCATAGACGCCATGCGGTTCATGTTGAGCACGATGATGAGGAACATGCCGAGCACGAAGAGCGATACGGCGACCGTGCTGATGGAGGCGAACGACATCCAGTTGTTGCGCTTGATCGATATGCAGACCTCGCGCACGAAATACTCCGTCGTCCTAAGCTTCATAGCCGTACCCTCCCTTCACCTCGTCGCGCACGATGCGTCCGCCCTCAATGGCGATGACGCGCTTCTTCATCGTATCCACGATGTTCTTGTCGTGCGTCGCCATGACGATCGTCGCTCCCGCATCGTTGATGCGGCGAAAGATGTCCATGATCTCCCACGACGTATCAGGATCGAGATTGCCCGTCGGCTCATCGGCGATGATGAGCGCGGGATCGTTGACGATGGCGCGTGCAATGGCCACGCGCTGCTGCTCGCCGCCCGAAAGCTGCGACGGGAAATTCTTCCACTTCTCGCGCAGTCCCACGATGTCGAGGACGGCGTTCACACTGCGCTGCATGAGACGGCGCGGCGCTTCGATGACCTCCATGGCAAACGCGACATTCTCATAGACCGTCTTGTCAGGCAAAAGGCGATAGTCCTGGAAGATCACGCCGAGGCCACGCCGCATGTACGGCACATCCTTCGGGCGAAGTTTCATCATATCGTGCCCGTTGACGCGCAGACTCCCGCTCGTCGGCAGAATTTCCCGAAGCAGCATGCGCACGAAGGTCGACTTGCCCGCACCGCTCGCCCCCACGAGAAAGACGAAATCCCCCTTCTCGATCCTGACATTCACATGGTCGAGCGCCACCGTGCCATTGTCATAAACCTTGGAAACATCCTTCATATAAATCATTGCAATGAATTCCCCCATCGTAAGGAAACACCGATAATTTCAGCACCGATCAGACGGACTTTTTTATCAGCGATTCCCAAGCGCCGATTTTTGGCATTTGTGTCTATTATACCACATTTCTTCCAATTTCACTTCCTTAATTATAGTGCGAGAATAAAAAGTCGCCGAAACCATACGGAATCGGCGATCTTTCATCAAAGTTTCATCCTGCTCATTCAAAAAGATAAGCGTACCTCTCCTTGAATTCTTCCTTTTCCATGTGATAGGCGTTGGCAAGGCCGGGATCGTCGAGGTCTGCCTTTTCCATGCGCATCATGAAGCCGCGCGCGATCTTGTAATGGACGGACTCGATGTTGACCTTGCGCACCTTCGTCTTGCCCGTCTCAGGATCCTTGATCTCGTCGAAGAAGAGCGGTTTCGCCTGATTGTCCTGCAAGGTGATGAGCGCTCCCGACTCGCCGCGCATGAGGAACTGCACAGCTTCGTATCCCAGGGAGCGCGCGTAATCGATGTCGTAGGCAATCGGTGCGGCACAGCGCAATTCGTAGCCAATTTCCTTGTCCACGATGGCAATCTTGATGCCGATCTTCTTGACCTCGGCGAGCACTGCCTGCTTCAGGATCTCACCGAAGTCAAGCTCCGCATAGCGGATATGGCCATGCTCGTCGAGCACAAGGTTGCCGAGTTTCTGGAAGTCCTCCGGCGCAATCTTCTCGATGACGCCTTCGGCGATGACAGCAACGCCGTAGTTGTGCCCCGTCAAGTAACGCTTGACGATCGATCCTGTGATGATGTCAACAACCTGCTGCAAGGGGATGGATTCCGCTGCGAACTCCTCGGGGATGATCGTCAAGGCTGCCCCTGCCGAACGCCCCATGCCAAGCGCCAAGTGTCCCGCCGTACGCCCCATAGCAATCGTGAAGTACCAGCGGTTGTTGCTCGTACGTGCGTCTTCCATGAGGTTCTCGATTTCCTCCGTGCCAAAGGCACGCGCCGTCTCGAAGCCAAATGTCGGAATGCCTTCGGGCAGCGGCAGATCGTTGTCGATGGTCTTCGGCACATGGACGACGTTGATCGTCTTGCCGATCTGGCGCGCGTAGTTCGACACCGCCATGGCGCTATACGCCGTGTCGTCGCCGCCGATGGTCACGACATGTGTGACGCCCAATTCCGTCAGGGTATCGACGACCGTGCGCAGATCGGACTCCTTCTTCGTCGGATTGTAGCGCGACATCTGCAGGATGCAGCCGCCCGTCAGATGGATGCGGTTCACTCGCTCCATGTCGAGACGCACATACTTCTTCTCGCCGCGTGCGAGGCGTGAAAAGCCGTCGTAAATGCCGAGCACATCCCAGCCATGACGGTCGGCCTCGATGGTCACGGCGGAAATGACACTGTTGATGCCGGGCGCAGGCCCGCCGCCACAGATAATGGCGATGACATTCTTGATTCCAATCATGAAAAAGCCCCCTCTTCCATTTTGCGCATGAATTTTATTGCTTCATATTGAACTTACTATTCTAATTCTGTCAAAAAAACAATTTTCCTGCCGCAGATACCAGTCAGAGAGAAGAAACTTCTGAATCTCGCATCGTCAAGTATCGATTCAGACGAATCGCACGCCTGCCCGATGCATATTTCAAGCGCCGTATTCTTTCGCCAGCTTCTCAAAGAGCGGCAGAGAGCGTTCGATCGTCTGCTCCTTGATGCAGTAGGACGCGCGGAAGTGTCCGGGGCAGCCGAAGTCCGTGCCGGGGACGAGCAAAAGGTCGTACTTTTTGGCGCGCTCGCAGAAGGCATAGTCGTCCGCCTCCAGCGACTGCGGGAAGAGGTAGAACGCGCCCTGCGGCTTGACACACGAGAAGCCCGCGCGCACGAGTCCCTCGTAGAGCATCGTGCCGTTCTTCTCGTACGGCGTTATATCCGAGGACAGCCTCGCGCAGCGCGCGACGACGAGCTGCCACAAAGATGGCGCATTCACATGCGTGAGGACGCGCGCCGCACCTGCGACAGCGCCGTAGACACTCGAAAAGTCCGCGACCTCATCGGGCACGACGATGTAGCCGATGCGCTCTCCTGCAAGCGAGAAGGACTTGCTGTACGAATAGCAGACGAGCGTATTCTCGTAATACTTCGTGATGTACGGCACCTCGCAGCCGTAAGCGATCTCGCGGTACGGCTCATCAGAAATGAGGAAGATCGGATGATCGTATTCCTGCTGTTTCTTGCGAAGGAGTGCGGCAAGGTCTTTGATCGTCTTCTCAGAGTATACGGCGCCGCTCGGATTGTTCGGCGAATTGACGATGACGCCCTTCGTCCTGGGCGAAAGACGCTCCTCCAAGGCGGCGAAGTCGATCTGAAAATCCTCCGTCTTGGCGGGCACGACGCGAAGATTCGCGCCGACGGACTCGACAAAGCAGCGATACTCGGGAAAGAACGGCGCAAAGGCGACGAACTCGTCGCCCTCCCCGGCGAGCGCCTTGAAGCACACGGTGATCGCCGCCGCCGCGCCCGCCGTCATGAAGAGGTTCTTGCCCGAAAAGTGCGTGCCAAAGCGCTCGTTGATACTCGCGGCGAGCGTTTCGCGCACGGCGGGATTGCCCGGCGCGATGGTGTAGCCGTGCACCGCCTGCGGCTCCATCTCCGTCATGATTGCAAGAACCGCCTGCTTGATGAAATCGGGCGCAGGGACATTGGGATTGCCGAGGCTGAAATCGCAGATGTTTTCCTCCCCCACCTCCTGCGCTCGCTTCCTGCCGTACTCAAAGATCTCGCGGATCGTCGACTTCTTCGTGCCGAGTTCCCGCATCTTTTCCGATACCATTATGCCAAACCCTCTTCATTCTCACAGAAATAACGCATGCTCGTCTTCTTCCACTCCTTGACGGAGTAGAGCATGACGCGCTCTTCAAGACCGCACTCTGCCGCGAGCGCAGCGGCGATCTCCTCACACTCGGCGCGGCTCTTCGCATGAATCATCGTGTAGACGTTGTACGGCCAATCTTCCGCCGTATCGCGGTCGTAGCAATGCGACACCGCAGGACTTTCGCACATACATCGCGCGATCTCGTCCATGCGCTCGGGCGGCACGACCCATGCGCACAGAACGTTTGCCGTGAAGCCCGCCGCGCGATGCTGAAGCACGGCTCCCATCTTGCGTATCTGCCCGTTTTCCTTGAAACGGCGCAGACGGAGCAGAAGCTCTTCCTCGCCGATGCCGACCTTGGCGGCGATCTCCTTGTACGGTTCTTCCACAAGCGGGAAATCCCCCTGCATGGCACGCGTGATCTTCCTGTCGATTTCATCGAGCATTTCCATCGTGACGCCCCCCTATCCGAGCTTGAACTGCACGTTGACCTTATACTTCTTGTGCGAGGCAAGGTTCAACAGAGCCTCGACCCCGGGAAGCGCTCGAATCTCCGCGAGAATCCTGCGGCGCATTTCCTCGTTCGGCGTGAGCAGCGTGAACCAAAGGTTGTACCTGCCCTCGCGCTCGTAGTTGTGCGTCACACCCACATGGCGATTCACGGCCTCCGCCACGCTTTTCATCGCCTCGGGCTTCACGCGAAGCGCCACGAGCGTGCCGCGGTAGCCCATCTTCGCCGAGTCGAAAAACGGCCCGATGCGGCGCAGATACCCTTGCTCCTTGAGTTCTTTCACGCGCGAAAGAATGGTCTTCTCGTCCGACTCCAAGCCTTGCGCCAAGTCAGCAAAAGGCCGGCTGCTGATGGGCAAGCCGGCCTGCAAGACGTTGAGGAGCTTCTTGTCAAAAGCTGTCAACATATTTTCACCCTCATTTTCTCTGGGGAATTTCTGGCAATACACCCTTCCTTCATTCTATCAGAACGTTCGCTATCGCGTCAAGCAATTCTGAACGCCCTTCATTTTTTACCGAAGAATACGGCAGAATATCAAGCTCCGCGACGCCGAGCGCCTTTCGCATGGCAGCGATGCTCTTCTTCTGCTCGTTGCGGCTCAGCTTGTCCGCCTTCGTCGCTATGACGAGCACGGGCAGTCCCTTCGCCACCAGCCATTGGAACATCTCAATATCCGAAGCCATGGGTTCGTGGCGGATGTCCATGAGTTGGCACACGAACTGCAAATCCTCGCTTTGCAGCAGGTACGCCTCGATGAAGCGCGACCAGATCTTGCGGTTCTTCTTCGCTGTGCGCGCATAACCGTAGCCCGGCAGATCGACGAGGTAGAAGTCGCGCCGCTCGTCTTCCCCCTCGATTTTCGCGCCAAGCTCGTAGAAGTTGATCGTCTGTGTCTTGCCGGGCTGTCCCGAGACGCGAGCGAGATTCTTCGTGCGTGCGAGCGAGTTGATGAGCGACGACTTGCCGACGTTCGAGCGTCCGATGAAGACGATCTCCCTGCGACGCACTTCGGGGTACTGCTCCTTCTTTACGGCGGAGGCAATGTACTTGCCCTGCGTGATCGTGACCCTATCTGGCATGTGCGCCCCCCTTTTGCGGCACGAGCGCCTCAGCGAGAACCTCGTCCATCGTTTCCACGGGAACGAAGGCGAGCTTTTCGCGCACCTCCTGCGGAATGTCTTCGATGTCGCGCTCATTCTCCTTCGGCAGCACGATGCGCGTCATGCCTTCGCGGTACGCCGCCAAGACTTTTTCTTTCAGCCCGCCGATGGCGAGCACGCGTCCGCGCAGCGTGATCTCCCCCGTCATGGCGACGTCACTTCTGACCTTTCGCCCCGTCAGCGCCGAAATCATCGCCGTCGCCATCGTGATGCCCGCCGACGGGCCATCCTTCGGAATCGCGCCCTCGGGCAGATGAATGTGGATGTCGCGCTTCTCGTAGAAGTCGCTGTCTATGCCGAATTTCTCCTGTCGACTGCGAATGTAGGAAAGCCCCGCGCGCGCCGACTCCTGCATGACATCGCCGAGCTGTCCCGTCAAGATCAGCTTGCCCTTGCCCGCGAGCACCGTGACCTCCGTCGGCAGGATGTCGCCGCCGACCTCCGTCCATGCCATGCCTGTCGCCACGCCGACTTCGGGCTTCTTCTCTGCCTTCTTCCTGAGAAACTTTGGACGCTCCAAGAAGTCTCTGAGATTCTTCTTCGTCACGCGCACGGACTTCTTCTCGCCCTCGACGATGAGCCGTGCCGCCTTGCGGCATACATGGCCGATCGTGCGCTCAAGCTCGCGCACGCCCGATTCGCGCGTGTACTCGACGATCATCTTTTCGATGACGCCTTCGCCAAATTGCAGGTCACGCGCCTTCAGGCCGTTCGCCGTGCGCTGGCGTCCGACGAGATAACGCTTGGCGATCTCCAGCTTCTCCTGCTCGGTGTAGCTCGACAGCATGATGATCTCCATGCGATCGCGCAGGGCGCGCGGGATATTCGCGAGACTGTTCGCCGTGACGATCCAAAGAACCTCGGAGAGATCGAAGGGAAGCTCGACATAATGATCGCTGAACGTCGTGTTCTGCGCGGGATCGAGCACTTCGAGGAGCGCCGCCGACGGATCGCCCTTGTAGTCCATGGCAATCTTGTCCACCTCGTCGAGCAGGAATACGGGATTCTTCGTTCCCGCCTTGCGCAGCCCTTCCATGATGCGTCCCGGCATTGCACCGACGTAGGTGCGGCGATGCCCGCGAATCTCCGCCTCGTCACGGATGCCGCCCAGAGACGCACGCACGAATTTCCTGCCCGTCGCCCGCGCCACGGAGCTTGCCAGAGACGTCTTGCCAACGCCCGGCGGGCCTACGAGGCACAGGATCGGCGCATGCTGCTCCTTCGTGAGCTGGTGGACGGCGAGGTATTCGAGGATGCGCTCCTTGACCTTCTTGAGTCCGTAGTGATCCTCGTTCAAGACCGTTTCCGCCGCCTTGATGTCGATGTTGTCCTCCGAGGAAATCATCCACGGAAGCTCAAGCAATGTCTCAATATAGGTGCGTATGACGCCCATCTCGGCGGACATGCTCGCTTGCCCCTCCATGCGGTGGATTTCCTTCTCGATCGTCTTCCGCACGTCCTCGGGATATCCTCCCTCAGCGAGTTTCTTGCGGTACGCTTCGATGTCCGCCGCCTTGTCGTCCTCGTCGCCCAGCTCCTTTTGAATCGCCTTAATCTGTTCGCGCAGGTAATAGTCCTTCTGGATCTTTTCCATCTGTTTGCGCACGCGCATGCCGATCTTGCGCTCCATCTCAAGCACTTCAAGCTCACGTGCCAGAATCTTGTAGAGAAGCTCCATGCGATTCTTGATGTTGATCTGCTCAAGGAGCGCCTGCCTGTCCTCAACCTTGAGGCTCAAGTGGCTGGCGATGAGGTCGCCCAAGCGTCCCGCATCGTCGAGAATCGCCACGGAAACAAGCGTCTCGGCGGGAATCTTCTTGCTGAGTTTCACCCATTGCTCGAATTCATGCACGACGGCGCGTGTCAAAGCCTCCATCTCCATGGATTCCTCCACGACCTCGGCGTATTCGACGACCGTCACCTCGGCAAAGGTTTCCATCTCTTCATACGCTTCGATTGCCGCACGCTTCTGCCCCTCGACGAGCACGCGCAGAGCGCCGCCCGGAAGCTTCAGCAATTGGCGCACCTCAGCGATCGTGCCGACATCGTAGAGATCTTTTTCTCCCGGCTCATCGGTCTCGGCATTCTTCTGCGCCACGAGCAGGATCTGACGATCGCGCACCATCGCTTCCTCCAAGGCTGCCACGGAGCGCTCCCTGCCAACGTCGAGATGGATGATCATGAATGGAAACACAATCATTCCACGCAGAGGCAGGAGCGGCAGCTTACGTATTTCCGACATAAACAATCCTCCTGAATATAGAAAAAAGGGGACGCTGCTTGCCGCAGCGCCCCCTTTCGATGCTCAAGCCGATGCTTCCTTGTCCGTGCCTTTCGTCTTCGCCTTCGCCTTGTCAATCGTCAGCACAGGATCCTTCTTGTCCGAAATGACCTCCTTCGTGACGCGACAGTGCGAAGCCCCGTCGACCGACGGCACCTCGTACATGACGTTGCGCATGATGCTCTCGATGATCGAGCGCAGACCTCGCGCCCCCGTCTTTCGCTTCAAGGCTTCCTTTGCAATCAGATGAAGCGCCTCTTCGTCGAAATCGAGCTTCACGCCGTCCATCTCCAAGAGCTTCTGATACTGCTTGGCGAGCGCGTTCTTCGGCTCGGTCAGGATGCGTACGAGCGTATCTTCACCGAGCGCTTCAAGCGTCACAACGATTGGAAGTCTTCCGATGAACTCGGGAATCAGGCCGTTCTTCAGCAAATCCTCCGGCAGGATGTGGCGCAGCGTTTCCCCGATGTTGCGCTCCACCTTCGACTCGATTTCCGCGCCAAAGCCCATGTTCTTTTTACCAAGACGCGCCTCGATGATCTTCTCGATGCCGTCGAATGCGCCACCGCACAGGAACAGGATATTCGTCGTGTCGATCTGAATGAGTTCCTGGTGCGGATGCTTGCGCCCGCCCTGCGGCGGTACGGAAGCCACCGTTCCCTCCAAGATTTTGAGGAGCGCCTGCTGCACGCCCTCGCCCGAGACATCGCGCGTGATGGACGGATTCTCCGATTTGCGTGCGATCTTGTCGATCTCGTCGATGTAGATGATGCCTTTCTCCGCTTTCTCGACATCGTAGTCGGCCGCCTGTATGAGCTTTAAAAGGATATTCTCCACATCCTCGCCGACGTAGCCGGCTTCCGTCAGAGACGTCGCATCGGCGATGGCGAACGGTACGTTGAGGATCTTGGCGAGCGTCTGCGCCAAGAGCGTCTTGCCACTGCCCGTCGGGCCGATCATGAGGATGTTCGACTTCTGCAGCTCGACCTCGTCTGCCTTCCCCTGCGTGCGATTGATTCGCTTGTAGTGGTTGTAGACGGCAACGGAAAGCGATTTTTTCGCTTCCTCCTGCCCAATCACGTATTGGTCGAGGATCTGGCGAATCTCCTTCGGTTTCGGCACATCCTTGAGTTCCACTTCGATATCTTCACTGAACTCTTCCTCGATGATCTCGTTGCAAAGTTCGATGCATTCATCGCAGATGTAGACGCCCGGACCTGCCACAAGTTTTCTTACCTGTTCCTGCGACTTGCCGCAGAAGGAGCACTTGAGCTGGCCCTTTTCATCCCCAAACTTCAACATGATACCACCTCTTACTCCTTGGGCTTCTCAATTTTGACAGGACGCGTGATGACCTCGTCGATGAGACCGTATTCCTTCGCCTCCTCTGCCGTCATGAAATTGTCACGCTCCGTGTCGGCGATGAGCTTTTCACGCGGCTGCCCCGTGTGCTTGGCGAGGATGTCGTTGCCGACTTCCCTGAGGCGCAGAATCTCCTTCGCCTGAATCTGGATATCCGTCGACTGTCCCTGTGCACCGCCCAAAGGCTGATGAATCATGATGCGTGCCAGAGGAAGCGCGTAGCGCTTGCCCTTCGCGCCCGCCGTCAGGAGCAAAGAGCCCATGCTCGCCGCCTGCCCAATGCAGATCGTCGACACGTCGGGGCGGATGTACTGCATCGTGTCGTAGATGGCAAGACCTGCCGTCACGACGCCGCCCGGGCTGTTGATGTAAAGGTGGATGTCCTTATCGGGATCTTCCGACTCAAGGAAGAGGAGCTGCGCGACGACGACATTCGCGACGTTGTCGTCGATCGGCCCGCCGACGAAGACGATGCGATCCTTCAAGAGACGCGAATAAATATCGTAGGCGCGCTCTCCTCGATTCGACCGCTCGACCACCATGGGAACATAACTGTTCATATAGCTGTTCATGCAATCACTCCATATATGACGACGTCAACGACCGTGAAAGAACGTGACATCACTTCGCGGCGTTGTCCAAGATGAACTGCGACGTCTTCTTTCTGAGAACCGTCGTGATGAGATCGCCGATGCGGCCCTGCTCCTTGACGACCTTCCGAACCTGCGCCGGCGTCGCGCCGTAGGTCAGTGCCATCGCCGCAACCTCGTCGTCAAGATCCTTGCCTTCGACCTTGATGTCCTCGGCCTTCGCCACAGCTTCCAGCATGAGGTCGGTCTTGACGTTCTCCTCAGCCGTCTTCTTGTACTGCTCGCGAATCTGGTTGAGGTCAGTGCCCGCGTACTGCAGGTACTGCTCAAGCTTCATGCCCTGCTGCTCCAGGCGCATCGCCATCTCCTGAATCATCATCGTCACGCGGTTCTCGATCATGACGGCAGGAATGTCGACCGTGATGTTCTCCGTCGCCTTCTCGATGACGGCGACCTTGTAGTCGTTATCTGCCTTCTGCTGCGCGGCATGCTCAAGGTTCTTGCGGATGTCGGCACGAAGCTCTTCGACCGTCTGGAACTTGCTGACCTTCTTGGCAAACTCATCGTCGAGTTCAGGCAGCTGACGCTCCTTGATGCTGTGAATCGTGCACTCGAACTTTGCGGGCTTTCCTGCGAGATCCTTCGAGTGGTACTCCTCGGGGAACGTCACATTGACGTCGCGCGCCTCGCCGATCTTCGCACCGATGAGCTGATCCTCAAAGCCCGGGATGAAGCGGTTCGAGCCGATTTCGAGCGGATAGTCCTTGCCCTCGCCGCCTTCAAATGCCTCTCCGTCAACGAAGCCCTTGAAGTCGAGCGTCACGAGGTCGCCGTTCTTGACCTCAGCGCCCTCGGCGGCATCGACCATCTGGCTGCGGCGACGACGCATGCTCTCGATTTCCTTGTCGATGTCCTCATCCGTAATCTCATCGACCTTCTTCTCAACCTGGATGCCCTTGTACTCACCGAGCGTTACCTCGGGCTTTGCCGTGAAGCGTGCCTTGAAGACGACATCCTTTCCTTCTTCCAGTGTCACAACCTCGATATCGGGGCGCGAAACGGGCGTCACGTCCTGCTCCTTCAGGGCATCGGCAAATGCCTTGTCCGCCACGGCGTCAAATGCCGTATCAAGAATCGCCTGCTTGCCGACGCGCTGCTCGATGATATGGCGCGGCGCCTTGCCCTTGCGGAAGCCCGGGATGCTCACGCGGTTCGCAAGATCCTTGCAAGCCTTCGCCTCGGCCTTCTTCAAGACCTCCGCTTCTACCTCTATTGTCAGCACGACCTCGTGGTTGTCCATCTTCTCTGCAGTAACCTTCATAGTATGAAATACCCTCCTAAATGTTCCTTCATCGATGGTTTCCAAGGGACAAAAGCAAGGGCGTCCCCCTTGCAATCCCATTTTGCCATACTATTCATGATACCATACTCAAATGGGAAATACAAGCATTTCTCCCACGGATTATTCATTCGATGCTCGCGGTTTGCCGCGTGCAAAACCACCGAATCTCTGCTATAATGAAGCCGTCTTTTCTATTGTATCGAAGGAGGCTGTCCATGCTCAAGAATCCCATGAACATCGTCAAGCTCGTCGCCCTCTTCCTCTCGTGCGCTCTCCTCTATGCAATCCACCTTGCCAATCCAACGTTTTTTCCCGAACTCTGGCGGGTCTTAAAGAGCGGCGATCTCCTTGCGACGGCAGAATACATCCGTTCTTTCGGCTCTTGGGCGATGTTTTTCAGCTTCTGGCTCGTGCTCTTCGTCAATGCCATCGGCTTTCCGCCCGCCATCATCTTCTCCACAGCGAACACCCTGATCTTCGGCATTGTGCCGGGCATCGTCCTCTCCGTCATCGCCGAGACCGTCGGCGTCACGATCAGCTTCCTGTTGCTGCGCTTTCTCTTCCGCGCCTCGGCAGAACAGCTGATCGCCAAGCACCCGAGGCTCAAGAAGGTCGACGCCTACAGCGGCAAGAACGGCTTCACCGTTATGCTCATCGCACGCATGGTGCCTTATGTCCCATCGGCACTTCTGAACGCACTCGGCGCCCTGAGCGCCATCAGCCTCAGGGACTACGTCATCTCCTCCTTCGTCGGCAAATTTCCCTCAACCGCCATCGAGGCGATCATCGGGCACGATACCGTACTTAAAAATCCCGACCCGACGCGCCTCGTCCTCGTATGCATCGCAGCCGTCCTCCTCGTCATCGGCGCCTGGTACTACGAGAAGCGCGTCGAGAAGAAGGCGGATGCCATGCAGAAAATCCTCGACGAACACGCAAAAATGCAAAAGAAGAAGCCTGCAAAATAGCCCGCAGGCTTCTTCTTTTGTCCCGCACAAGCTGTCAAACAGGCTGTAAAAAGGCTTCCGAGCAAAATACTCGGAAGCCTTGAAATCTCTATGGTGCCGAAGGCCGGACTCGAACCGGCACGTAGGGAACTACGCTTGATTTTGAGTCAAGTGCGTCTGCCAATTCCGCCACTTCGGCACATGATGCGGCAACAGAAGAAATGATACCATTCTCTTGTGGTTTTGTCAATAGGAGCGTCAAGAGTTTTTAAGCGGCTGCCGCGTTGCGAGTTTACGGTTACGAATACACGCTTCACAAACTTCAGATGAAAAGCTCGATCGCACGCGGCACAACCTCGACGTGCATGGGAAGAGGCGGCCCCTGCTCGCCGTCCACATCGCTCAAAAGTGGTGCATCCGCCGCGATGCGAAACTCGCTCGCCTGCAAATACAGCACGTTCTTCTCCGAAATTCCCCTGCCCGAAACGATCTCCGCCGTCAGAGCGACGAGTTCCGGCAGACTGCACTTCTTCACGAGCAGCAAATCGAACTTGCCGTCATCGATGCTCGCGTGCGCTGCCACGTTGTTGAAACTGCCGACGATGCCGCTGTTGGCGATGACGAAGAGGAAGCCCTCCTCCTCGCGCATCTCGCCGTCCGCCTCGATGGAAAACTTCACCGACCGGAACTTCGGCAGTTCACTGATGCCCTTCAGGTAGTACGCCATCTTGCCCAGTGTGTTCTTCAGCCGCACATCGACCTCATGCGCGATATTCGTCATGACGCCGGCGCTCGCAACATTGATGAAGTATTCTTCCCCGATGCGCCCGAGATCAACGCGCATCGTCTTGTGCGCAAGGATGCGTTCGATATAGGCTTCCAAGCCATCTGCAAGACCGAGGTACGTCGCAAAATCGTTCGACGTGCCGCTGCCGATGATCGCGAGGGGAACCGCAAGTTTTTCACGTACGATCACGTTGACGACCTCGTGCACCGTGCCGTCGCCGCCCGCGACAAGCACCCCCTCGGCCTCGGATTCCCGCACATAGAGCGCGAGATTCGTAAGCTCGCGATCCGTGCGGTAGAGGACAAGCATGCAGCCGAGTTTCTGGAAGCGCCAGATCATTTCATCGAGCCGCTGCTTGAACGATGCATTGCCCGAGACAGGATTATAGACCAGCAGAAACTTTCTCATCCCTTCGCCCCCTCAACGCTGCGGAAAATGCCAATGCGGCGCAAAAAACGAATGCTCAAAGAGCCGATGAACGGAATGCGCGCCATATCCTCTTCGAGCAGTCCGCGCACGAGAATCAGCGCCGCGACGTAGACGATGACGCCGACGAACACCGAGCCGAAGGTCGCCACGGCATTGACGGCGAGCGTACTCATGACAAAGCTGTAGAAGAGATACACAGCGCCCGCCATGAAGGCAGCCGCCGCCATCGTCTTAAAGAGCTGCAGCAGCTCCATGCGATAGCCGATATAACGCCAGATGAAGTAAAGGTTGATGACAGCGGCAACCCCCATATCCGCCGCCGTCGCCCAAGCCGCGCCCATGATGCCGAGCCAAGGGATCGCCGTCAAAATCCAGTTGAGGGCGACCTTGACGGCAGCGGCAAGAATCATGTTGATCATCGGGATCTTCGGATGCCCGAGCCCTTGCAGGACCGCCGTCGACACCTGATGCAGGCCGAGGAGCACGATGGAAAACGACGAGACGAGCACGGCGGGGCCCGCGCCCGGCGCATTGTAAATGAGCGTCGAGATCGGCGTCGCGAGCACGAACACGACGACGAATGCAGGGAAGCAAACGAAGTTCGATATGCGCACGGCGGCCGCCGTTTGATTGTAGACGCGCTGCGTGTCCTTCAAAGCTCGCGCCTCGGAAATCGCCGGCACGATGCTCACCGCCAAGGACGCCGTGAGGATTGTCGCGAGATTGACGAGCGGCACCGCCATGCCCGTGAGGTAGCCGAACAACTCCGTCGCCTGCGGCACCGTATAGCCCGCGACCTCAAGACGCTGCGGCACGATCAGGAGGTCGAGGTTCGACACGATCGGCAGCATGATGCTCGCCGCCGACACGGGCAGGGCGAGCGAAAAGATGCGTCGGACGATCGCCCCGAGAGGCGCCGGCGCTTCCCCCGGCGGCGGCGCGAGATTCGGGCCGTACTCACGCTCGATGTCCTTGTCCAGCTTCCAATGATAGTAGACGAGCACGAGGAGTCCGCCGATAGCGCCGGCAAATGCGCCGAGGCTCGCGCCCGCCGCCGCATAGTCGAGTCCCATCGGCAGGAGAAGGCTCGCGAAGAGCACCATCGTGAGCACGCGAAAGATCTGCTCGACGATCTGCGAAACCGCCGTCGGCGTCATGCGCTGCCAGCCTTGCAGATAGCCGCGCGAGCTTGCGAGCAAGGTCACGAAAAAAATCGTCGGCGAGAGCGCCACGACTGCCATATAGGCGCGCGGATCACGAATGAACTGCCACTCGATGAGCCAGCCTGCGCCAAAGTACGTCAAAAGGGAAAACAAAAGCCCCGTAAAAACCATCAAGGTCATCGATATGCGGAATACGCGCCGTGCGCCGAAAACGTCCTTCAAGGCGACGCGCTCCGCCGTAATGATCGATATGGCGACAGGCACACCCGCCTGCGAAATGCTCATGGCGAAAAAATAAATCGGGAAAGCCATCTGATAAAGCCCGATGCCCTCGCCGCCCAAGATGCGCGAAACGAAAATCCAATTCAAGGAACCGATGACCTTCACGACGAAGCTTGCCACCGTCAAGATCAAAGTTCCCTTGAGGAAACTCTCCGCTTTGCTCTTGCCTGTAGATTTTTGACTGCTGATACGAAACACCGCCTAACTGCCCAATTCCCCTCGTCGATTCTTCCCTGCAATCCGAGATATGGAAAAGCCGCTTTGCAAAAATGTACGAATTTCTATATAATAAGGGGAATGATGCATCTTCTGCACCCTAAGGCTTAACGTAGGAATTATACCATTTCTGCCGGAAATATACTAGGTCGATTTTGTTACAAAACTTGAGGTGTCTTCTCTATGGAAATCAATCTCATCGGTTTCAATACGACGCTCGGCAAGAAGAAGCCGGAAAATATCATCAACAAGACCGCTCCGTGTCCTTTCTGTGACCGTGAAAATCTCTCGGGCATCGTCGATACGGACGGCGACCTCGTGCTGCTCAAGAACAAGTACAACGTCATCGAAGACGCCGACCAGTTCGTCCTCATCGAGAGCAAAGTCTGCCACTCCGACATGCCCGACTACTCCGCCGAGCACATGCGCCGCCTCATTCGTTTCGGCGTGCATCACTGGCAGAAGATGCAGAATTCGGGAAAGTACGAGACCGTCATCTTCTTCAAGAATTTCGGCCCCCTCTCGGGCGGTACGCTGCGTCACCCCCACATGCAGATCGTCGGCTTCCACTCGCTCAACGAAAACCTGACCTTCGACCCCCTGGAATTCGAGGGACTGACCATACACGAGGAAAACGACGTCGACTTCAACATCGCGACATGCCCGCGCATCGGCTTCAGCGAATTCAATGTCGTGCCCAAGACGAACGAACCCCTGGACACCGTAGCCGACGACATACAGATTGCCGTCGACTATCTCATGCACCACTTCAACAAGCGATGCAACAGTTACAACATCTTCTTTTACCAGGAACGGGGTGTCCTGCGCGCCAAAATCATGCCGAGATTCGCTACCTCCCCCCTCTTCATCGGCTACAACATCCGCTTTCGCCCGAGCAACTTGGAGGATTTGCGAAACAATGTGCGGAAAATCTATTTCAGCGAAACGTAGCAAACGAAAACGACAGCGATTGCAAAAGGGAAAGCCCGCAGTTCCGACAGACTGCGGGCTTTCCTCACTCCGTATCAAAAAGCAGCGTCACAGGCCCGTCATTGACCGATGTGACCTGCATATCTGCGCCGAAACTGCCGTGCTCGACGCGAAATCCCAGAGCGCGGCAATGCGCCATGAAACTCTCGTAGAGCGGCTCGGCAATCGCGGGCTTCGCGGCCTTGGAAAAACCCGGGCGGCGGCTCGAAAGGTCGGCGTAGAGCGTGAACTGCGAGACGACGAGGAGCGCGCCGCCGACATCTTCGAGCGCGAGATTCATCTTGCCCGCCGCGTCGGAAAAGACGCGCGTACGGCAGATTTTTTCTGCGAGGCGCTTCGCCTCTTCTTCCCCGTCTGCCGGTCCCACGCCCAGAAGGACGAGAAAGCCCTCTTTGATCTCGCCCGTCACTGCACCGTCAATGGAGACGGCGGCCTCCTTCACCCTCGTCACGACTGCCCGCATAAACTCATTCCTTCCTACAGCAAAAACCACGCCAACAGCAAAACACCCGCAAAGCCGAAAGTCTAAGCAGCGCCCGCCGTCCAAATCTCAATTCGTCCAGCGATCGGCAAAGGCGAATACATGGCGGTAGTAATTCTCCGGATCTTTCGCCTTCGCCGCCGCATGCCACGCGCCCTCGACCGTCAGCACTTCCTTCTGCGGCGCGCTCGACGCCGCCGCCAATTCCTGCATCATGCTGTAAGGTACGAGCAGGTCGGACGTGCCGTGGATGAAGAGCGTCGGCGCCTTCATGCGGCGCACGGCGTCGATCGCCGAGGCGTCAGAGAGCGCCGCCCCCGTCTTCTTGCGGCTCATGTAATCCATGCCGCGCATGATGACGGATGCCGGCAGGTTGAAGCTCTCCATCTTGCGCACGAACATATCTTCAGCACTCGTATAGCCCGAGTCCTCAATAACGGCGACAAGGTTCTGCGGCACATCGTCCCGCCCTGCCGCGAGAAGTGCCGTCGCCCCTCCCATGGAAACCCCGTGCAGCACGACACGCGCTGCAGGGTCAATCTCGGCGATGCGCGAAACCCATGCGTCAACATCACGGCTTTCAAACGTCCCCATCGTCACATATTTGCCCTCGCTCTTGCCCGAAGCGCGCAAATCCGGCGTCAGGACATGATAGCCGTGTTCGATGTACGCTTCGGCATAATCCCACGCATCTGCCTGACTGCGCCCGTAGCCGTGCAGCAGCACGACCCAGCGATGACTCGGTGCAGCGGGCGAAAAGTGTGTCGCCGCAAGATGCAGTCCGTCAAAGGAGCGAAGCGTCCAATCCTCGCTCTTCGCCTCAGGCTTCTCCGGCAGATGGACATTGGGGTCGGAAAGACTCGCGGCGATGACGGGCGGCGCCAGCGGATCGCCGCCGCTGCCGCGCTCCAAGGCGAGGTCAACGAAGTAGCCGTCGACAACATAGACGAACGCACCTGCAGAGAGCGCCGCGAGCAAAAGCGTCGTCACGATACTTGTGAGGACGATGGTCGTCAGCGTCCTCATTTTCCCGCTTTCATGCGATTGATGGCGCTGACGAGCGCCATCGCCGATGCCGTGATGATGTCCGTATCCATTCCTGCCCCCCATGTGACCTTGCCGTTCTCCGCCGTAATGCCGATGTATGCCATAGCACGCGAAGTTGAGCCGATTTCAAGCGCGTGCTCGCTGTACGTCAGATTTTTATAGGAAATGCCAAGATTTTCCTGCAAGGCGTTGCTGATGGCGTCGAGGCGGCCGTTGCCACGCGCCTGGTACGTCACGGGCTTGCCCTCGATCTCCATGTGCACCTCTCCCGCGCGTACGCCGTCCGGCGCCTTGCGCAGCAGGAAATCGACGAGCCGCACAGGGGCATCGACATTGACGTACTCCTTCTGGAACAGCTCATGCACCTCTTCGGGCAGAAGCTCCTTGTGTCCGCGATCGGAAACGCCCTTGACGAAGTAGCTGAGGTCTTCGCGCATCTTCTTCGGCAAATCAAGCCCGAATTTCTGCTCCAAGAGATAGCCGACGCCGCCCTTGCCCGACTGGCTGTTGATGCGGATGACGTCGCCGTCGTACTCGCGCCCGACATCTTTCGGATCGATATAAAGGTACGGCACATTCCAGAACTTCGGCTGCTTCTCCTCGCGCCACTTCATGCCCTTGGCGATCGCGTCCTGATGCGAGCCGGAGAAAGCGGCGAAGACCAGCTCGCCCGCATACGGCTGACGCGCGTGGACACTCATGCGCGTCACGCGCTCGTAAAGCTCGACAAGCTCGGGCATGTTGGAAAAGTCCAGCTCGGGATCGACGCCGAGCGCGAAGAGGTTCATGGCAAGCGTCACGATGTCCGCGTTGCCCGTGCGCTCACCGTTGCCGAAAAGCGTGCCCTCGATGCGCTCCGCGCCCGCCAAGATGCCCAGTTCCGAATCCGCCACGCCGCAGCCGCGGTCATTGTGCGGATGCAGGGACAGTCGGACGGCGTCGCGGTACTTGAGATTCTGCGAAATATAGGCGACCTGCATGCCATAGACGTGCGGCATCGAAAGCTGCACGGTCACAGGGATGTTGATGATGGCAGGGTGCTCCGGCTTCGGCTGCCAAACGTCGAGCACGGCGTTGCAGATTTCCAGAGCATACTCCGGCTCCGTGCCCGTGAAGCTCTCGGGCGAATACTCGAAGCGGTAGTCAGCGCCTGCCTTCGCCGTAAGCTCCGCGAGGAGGTTCGCTCCCTCGACGGCAATCTTCTTGATCTCTTCTTTTGACTTGTGAAACACCTGCTCGCGCTGCGGCACCGACGTCGAATTGTAGACGTGGACGATGGCATTCTTCACGCCATCAAGCGATTCGAACGTCTTCTTGATGATATGCTCACGCGCCTGCGTCAAAACCTGCACCGTCACGTCGTCGGGGATCAGATTGTCCTCTACGAGGCGGCGCAGGAATGCGAACTCCGTATCGGATGCGGCAGGAAATCCCACCTCGATCTCCTTGAAGCCGATCTTCACGAGCATCTTGTAAAATTCCAGCTTCTCCTCCAAACTCATCGGGATGATCAGCGCCTGATTGCCGTCGCGCAGATCGACGCTGCACCACGTCGGTGCCTTCGTCGGATGCTCCTTCTTGAGCCAGCTCAAATCTATCTCAGGCGGCAGAAAATACTGCTTCTCGTACTTTGTGAAATTCTTCATAAATAACGCCTCCTACATGCCTCTTCATAAAAAAAGCCTTTCATCCCCAAAGAGACGAAAGGCAATGCTTACGTGTTACCACTCAATTTCGCGCCGAAGCGCGCACTTTAACGGATACCATCATATCCTCCTGCTCTAACGGTCAGGCACCGGCTCCGCCTACTCCATGTCTGTTTCAGCGAGCTGCTTCAAGGCGAGTTCGACGGCGCTTCCTCTCCGCTTTCCACCAGCCAGCGGCTCTCTATCCATTCCACGACGCCTACTATTCCTCTGCAACGCATTTGCAATTTGAAGTTATGCTCTATAGGATAGCATATATGTTGTCACTGTGCAAGAAGAAATTTCCTATCCAGGAAATTAATACACGACGCTTTCCAAAAACAAGCCGCGTGCAGGCGCAGTCGCCGAAGCACGCTTTCGCTCACGGCTCGCGAGGATCGCGGCGAAGTCCGCCGGCGTGCGCCGCCCCCTACCGACATCGACGAGCGTGCCGACGATGTTGCGCGCCATGTGGTAGAGGAAGCCGTTCGCATGGAAGCGGAACTCGATCCTCTCGCCCTCGACGCGTCCGCCCTCGGCGATATACATCGTGCGCACGGGCAGCATCGGTGCGCCGCCTGCGGCACGAAACGCCGAAAAGTCGTGCGTGCCGAGGAGCAGCGCCGCCGCCTCGTTCATCGCTGCGAGGTCGAGCTGCATGCCGACGTACCAAGCGTAGCGCTCGCTGAACGGGTTCGGTGTCTCACCCTCCTGTATGCGGTAGATGTACGACTTGCTCTTCGCGCTGTGACGTGCAGAGAAGTCGCGCCCCTCTTCCCGCGCCGCCTTGACGACAATGTCGGGCGGCAGGACGCTGTTCATCGCACGCACGATGCGCTCTGTCGGGATGCGCCCGTCGGTGAAGAAGTTCACGACCTGCCCCATGGCGTGAACGCCCGCGTCGGTACGTCCCGCCGCCGCCAATTCGATCGCATCGCCGAAGACGAGCGCGAGCTTTTCCTCCAGGACGTTCTGCACGGCGCGGATCGGCGGGCTCTGGCGCTGGAAACCATGGTATGCCGTGCCGTCGTAGGCGACGGTCAGACAGATGTTGCGCGCACGCGCCTTCATCCTTTCCTTGTGCTCGCGCTTCATGCGATGCCGCCGAACTTCAAGGCGGCGAGCGCCGCGAAAAAGAGTGCGCCGAAAGCGTAGGCGACATAGTCGATGGAGCTGATGCGCAGCGCCTTCATCTGCGTGCGCCCGACGCCGCCGCGATAGCAGCGCGCCTCCATCGCCAGCGCGAGATCGTCGGCGCGGCGAAACGCCGAGATGAAGAGCGGCACGAGCACGGGCACGAACCCCTTGACGCGCTCGATGACGCTTCCCTCCGTGAGGTCTGCGCCACGCGCCTGCTGCGCCTTCATGATCTTGTCTGCCTCCTCGATCAAGGTCGGCACGAAGCGCAGCGCGATCGTCATCATCATGGCGATCTCGTGCGCGGGCACGCCGACGCGCTTCGCGGGCCGCATGAGGGTTTCCAAGGCATCGGTCAGGGCGAGCGGTGAGGTCGTATACGTGAGGAGCGCGGACAAGAGAATCAGAAGCGCCAGCCTGAGCGCGATAAAGAAGCCCTTCGCCGCTCCCTGCCAAGTGAGGTCGAAGAGCCACACATGGAAAAAGGCGTCGCCCGGCGTGCTCGCGAGGTGGATGACGAACGTGAAAGCGATGATCCACGAGAGCGGCTTCAGCGCCTTGAGCATCAAGAGGGGCGGCACGCGACTGACGGCGATCAGCGCCGCCGTGAAAGCCGTCAAAGCCGCATAAGCGAGCGGCGAGTCAAAGACGAAGATCGCCGCAAGGAAGAAGAACAACAGGACGATCTTCGTGCGCGGATCGAGGCGATGCAGGAGCGAGTCGCCCGGGAAGAACTGCCCGAGCGTGATGTCCTTCAGCATAGTCTTCGCCTCCCCAGAGCCTCTTTGATGCGCACTGCGCCATCCGCCGCATCGAAGGCGGCGGGATCGAGATCGAGTCCCTTCTCGCGCAGCTCTTCCAGAAGCTCGACGAGATGCGGCGCACGAAGCCCCGCCTCCGCAAGCCTTTCCTTGGCGAAAAAGACCTCGCGCGGCGCACCTTCGAGCGTCACGCCGCCCGCGTGCATGACGATGAGGCGGTCGGCATAGCGCGCGATGTCGTCCATATTGTGCGAGACGAGCACGATGGTCACGCCGCCCTGCTCATGCAGTTCGGCGAGACGCGCGAGGAGCGCGGCGCTCGCACGCGGGTCAAGCCCCGCCGTCGGCTCGTCAAGTACGAGATAGCGCGGCTTGAGCGCCAAGACGCCCGCAATCGCCGCACGCCTCCTTTGCCCTCCGGACAGAGCGAACGGCGACCGCGCCCCAAACTCGGAGACAGGAAGCCCCACGAAGTCCAGCGCCGCCCTCACGCGCTCCTCGACCTCCTGCGCGGAAAGCCCGAGACGCATGGGGCCGAACGCGACATCCTTTTCCACCGTCTCCTCGAAGAGCTGATGCTCGGGGTACTGGAAGACCATGCCGACGCTGCGCTTCGCCTTCTTCGCCTCCGCGCCCTTCTTGCCGATGTCCGTGCCGTCGACGAGAACCGTGCCGCTGTCGGGCTGCAGAAGGCCGTTGAGATGCTGCACGAGCGTCGATTTGCCCGATCCCGTATGCCCGGCGAGCGCCGTGAAGCTGCCCGCCTCGATCGTCAGCGAGACGTCCGAAAGAGCCTTGCGCTCAAACGGCGTGCCGCGCATGTATGTGTAGTCGATATTTTTCAGCACGATGGACAAAGCGCACTCACCAATTCCCTATCCGTCAAGAGATCCTGCGGCAGCGATATGCCGTCCGCGCGAAGGAGCGCCGCCAGCTCGACGGCGAGCGGCACGTCGAGGCCACGCGCCTTCATGCCCGAGACGTCCTGAAACACCTCGCGCGGCGTTCCCTCCGCCGCGATGCGCCCCTCCTCCATGACGATGACGCGGTCGGCGGCCGCCGCCTCCTCCATGAAGTGCGTGATATAGATGACGGTGATGCCCCTCTCGCGATGAAGCCGCTGCACCGTCTGCAAGACCTCCTGCCTGCCCAAAGGATCGAGCATCGCCGTCGGCTCGTCGAGCACGAGACAGCGCGTCCGCATCGCCAGTGCGCCCGCAATCGCCACGCGCTGCTTCTGCCCGCCCGACAGGAGGTGCGGCGCCGCCGTGCGATAGCGCTCCATGCCGACGGCCGCGAGCGCGTCTCTCACACGCACGCGGATTTCCGCCGGCTCTATGCCGAGGTTTTCCGGCCCGAAGGCGACGTCGTCCTCAACGACAGCGGCGATAATCTGATTGTCAGGATTCTGGAACACCATGCTCACGAGCTGGCGGATGCGCCAAAGCTCCTGCGTCTCCTTCGTATCCAGCCCCGCGACCGTACATCGGCCCTCGGTCGGCAGGAGGAGCGCATTGAAGTGACGCGCCAGCGTTGACTTGCCTGAGCCGTTCGTGCCGAGAACGGCGAGAAACTCGCCGTCGGCGATGGACAAGGAGATATCGGAAAGCGCCCGGTAAGCGTCCTCTTCCCCCGCATGGAATACGTGCGAAAGATGTTCGACGCGAATGAAATCCGCCATGCTTCTTGCCTCCCCTGTCATGCGCGGACGAAAAACTGCCGCGCCCTTCTCCCCTCTCTCAACAAAACACCCCCATTATACCCGATTTCAATCGTCAACACAAATAAAATTTTAGGATAACAATTCCAATCTGCCCGCCTCCATGCGATAGAGGCGATCGGCATAGTCCGCCGCCTCGCGCTCATGCGTCACGAGAAGGACTGCCTTGCCGCGCGCCGCCTCTTCGCGCAGCAGCGTGAGGACGAGGCGCGTATTTTCGTCGTCGAGATCGCCCGTCGGCTCGTCGAGCAGCAGGACAGCGCTGTCGCGCACCAAGGCGCGAGCCAACGTCAGGCGGCGCAGCTCGCCGCCCGAAAGCTCCGTCGGATCGGCGCACCTGAGATGCGCGATGCCGAGCCGCTCCATGAGCTGCTCGGCCCGCGGCTTCGCCTCTCGCGCCTCGCCGTAGAGCGAGCACGGCAGCAGCACGTTCTCCTGCACCGTCAAGCTGGAGAGCACCATGAGCGTCTGCGGCGCGAGGCCGATCTGCCGATTGCGCAGCCGGGCAAGCTCCGCCTCTTCCAGTCGGTAGATGTCCGTATCATCTAGGAGCACGCGTCCCGTGCCCGGCTCCATGAGGCCTGCCAGCATTTTCAAAAGCGTGCTCTTGCCGCTGCCCGAACGTCCTGTGATGGCGACCAAGTCGCCTGCACAAAGCGAGAAGTCCGTTTCCTCGACCGCCATGAAAAAGCCCTGCGGCGCACTCGGCCGCAAGAAATCCCGGCTGATCTTTTCTGCTCGAAGTTCCATCACATATCCTCCCGCAGCGTCACATCCATGCGCCGCACCGTCCAAAGCGCCGCGAGCGCGGCGGAAAGAACGGAGACGCAAAAAGCCCCTGCCGCCAAAAGAGCGATACCAGAAGCGTCGGGCAGAAGGTAGGGCCGCGCAAAGCTGTCCTTCAAGAGTGCGGCAAAAGGCAGCAGACCGAAAGCACCCGCAAGGACGCCGCCCGCCGCGCCAAGAGAAGAAACGATAATGGCTTCGGCGAGGACAATTCGCGCGAGCATGCCTAGCCTTGCGCCGCTGATGAGGAGCACGGAAAACTCCCCGCGTCTCTCCGCGAACACCAGTCGGAAGGCGAGCGCCAGAAGTCCGATGCACAGCATCCATACCACGAAGAGCAGGACGCCGACCGTCCCCGTGACGCCGCCCAGTCCCGCCTCCACGCTCCGAACCATGCCGTGCGCAGGCCGCGCCGCGAGATCGGGATAAGCAGCGGAAATCGCCTGTGCCACGGCCTCGGGGCTGAAGTCGGGCGCGGTCTTGACGAGCACGGCGGAAATCGCCTGCTCGGGATCGACGCCCTGAAACGATGCGAAGTCCAGCTCCGCTGCATTCTTCATCATGGCGCGGATCGTCTCCATATTCGCGTAGACCGCCGTATCCATGCCCGTTCCCGTCGGACTCAGACGGCCGACGACGCGGCACGGTACATTGTAGAACTTCAGCCGTCTGTCTACGGGCACGGAGATGCCGCTGCCGCAGAGGATGTCGCCATAGCCGACGTCGCCCGCATAGCTCTCCAAAATCCACGGCCGAATCGTGAAGTCCGTCGCTGGATCGAAGCCGATCAGCTGCACCGCTACAGAGCAGCAGCCGGCATTTGCCGACGTCAGGAAAAACTGCGGCGCGGCGCGTTCGACGCCGGGCAAGGACGCGATTTCTGCAAGTCGCGAGGCGCCCATGTAAAACTGAAGCGGCTTTCCCTGCACGAGCACGCCTTCCAGGCCGCCGTCCGCCTGCGCCGCCTTGGGCAGAACGAGAATGTCCGCCCCCAGGCGCTCCTGAAAGCGATTCAAGCCGTTCTGCAAACTCAAGATGACGAGCGAACCGCCGAAGAGCGCCAAGGCGAGCAGCGCCGCCACCAGCCCCAGCGCGGCGGTGCGCGAAGGATTCCTGCGGCAGTTCCGCACGGCAAGAAAGCGTGCGAAGCTCATCTGCCATCCCCCTTCCGATAGCAGTAAACATCCAGGCAGGCGAACAAGATCAACACGATGGAAATCGCCCTTGCCGCAGGCTGCATCACCGTATGGCAGCGCATCGTCTCCATTATGCAAAGATCGATCATTGTTCCCGGCAGGAGGAAAGCCAATGCCGCTGCAGGAATCATCGCCAGAGACAACCCCATCTTTATTTGGGCGCGAGGAATCAAAGCGTGCAGCAACGAAATGACAAAGAGCACTGCAGCAACCCCCGTGAGTGCCTCGCCCGCCCAGTGGCACACCATCCACCTGCCATCCGCCTGCTGCGCGCAAGGCGCAAGGAACGTGCGCATGCCGACAAGGAACGCGCCGCTTGTGAGCAAGAGCAGGATGTCCGTGATCTTGAACCTCCACTTCTTTTCCAAGGAAACCTCCCCTTTCTTCCGCAAAACATTTCTCCCATCATAGCAAAGTCGATAATTATTTTCAAGGATATATTCCCTTACGTTACTGCAAAAAAATCTCCCGAACAGAATCATCCTTCCGTTCGGGAGCGCGCTTCAATAGAGCATATCACCATATTTACATGCCGCCTGCCGCCGTTTCCTTTACAGCGTCCGCCTTTTTTTCCACCTCGGAACTCGCCAGAAGATATTCAACCTTGATGCTCAGCACCGTATTGAGATCGATGAACTGCCCGTCGAGCTTCTGCACGACCGGCAGCGCGTTCATGCGCGAGCCGTCGATGTAGACGATCTTCGCCACCTCTCCGTTGGAGAGCTTGACCCAGTTGCCGTTAAGCGTACTAGAAAAGTTGCGGATGAAAACGATGCCGTACTCCGCATCCAGACGTCCCGCGATACACTCGTCCGAAATAACGGAAAAGACCTCGAAGGGAGAGCGCCTTTTTGCATAGTAACGGCGCGACGCCATCGCATCGTAGGTGTCCAGAATGGCAAGAATTCGCGCGAATCTGCAAATTCCGTCCTTCTTCATCTTCTGCGGATAGCCTGATCCGTCATTGCGCTCATGGTGCTGCAGAACAGCCTCCAAGACCTGCTTGTCAAGCTGCAGCGAGGAGCGTGAGACGATGTCGTAACCCAGACGCGCATGTTTCTGCATGAGTCTTCGCTCCTCAGGTGTATAGCGCGCGATCTTCCTGAGAAAATTCGGTGCGAACGAAGTATAGCCAATATCCATGAGGAATGCCGCCAAAATCAATCGCTGCTTTTCCTGCGCCGACATCTTGAGCCACTGCGCCATGAGTCCGGCGAGAACCGCGACGCGCATCGTGTGATGCAGTTGGTACTCGCCAATGGTTTCCATATTGTAAATGTGCGTGACTGCTTTCGCGCTTGAGGAAAGCGGCGCAAAGTTGCGTGAAATCGCCTCCGCCTCCGCCGTGTCGATGCGGCCTGTTGCACGCACCGAACTGAAAAAGCCCTGCAGCTCCTCAAAGCACGCCTCATACTGCTCGATGTACGCCGCTTCGAGCACAGAAGTTTCGCGCAACACAATGCCCGACTTCGAGGTTGGTCGATTGTCCGGCTTCTCTTCCGCCGCTGCGCTCGGCAAAGGCACATCATCGCGCTTCCCCTCTTCCTTCGGTTCTTCCTTCGCCTGTGCAGCTCGCTCAGTCGCACGCGCTTTGAGCTTGGCCAACGCTTCCTTCTTTGCGTTTTCTGCAGCAGCCACTACCTCCATGGCCGTCTGTTCCTGCGCGTTCGGAATCGCCTTCTCTTTCTTCGCCTGCGGAGGCTCGGCGTCAGCAACCACTTCATGCGAATCGGGCATCAAAATACGGACGAAAACAATCCCCCTCTGATCGAGATATTCGATTCGCTGCTCATCGAGCACTGTCCCCTCGCCCAAAAGGACGGACATATCCTCAGCATATACCGTTCGCCCAATGACCATGCCTGCTTCCAACTGGTCAACGGGATACTTCTTCAACATCCATTTGCACTCCCTTGCGAATCATTGCAAATCGGGGACTTCTTTCATCCATTCCCGCAAATTTTCAAAACAACAACAAAGAACCATCATGCCTCCTGTACTTCATCATTCGTGAGCAAAGACACAATCTTGACGTTGCTATTCTTATTCAGATCAAGGAAATCTCCTTCCATTGTCTGGACGATCGGCAACGCGTCGAGGCGCGATTCATCGATATAGACGATCTTGCCCACACCTCCGTCACTGAGCCTAACCCAACAGCCATTCAAGGCTTGCCCGATATGACGGATGAACGAGACACCATATTCTGTATCCAAGCGGCCTTTCAAGATGTCATCGGCAAGAATTTTGAACACATCAAAAGGCGACCGCTTTCTCTTATAAACGCGGTTGGAAGCCATCGCGTCAAAGATGTCCACGATAGCAAGGATGCGGGCAAAGCCACAGATCTGGTCCTTCTTCAACCTTGCCGGATAGCCCGATCCATCATTTCTCTCATGATGCTGCAGCACAGCGCCGACAATCTGCTCATCCGTCCCAAACGCAGACCGAGCAAGAAGTTCCTGACCCAAGCGTACATGCTTCTGCATGAGCCTGCGCTCCGCATCGCTGTAATAGCCCTGGATCTCAAGGAATTCTGCCGCGATGCGCGTCGTGCCGATGTCTAGGAGAAAGGCCGCCATAATCAGACGTTCCCTCTCCGACGCGCGCAGTTTGAGGAATTGCCCCATAAGTCCCGCAAGAATGGCAATGTGCATGCTATGGTGGAGGCGATAATCCTCTTCCGTTTCCATATTATAAATCTGCACGATCGCCTTCGCGCTTTCGCACAGCGGCAGAAACTTCCGCATCAGCGACCGAGCAGCCTCCGCATCAATGCGCGAAGCCGTCCTCGTGTCGGCATAGAACTTCTTCAACAAAGCAAAAACTTCGTCATATTGCCGCACATAGGAATCATCCTGAAGCCGTTCCTTCTTCGGCGCAACCTTCGCATGCGTCTCCTCAGCTGCCTTGGCAGGAATCTCGCCCTGCTCCTCATCTTCCCCGAGCAGCGGCAGGTTTGCCGCCGAGATCTCTCCCTCCTCGTCCTCCGCCTGAATATACACGGAAAAGATGTCGTGAGCGGCGAGGGAATCGAGCATCTTGGACGTGAGCACCGTTCCTTCGCCCAAAAGAACCGTCATATCGTCCTTGTATACATCCCGTCCAAGAATCATGCCTTCCCGCAGGCGGCCGATGGAACACTTCTTCAACATCATCCTGCACCCTTCCATGGCGAGGCAGTCGAGTACGTCATCGAAACGTCCACGTCCGATGGTATCCGACTGCCTTTCTTTCTCCACCAAAAAATCCCTACAATCGTCGCATTAGATTATATCATGATTCCTTCCTGAATGCTACTGTTTTCAGCAGATAACAGCGCGAGCAGGAAACTTATCAATGTGTCATCTCTTCGCTCGCAAGCATGGACTCGATGCGTATGCTGCTCAGCGTATTGAGGTCTACAAAGGCGCCGTCCATCGTCTGCACGATCGGCAATGCATCGAGCCGCGATTCATCGATGTAGACGATCTTGCCCGTCTCGCCGTTCGTGAGTTTGACCCAGTTGCCGTTCAGCGAATTGCAGACGTTGCGGATGAACGGCAGGCCATAAGCTGCATCGAGATGGTTTGCGACAAATTCATCGGACAATGCAGAAAAGACATCGAAGGGCGAACGCCTCCTGGCGTAGGGGCGTCTCGAAGTCATCGCATCGTAACTGTCGAGAATGGCAAGGATGCGTGCAAAGTCGCAGATTTGCTCCTTCTTTACGGCATCCGGATAGCCCGAGCCGTCGTTTCTCTCATGATGCTGCAGCACCGCCCCCGCAATCTGCGCGTCTGAAGCGAATGCCGAGTTCATGACGAGCGCATGACCGAGGCGCGTGTGCTTCTGCATGAGCACGCGGTCCTCCTTCGTATAGCCGCTCACCTTTTTAAGAAACCCCGACGCTATGCGTGTGGAGCCAATATCAAGAAGGAGCGCCGCCATGACGAGCCGCAGCCGATCGCGCTGCATCATCTTGAGCCATTGCCCCATGAGGCCTGCGAGAATGGCGACACGCACGCTGTGTTGAAGCGCGTAGTCGCCCTTCACTCCCACATTGTAAATATGCGTCATCGCCTTGGCGCTTGAGCAAAGCGGTAGAACCTGCTGCGCGAGAATCTCCACAGCCGCCTTGTCGATATGCCCGCTCGTGCGCGTCGTTTCGTAAAGCATCGAGAGATTGAGACAAAGATCCTTGTACTGGCTCACATAAGCGGACTCAAGGGAAGCGTCCTTTTGGGGGGCAATCCCCGTCTGCACGACAGAACGGGCAGCCTTCCGACGAATCACAGGCTTCACGGCAACAGTGTCTGCCACCTCCCGCATGAATTCCGCCAAGGCGGCGTCCTTGGCGGGAGAAGGCGTTTCAGGCACGATGTTCAGCGTGGGCAAGAGAGCGTTCTCGGACTTTGCCCGCGAGGCGCCCAAAGCCGCCGCCACATCTGCCAGAGCGATTTTCACATTGTCAACCTGATGCACAGGAGGCACAGGCGCAATATCGTCACGGACATGAACGAAGTATACGTCGCGGCTTTCCAGCAACGAAATCATCTGACGGTCAAGAACCGTCCCCTCCGACAAAATGACCGTCATATCCTCTTCGTAAATACCTCTGCCAATAACCATTCCTTCCTGCAACTGACTTACTGAATACTTTTTCAGCTTCACGATAAACCCATCCCTTCTTCGCACCTCACTGGTTTGTTTGTCCTATTATAACATCGCTTAGGACTAAACGCCATACTTTTTTCGAATTTTATTTTTTTCTTATCTTATCTAAGATCTGCTTTCCTTCATAAAAAATCTTGGCACAAAAAAGATGGGAGGCATTCGTCTCCCATCTTCACCCGCTTATGCAGCTTTCTGCTTTTCTCAGAGCGTCTTGAACGTGAACTCGCCGCCTTCTGCGCCGATCTCGACGACATCTCCTTCCTTCACTTCGCCCTTGATAATCTCCTTCGACAGTGCCGTTTCCACCTTGTGCGAAATCAGGCGGCGCAGCGGACGTGCACCGAATTTGACACCCTGGTTCGCCAGCAGTTCCAAGGCGTCCTCCGTCCACGAGAGCGTGATGCCCACCTGGTGCTGAAGACGCTTGGAAAGGCTCTCCAGCAAGAGCTTGGCAATCGCCTTGACCTGCTCACGCGCGAGACCCTTGAATACGACGATATCGTCGACGCGGTTCAAAAACTCCGGACGGAAGTACTCTTTCAGAAGCTCCTTGACTGCCGTCTGCGCTTCCTCAAAGTCCTTGTTCAAGATCTCATGCGAGCCGAGGTTGCTCGTCATGATG
>ERZ773067.272-NODE-272-length-33553-cov-10.361036_pt1 | contig 33553 bp, 28 predicted proteins | sample MGYA00580622_ERZ773067 | MGnify/ENA primary metagenome ERZ773067 (study PRJEB29015, sample SAMEA2737998) | human oral metagenome | biome: human oral; feature: human-associated habitat; material: dental | place: China | collected 2113 ...
TTATCTATGCTTATCAAGCTGAAAATAATTTAGATGTGCTTAAAGAAAAACTAAATATCAAAACAGCTTTCGTAATGCCTGATATCAGCACTAAAGCTAAAGCCCAAAAAGAAATTGGTTTGGATATACCAAAAGAAGAAGCTGCTAAGAAAAAATTCTTAGAAACTATAGTGCCTAAATGGATAGAAGAAGCTAAAAAAGCAGGACGCTTAGTATCACAAAAATAGTGCACGCCGCATTAGGCAATAACAGTCAATAATATAGACTTTGCCAAAGGTCGTGGGACGAAAAGCCTGCGAGACTTTGGCAAAGTTTGTCTTTATTATATTATTATTTTTTAGTTTTTATGAAGCAATACCCATTCGCTACCTTAGTAGCGTGTATATCCCTTATAATAGGGCTTATTTTACAACTTACTGTCGGGAGCCTCAGCAAAAGCTGGTTTAGCTTTCCTGATAATATCATCGCAGGGTTCACTTTTGTAGTGATTACCACGCTGGTATTCTTTATTTTTAGAAAGTCGGCTTTCGTAAGTAGATTTTCATCAGCTCCGTTTGCTATTGTAATTGTAGCCGTTTTAGGCTTACTGACTATCGGGCTTGGAAGTATTAATGTAAAACCTGAAGAAATGCAAGGTGTTTTAGGCAAATTAGGCTTAAATGACCTGACTAAGACGTGGTATTTTGGTCTTATATTTGTATTAGCCCTTATGAACCTTTGGTTTGCGATACTTAAACGCTCTTTGGTATACGAGAGCAAGAATATTCCGTTTTTGCTCAATCACTTTGGCCTATGGTTGGTGATGTTTGCAGGTGTACTCGGTCAGGGAGATATCGTACGACTAAAAATGAATCTCTACAAAGACAAAGCTGAGTGGCGCGCCTTTACTGAAGAGAACAAAATGGTGCAACTGCCTTTGGCTTTAGAGCTTAAAGAGTTTAGCATAGATATTTATCCTAATAAACTATTTGTGATAGATACTACTGGTTCGGCACTGCCTATAGAGAAACCACAAGGCTTTATGCTTGAAAAAGAAGGAGAGAGTATGACTCTTTTACATTGGAAAGTTACTCTTCATAAATACCTTGAAAAGGCAATACCCGACACAGATAGTACTTATATAAACCACACTATGTGGGGGGCTACTAACGCTGCCCAAGTGACGGTAGAAGACTTACGCACCCACAAGAAGAAAACGGACTGGATATCAGCTGGTAACTTTCAGTTTTCGCCTCGTGCTATCGACTTAGATAAAGATCATACATTAGTGATGGCACCCCCTGAAGCACGTAAGTTTCAGTCGCAAGTGTTAGTATTTCAGAAAGATAAGAAAGATGAGATACGCGAAGAACGTATAGAGGTAAACCATCCTATTAGCGTAGGAGGCTGGCGTATTTATCAGGTGAGCTACGATGAGCGTGCCGGTCGTTGGTCTGAACTTAGTGTAGTAGAGCTTATCTCAGACCCTTGGCTACCAGTGGTTTATACAGGTATATTTTTGCTTATTGCAGGTGGTATAGCTTTCTTGTTCCAAGTGAAAGGGAAGAAAGAGGTAATTGTAAATTCATAATTCTAAATTCATAATTAAAAGAAATGTGGCATCATTTTGACATAGTAACCTATCTCTCGGTAGCACTTTGGCTATTAGGAGGTAGCCTTATTTACAGTAAAAACAAAGCTCTAAGGGTAGCGAGTATAGCTACTCACTTAGGAGCGACCCTTATAGTAGGGGGCTTTATTATAGCACTTTGGAAGAACTTAGAGCGTCCGCCATTGCGCACTTTAGCAGAAACACGCATATGGTACTCACTTTTTATGGGGCTCATAGGCTACGCTATCTACTTGCTCTATCGACAAAAATGGATGCTTAGCTACTCGGCTGTAATGGGTATCGTATTTATAGTGCTCACTTATACGCACCCTGATACGATGAACAAAGCGCTAATGCCAGCCCTGCAAAGTGTATGGTTTATACCGCACGTAATCGTATATATCTTTGCCTATGCTATGTTAGGTATGGCATCGCTTACAGCTTTTTATGGCATCTATCGATATAAAAAAGGACAAGAAACTAGCAGCATATTTGCTGTGATAGACCAACTTATAAAGGTGGGTTATGTATTCTTAACCTTTGGGTTGCTCTTCGGAGCGCTATGGGCAAAAGAAGCGTGGGGACACTATTGGACGTGGGACCCTAAAGAAACGTGGGCTTTCATCACTTGGTTGGGCTACTTGGTATATTTGCATCACAAGTACAATCATAATGAGCGTAAACCACTACAAAGCTTCGTAATTGTAGGGATAGCGTTTATCCTTTTGTTGGTATGTTGGTTTGGCGTGAACTACCTACCTACTGCTCAAATGAGTGTACATACTTACTCAGGATAGGACAAAACGAAATATATAAAAACGAGCACCGGTCTAAAAAGACTTACCTTTTTAGACCGGTGCTCGTTTTGTATTATTACTTCTACTTCTTCATTCCCATAAAGAAAAATCCGTAGCAGCGTTCATTTTCTTCTAATTGTAAGAAATCTTTCATCTGAAACATAAAGCCGGGGGTACCCCAATAGCAACCTACGCTGTGGGCAGTGCAGGTGAGGTACATATTTTGTACAGCCATCGCTGTAGCGGCTATTTCTTCCCACTCGGGCACTTTACCACTAAAACAAATGCTAATAGTTACTATTGTATCTGATTTAGCTACTTTTTGGGCTATTTCATTCATTTTTCGCTCAGAAAAGTTCTCAGCAGGTACATTTTCTTTGTACAGTCGTACTAATTCTTCTCCTAAAAGGGCTTTATCAGTACCTCTATGAGCTTTTAGGCGCCAAGGTTTGGTGCGTTTGTGGTTAGGAGCATAGTCAGCAGAACTGATAATCTCTTCTAATACTTCTTTGGCTATAGGTGCATCACTATATTCAGGAGGGAATATACTCTTGCGAGTGGTAATGATGTGTCGGAGTGTTTGGGCTTCTGTCATAATACTAAGAATTAATGTTTAATGGGGCAAAGATAATAAATTACTAATTATTATGTATCTTTGCGGCCAATAAAATAGATAATATATGGGAAGTAAGAATAAACTTAAACGTTTTGAAGAAAACAAGACTTTTGCTAATGTTATACAGCCTTCGCGAGAGGAGCTTTTAACCAATACTTTTGCTTATAAAGGGAAGTGGAATGAGCTGTATTTTAAGAATAATAACCCTATTGTTTTAGAATTAGGCTGTGGTAAAGGTGAATATTCAGTAGGCTTAGCTAAGCGCCACCCCGAAAAGAATTTTATAGGTATTGATATCAAAGGAGCGCGCTTCTGGAGGGGAGCTAAGACCGCTATCGATCAGCAAATAGCCAACGTAGCTTTTCTTCGCACCCAAATAGAACTCATAGAACAATGTTTTGCACCCGAAGAGGTGAGCGAAATATGGATTACTTTCCCTGACCCTCAGATAAAATACAAACGCACTAAACATCGGCTAACAAATGCTGATTTCTTAGCTCGTTATCAGCATATTCTAAAACCAGAAGGCTATATACATCTGAAAACTGATAGCGAATTTATGCACGGCTATACTCTCGGCTTGCTACACGGAGCCGGACATAAGGTGCTTTATGCCAACCATAATATCTATAATAGTGATGGAGTACCTACAGAGGTCACCGAAATCAAGACTTTCTACGAGCAGTTTTATTTAGAGCAAGGCAAACCTATCACTTATATCAGATTTCAGCTAAAACGAGATTAACAAGCTACTTTTTAAAAGCAATCACCCGAATGGTGCGCTTTACTTGTTCAGCTATAGCGCGTGCTTGTGCAACCTCAGGGTTTACAATTGTAACGTGTCCCATCTTTCGGAAGGGGCGCGTTTCTTTTTTGCCATAAATATGCGGAGTTACTCCCTCCATTGCTAATATTTGCGCTATGTTTTCATAGACAACCTCTCCTTGCTCGCCTTCAGCTCCTACAAGATTAACCATTACACCAGCTACTTTGCTTTGGGTACTCCCTAATGGAAGCCCTAAGATAGCTCTCAGGTGTTGTTCAAACTGGTTAGTATAAGCAGCCTCTATGCTGTAGTGACCAGAGTTGTGAGGGCGTGGAGCTACTTCATTTACTAATATCTCATCGTCTGCTGTTTGAAAGAGTTCAACAGCCAAAAGCCCAACCACACCAAAAGCCTCTGCTACTTGCACTGCTATGGCTCTTGCTTTCTGAGCAACAGCATCGTCTATACGAGCGGGACAAATAACGTATTCTACCTGATTAGCTTCGGGGTGAAACTCCATTTCTACCACCGGATAAGTACAAACTTCTCCTTGGCTGCTTCTGGCTACTATTACAGCTAATTCTTTAGCAAAAGGCACTAATGTTTCAGCTATACATTGTCCATCAGGCAAGCTGTTAAGGTCGGTAAGCTGGCGTACTATCTTCACGCCATTGCCATCATAGCCAAAACGTGCAGACTTCCATACAAAAGGCAACTTTAGCCTACCTGCTTCAGCAGCTACGCGCAAATCGGTAAGAGACTCAAATACCGTAAAAGGAGCCGTAGGAATGCCGTTTGCTGCATAAAATTGCTTCTGTACAGCCTTGTTTTGTATCTGCCGAATAGTTTGCGGACTAGGGTATACTTGCACCCCTTCAGCTTGCAGCTTTTCAAGGGCATCAACGTTTACATTCTCAATTTCTATAGTGAGCACTTGCACATCTTTGCCGAACTGATAGACGGTATCAAAGTCTGTCAGGCTTCCTTGCACAAAGGTATTGCTACCGATACGGCAAGGTGCTTCAGCAGAGGGGTCGAGTACTTTAGTAGCAATGTCAAATTTGCGAGTTTCGGTTAAGAGCATCTTGCCAAGCTGTCCTCCACCGAGTATGCCGAGGGTAAAGTCTGATGAAAAATAGTTAGTCATAGTTAAAGTTATTTGGTTTTTATCTCTCTAATTAGGTATATATATACAGGGAAGTGGTCTGAATAGCCCCAAGTGTAGTTGCCGTTTGCCATACTGCGGAAAGGATATCCTTTGTAGCGTCCTTTGGGGTTAGCCAAATAAGGACGGTTGAAAATACCGGCTTTCCAATAGCGGTAACTGCTCTTGTCTTCTTTTAGTAGATCGTAAGTGAAATATATTTGGTCAAAGAGATTCCAACCATCTTGGTAGGCGAGAGTTCCCATTCCTTTCTTAAGCATTGCCTCCATAGGATTGAAGAGCTCACCGGGCTTAACATCTTCTTTTTTATCTTTAGTTTTAAGTATATTTTTAAATCCGGAGTTGATAGGGTCGTCATTAAAGTCGCCCATCGACATTATCTTAGCATTAGGATTTATCTTTAGCAGCGAATCAATAATCTGTTTATTAAGGGCAGCAGCTTTTTCTCGCATAGGGCGACTTTTAGCCTCTCCTCCTAAGCGTGAAGGCCAGTGATTTACGATAAAGTGTACTTCTTCGCCATCTAAATCCCCACTAACTAATAGCTGGTCGCGAGTGTAGAGGGGTTTACCGTCTTCTTTGGTTAGGTATAGAGGGTGCGCTTTAGATGATGAGGGCTTAAAAACACCCTGTTTGTACAGTAGTGCCACATCTACCCCACGTGCATCAGGCGATTCGTAATGTACAATGCCGTAATTATATTTCTTTAGGTAAGGGGTATTGATAAGGTCTGTTAGTACCGCATCGTTTTCTATCTCGGCAACGCCTATAATATCCGGAGCGTGATGAGTAACATCAGTACCAATTTCTGAGAGTACCTTTGCTATCTTCTGTACGTGGTCGTTATATACTTTTGAAGTCCAACGGTCAGCCCCATCAGGGGTACGGTCGTCATCAAACTTATGAGGGTCGTTAATGGTATCAAAAAGGTTTTCTACGTTATAAAAAGCAACCGTTCTTACCATAAATTTCTTTGGTTGTGCGTTTACATACGCTAGTGCCAATAAGCACCATACTAAAATTAAATTTCTTCTCATTATATTAGTCATTAATCAGTCATTAATTATATTATTACCTAAAAATTCTATTAAAAAAACTCTTTTTCTTTTCGGGTTCTTCTTTTTGTTGGGTAGCGCTTTGGGTGTTAGGGTTCATCACATCGTCTATCGAAATCTCATCGTCATCATTGTCTATATCGTGCAGCTTGCCCTTGCGTTCATATAAGCGATAGTGTACATCACCAGCGTATATAGTATCTTTAGGAGGAGCGCTTAGCAGGCGGTCTATAAAGCCTTCGCGTACTACCGATTCGCATTCTAATACCTCGCTACGTACCTCATCACTCACTTCAAAAGTAGCTTTTGTAAGCGAATTGAACTGCCGATTGCGGTTCAGCTGTTGTATAAATAGAGCAGCTATAGGCAGTGCCGAGTTAGCGCCTTGCCCTATACGGGTACTGCGGAATCCTATCTGGTGGTCATTACCTACCCAGCTAATCATCACCAAGTTAGGTAGCATTCCAGCGAACCAACCGTCTTTGTTATCTTGGGTCGTACCGGTCTTACCTGCCAAATCGTTCGTAAGTCCGTACTGTCCGCGCATACGGGCAGCGGTACCCTCATTTACGGTCGCGCGCATCAGCTGTATCATCTTTTGGGCAGTAGCCTCACTAATGGCGGCTTCTTGTTTAGCAGGCTTGTGCTGCCATATCACTTTTCCTTTTTTATCTACTATTTTTTCTATGAAATAAGGTTGCGAAGGCACCCCTTTATTAGCAAAGGTAGTAAAGACTTTGGCCATTTCTATAACCGGCAATTCTGCCGAACCTAAGGCTATTGAGGGCACTTGGGGCAGAGGGGTTTTCACTCCCATCTTATAAGCTTTTTGGATAACATTTTGCAGCCCCGCGTAGAAAAGGGTCTGTACAGCTATAGTGTTCAACGATTCTTTCAGCGCCTTGCCTACCGAATAATAGGTGCTAGGGTCATCATCTGTAGCGGAGGAGTTGCGAGGCGTCCAATACTTCTCATCAGCATAGGTAAGAGCGCGTGGCGAGAAGTGCGAACACACAGGCATTCCCATTTCTAAGGCAGTAGCATAGACGATAGGCTTAAATATCGATCCCACCTGCCGCTTACTCTGTAGTACGTGGTCGTATTTAAAATGCTCGAAATCAACACCTCCTACGTAGGTCTTTACAGCGCCTGTCTGAGGATTTACACTTACGAACCCCGTGTTTAGCAAGCGTATGTAGTGCGAAAGGCTATCGAGGGTGCTGTGCTGCTGTACCTTGTCTTTTTCGTAGAATGACAATTCCATATTTTTCTTTTCGCTCAACTGCTTCCATATCTCCTCTTCAGTTAGGTTTTTAGCTTTCAGCTCTTTATAGATAGGCAGTCGTTTTACCTCTTGCTTAAACCAATCGCTGTCTAAGTTCCAAGGCGCTTTTTTGCCATAAGCCTGCTCAAATTCTTTTTGTAGGCGGGCTAAGTGCTTCTTTACAGCTGTTTCAGCGTATTCTTGCATCGTATAGTCGATAGTTGTGTAGATGCGAAGCCCATCTCTGTAGATATTGTAAGGAGTGCCGTCTTCTTTTGTGATATTTTTCAGCAGTTCCGGCAGTTGTAAGCGTATTTGCTCGCGCAAATAGGGCGCAACGCCTTCACTTATTATGGTATTGTAGTTTATTTTCAGGCTGTCTTTAGTTTGTGCAGCAAAATCTTCATCTGTCAGATAGCCATTTTTCTTCATTTTAGCCAATACCGTATTCCGGCGCTCCTCACTGCGCTGAGGGTACAGACGAGGGTTGTAGTTGTTGTTTGCCTTTAGGGTGCCTATTAGCGTAGCAGCTTCGTTCAGGGTTAGCTCCTTAGCCGGTTTGTTAAAAAAGCGATACGAGGCACTCTCTATACCGTAGGTATTATCGCTAAAAGGCACAGTGTTTAGGTAGAGGGTAATGATTTCCTCTTTGGTGTAAACGCTTTCTATCCGCCTTGCGATAATCATCTCTTTTATTTTGTGTACTGGCATCGTCAGTTTGCCATAGCGTTCCCCGCGCCCGAAGAGGTTTTTAGCCAATTGCATCGTTAGGGTACTACCCCCTCCTGAAGAGTCATCTTGCAGCAGGAGTGTTTTAAAGAAAACCCTAAAAAGACTCTTAGTATCTATACCGCTATGGTCGTAAAAACGCTCGTCTTCAGTGGCTATAAGCGCGTTGATAAGGTAAGGGGGAAAGTCTTTGTATTCTATACGCGTACGGTCGAAGATAAAAAACTTACCTATACAAACGTTGTTATCGTCGTAGATAAGGCTGGCTTCAGCTTGGCGCAATTCTTTAAGTTCCTGTTTGGTAGGCAGTTTGCCAAAAGCCCCAAAGTAGATGAGTAGTATCAGTAGCAATAGGCAACCCAAGCCGCTACCTATAATGATGCCTCCCCATTTCAGGTAAGATTTTCGCGAAGTGCCGCGCAATGAGTAGATACCAAAAGGTATGAGTACTATAGCGGCTACAGCGGCTATCCAAAGGGTTTTGAGGCAATAGCGCAACAGGTGGTACAGTTTTTCGCCTATCCACACACATCCCTCTAGCACACGCGAAAGCCCTGTGCCCAGAAAGAGCAGGCACGCTACCGCATACTTTTTATAAGGTATATTTTTGTGCATTAGCTTCTTTGATTTAACCATTTCAGAGTACAAAAATACAAAACAATTATTAATTAGCAAATTTGCCAATTATAAGTTGATATATTTATCGAAATAGTTAGCTATATTTTTCAGTTCTTCGCGATAGAGGTCATCTTCTTTTTCTGAGAGGATACCATAGCCGTAACGCCTAAAGGTCTGTAGCACTTCCGAAAGGGCATCGGTTATCAGTTTTACGGTTATCAGTACTGTATCTTCGTGATAGTTAGAAATGTATAACCCTAAAAGCTGACTGTGGTTACTTTCTACTATTTGGGCTATTTCGGCAAATGAATAGCTATGAGCGTCTTTTTCTAAGATAAGCACGCGCCCTGTTTCTTTTATAAAAGGGGTTTCAGCCAGTTGCAGTACAAAGTCGCGAAGCTGATAGCAGCCTATTAGGTGCTGTGCTTCATCTACTACCGGCAGCATATCTGTCCGATGGGCAGCAAAAGCCTCCATTACCGCATCCCACGAGGTGCTTACCGACACGCTGTAATGGTCAAAAGCGTAGCTATACTCGCTGATAAGAGCCTCTTCGGCTTCTTCAGCGATAGTAGCTTTGCTTAGCACGCCCACTAATAGTCCCTCTTCGCACACGGGGAGTGCCGAAAGACTATGCGCCTCAAAGAAAAGTTTTGCCTCTTCTACTGAGCGTGTTATTTCTATGTATAAAGGATGTGTGGTCATTAATAACAATCTGTTTTTATTTGTCCATTGTTCTCAAAGTAACTTAAGGGTTTGCGCAGGTGGAAATGGCATACCTCTTCTAAAGTTTCCTTTACAGCTTTTAGCATCGCCATCGAACCGCAAATCATCACTACCCCTCCTTCGGCTAATAAGTTAGCAAAAAACGAACCTTCGCGGTGAATGATGTCCTGCACGTAAAACTTGTCTCCTTCTCGCGAAACGGCCTGCCAGTAGGTACTAATTTTTCCTTCTGCTATATAAGGGTCTATATAAGGGCGATATAACTCTAAAGAGGCTTCACGCCTGCAACCCCATACTAAGGTAAGGGGCTTTTTGTCGGTATTCTCCTCTATCATTCCAAGGAAAGGCGCCATACCGGCTCCATTGGCTATACATACCACTTGGGGCGCTTTCTTAGGGAAATGAAAATTCGGATTAGGCTCTATCACTGCCCGCAATGTTTCGCCTATAGGTAGGTCGTTTAGCAAGTTCGATACCACTCCTTGCGCAACCAGCTTAACGCTTAGCCATATTTCTTCGCGATACTTGGCTATAGAGTACAAACGCTCGCGACCATCAGCAGGGGTAATACCCAATAGGTCGCCCGATTCAAAGGCTATTTTCTTAAGCGGTTTTAGGTGTACTAAGAAAATATCATCGTCCATCACAGGCGTTCTCTCTACTACGGCAAATTCAGCGCGTTTGCGCTTTTTAGGAGTCAAGAAGTCTGACGGCAAACGCAGATTGAGGTCTTGCGTAGCACTCCACTTTTCAGCCCACTGCCTAAAGGCGTCTACCGATTGGTCGTTTATAGTGTGCAGCGGTGTCATCGCTTTGGCTTGTGGCTCTTTGGCTAAGAGTACATCTACCTCTTTGGCAAATCGGCAAAACTCAGGATACGAAAGCGACCCAAAGCCTACTACCGTATAGCCAAAACTCTGCACTATAGGGTGCTTCTTCCAAAGCTCAGCAAAACGAGTCCCTGTCATAGGGGCATCACCATCGCCGTAAGTACTCGCAAAAATCAGCAATTGTTCTAATTGCGGATAGTTGCCAAAATCGTTCATATCAGCTATATAAGAGCGTTTGCCTTGCCTTAGCAGGTCGTCGTGTACAGCGCGTGCAAATTCGCGAGTGCTACCGCCCTCAGTACCTACTAACACTATGTATTCGCACGTTTCTTTAGCAAACGGATTCACGCTCTTTTTGCGCCTTTTCAGCGTGATAGCAAAACCCGAATAGATAAAGAATAGTATAGCCAAACAGCTAATAAATAGCAGGGTAGCCCAAATATAATGCCCTTTGCCTATGTGTAGGGTGCGCACTAAGTAAGCCAACCCTTTAAAAGGAGAGGTCGAGGTGCTGATAATCTCACCTGTAAACTGATTCACAATCACATTTTTATTGATAAAATCTATCTTATACACCTCTTCAACATCTTCAAAGGCAGGGAACTCTACCGAACGCACTTCAGATAGGGGTACGTTGAAAACCTCAAAAGAGGCATAATCTTTCACAGGTTCTTCCGATAGGGTAGAGGCGTCGTACTCGTGTTGCGGTTTGAATTTAGGTACAATTCCTATGGTTTCCAGCGTCATATACACACCCGTAAGACAAATAATAAAGATAAATACGAGTATCCAGCGCCCTATAGCCGAATGGTAATGAGGATAAAAACCTTCGCCTTCGGGTAGTTTTCTAAAGAAGTGGCGCCAGCGTTGCTGTTTGCGTACAATCAGCCATATACCCGATAAGGCTATTATTGCAAAGCACAAAGCCGTGATTCCCATTATTACCCGTCCTGTTTTGCCCATATAGAGCGAGCGGTGCAAGGTTTTAACGAACTGTATAAACTTCGAAGGCTTATAATTTCCGTCCATTACCGCGCCCGATTGCGGGTGTATAAATAGTTTTTTACCCTCCGCTGTCTCTACTTGCACAAAGTGATTGCGGTCGATAGTGAGTTTAAGGACATCTATCTTCTTCTCTTTTAGGGCGGCAATGGTTTGGGCAAGAGTCGCCTTTTCAAACTCTGCACTTTTGTAAGGCAACGTCTGATTATACACCGATTCTACTGCTAAGATAGCCCCTGTAAGAGCCCCCAGCAATATGAATACCCCCGCTATTAGGGCAATTATTAAATGAAGTTTTCTTGCCATTTGTCAATTAGTTACATCTTGGTTCATCAGCTATAAGAGCTTCTTCAATTCTTATTTCTTCAAGGCGTTTTAGTTTCTTTTCTTTTACAAAATCGTATAGATAGTAATAACCATCAAAAAGTACTATAGCAACGTTCTCTCTTATGTATTCTATACTATTATATTTAGGTTCAGCTATTATTTCTCCTTTCATATTGATAAGACCTATACCGCTATCAGTATAGTATTTAGCAACCCCATTTTTAAAGGAGCTTACCCCTCTATTAGTAAACTCAATCGGAATTATTACTTCATTTTTTAGGTTGATATACCCCCATTTGTTATCTTTGCTTACCGCAGCCAATCCTTCGCTAAAATCACCTACTTCTTCATATTCTAAGGGGACTATTACCTTGCCATAGCCATCTATATAGCCCCATTTACCATTTTTTTTAACCGCGAAAATAGCATCATCACTCCAATTGTTTCTTAAAAGATTGTAGGTATCTAACAAATTACCATTCAAATCATAGACCATATACTTACATTCCTTACGTACACCTACTATGTAAGTGTTGTCAGAAGGTTCAATCACATCGGCATCAAAATCTTGAATAACAGGTTCTCCTTTAAGGTTGATATATATGTAATCTCTCACTTCCCTTACTTTAGCCAAACCTTGTCGAAAGGCAAAAGCATCTCTGTAGGTAGGAGGTATCACCCATTCATTTTTAGTATTGATATATCCCTCTTTGCCATTCAATCTTGCTACAATAGGAATATTGTCATCTATCTCATCGGTGTAAATCCAGCGATAGCTTATAGGGATAATTTCTTTTCCTTCAGAGTTAAAAAGACCTGTTTTATCATTAAGAGTTACTGTATAGCCATTTTTGTTAGAGTTTATAAATGAATATTTTAAGGGGAGTATTATAGTACCTTTTTCAGAAACCACCCCATACTTTCCATTCTTCTCAACAATAAACTGACCTTCACACCCAAATCTTATAGAGTTATAAGTCCCTTTAAGAATGGGCTGTAAATTTTCGTTATACACCCAGCAGCCTTTTGTTTTACCACAAGCAATGATGTATGGTTGTTTTTGTTTTATAGAATTAAAAGTAGGGGCTAACACTGTTTTCCCCTGCAAATTGACCAATCCTAACTTACCCTTTTCTTCAAAGATAAAGTATTTAGGTTGTGCCAACCCCGTAAAGCCACACAACAGCAAGACTAATTTGAATATTTTCATATTTGCTAATTTGTTAAAGGTTAAAATTTGTTTAAGTCTCTCCCCAAAGTTTTTCGTGTATGCTAACCGTCACCTCTCCTTATAGCCCCACATACGTGAAGCACGTCTTAATATGCGGTCTCTTATTCTATCTTGATTCATCTTTAATTCATTTTTAGATGTGTTTATTAATAAGACAAAGGTGCTATAAACAAGTGTGTTCTATACTCATAAGGGTTGTTAGTCTCTCTTATAAATCCTTTGATATAGATTATTACTTTCTTCTTTGTACGGGTCTTTTCTAAGGTACTCAGGTTTTGATTGGTTACCTCTACTTCAACCTCTTCTACAAATAAGCGTTTTTCGTGTCGCTGTATAGCTTCTTTCAAGCTCTCTTTTACCAAGAGTTTTAGGTTGGCATCACTTTTAAGCATATCAAAGTCTGCTTCCCAAAAGCCCGTGCCGAAGCCTTCATCAAACTTACACTCTCCCCAAGCTGTGGTAGCCAGTAGGAAGAGTTGCTGGTCAATAGAGGTCTCTAAGGAGGTCTTGGCAAGGTCGCGCTTCTCTATCAACGCCTTGAAGTCTATGGGGGTTTTGTAGTAAGTGCCTTTCATTTATCTTAATTATTACAAATCAATATCTTCTTATTATTACAAATTCATCACTACCTTGTGGTAAATATAGCTTAACGGGGAATGTAGCGGCACCTCCTTCTTTTCCATATTGTATAAGAGGACTCTCTCCTTTTATATCCCAATCGATACCATTAACCTGTTTAGTGTGATTACTCCGTTCTAAGCACACTAATCTACCATCAGCATATATTTTCATCTCATAATCTTCTAAAGCAGCCATCATACCCTTGTCTTTGATAATTTCTTCTTTTTCTTCTTTGATGTACTTATTGAGGTATTCTTTATCAGAATAATTGAAAAAAGCTATTTCTTCTTGAGATTTTTTTACTAATTTTTGCCATTGATCAACATCTCCTTTATTAAGAATTTCCCATAGCTTTTTATAATAGGCGATAACTTTTTTCTTTAGTGTATCTTTGTCCCATTTTCTAAGATCTTGCCCATTACTCCAACCATTCAGTTCATAAGGTAAATCGATTGTAAACTTTCCTTTTATTTCATAATATGGAACAGGTTTCTCCAAATTTGGAATAGGATAAGAGTATAGATACTGATATGTTCCCTCTTCTGCTCCTTCTCCCACAGCAATCTTCTGATATTTAACTAATCCTACTTTTAAGAACTGAAAGGTATCAGGCTGTATACCTCCTTTTCTCAGTTCTTCATTAGAAGAAAATAGTTTTATCCTAAACTGATAAGTACCACTCTTTAGAACAGCTTGATTAATGTTTATTATAGTATTATGCATAGACATTTCATTGTTTGTTTCTACTAAAATATCATTAATGTAAGCTTCATAACGACCAGGTATGGTAACATCTAAAGCATAAACAATTCTTTCATTTGATTTCATATTATTTTTTTGTTTCCAACTCAGTGATAATACTGTTAGAAGTATTAAAATACAATATTTATTTCTCATCTTTTTTTAGATATTCTTTTTTTAAGTCAAAAATAGGTATTTTGTATGAAAAATCATTGCGATTGACAATGAACAACCAATTGCCATCTAACAAATAGACCGCTATGTAATCAGGATTATCAGAAAGACATATTGAAAAAAGTGTTTTGCCACTAAGTTTTTCTTTTTCTTTAAAATTGATACGCCAAACTTCCTCGTCCTCATTGTTCATATATACTAAGATGTTACTGCCTAAATAGTAGTAACCTTTGTTGTCGCAAGCTACTTTACAATCAGATATACGTATTTTTTTATCAGTAGGTATGGCTGAAAACATAAGTGTATCAAAGTTGAATTTGTACAGATTAGGCTGTCTGAAAGCACTAAAATACACCGAATTACTCGCAGGATGATAAGCAGTGTTACCTCATTGTGTTTTTTTGTCGAGAGTAGCTATTACTTTACCCGTTTCGGCATCTACACAAAAAGGGTTTCCATAAATATTCTTATAAATATCGCTTTTAGTTACTGAAAATACTTTGCTACCTTCTCTATCAAGACAAGGATAGATAAAAGTATGATTATAAATGGTATTTGTTATAGTTTTTTTATCAACATCAACCATAAGTAATGGTTCATTAGTGTCAATATCACGAGAAACAGCTATTGTTTTCCCATTATCGGCTACAGCTCTAACTATATAATCCTTGTATAAAGAGTCTTTTAGCACACAAAATGCTTTTTCTTTATTAAAATCCCGACACCAAATACCCTCTTTCCCAAAATAGTATCCACGCCAAAAATACATTCGTCTGTTAGTAAAATCTGTAATTATACTCATTTTATTGATTTACTGATTTGCTAATTTGTTTAAGTCTCTCCCCAAAGTTTTTCGTGTATGCTAACCGTCACCTCTCCCCATCCTGCTAACCGTCACCTCTCTCCATCCTGCTGACCGTCACTTCTCCCCATCCTACTAACCGTCGCCTCTCTCCATCCTACTGACCGTCACCTCTCCCCATCCTGTTAACCGTCATCTCTCTCCATCCTGCTGACCGTCACCTCTCCCCATCCTATTGACCGTCACCTCTCTCCGTCCTATTGACCATCCCATCTCCCCCTTTGAAGGAAGTCCGCGAGCTGGCGCAGCGGAGTATGTGCAAGGGGGGGATGTTAAGTTTACAAACCGTCACTTCTCCCCGTCCCACTGACCGTCACCTCTCTCCGTCCTGCTGACCGTCACCTCTCCCCCTTTGAAGGGGGCAGGGGGGATGTTAATCGTCAAATCGTCACATCTTTCCATCCTGCTGACCATCCCATCTCCCCCTTCGAAGGAAGTCCGCGAGCTGGCGCAGCGGAGTATGTGCAAGGGGGGATGTTAATCGCCAAATCGTCAAATCGCCAAATCGTCAAATTTGCTAATTCCCTAATTTGCTAATTAATTCAAACCGTATTTTCTTCGCATTCTTCAGCGCCTCGTGACTGATAAAATACGATTTGTAAGGCTTCCCATCGATGTAAATATTCTTAATGTAAATATTTTCAGGTGAAGCATTACTTTCTATTACCAAATCACCAGCAGGATAGTACTTCGGATCGCGTTTAAGAGTAATTTTAGTGAACTTAGGCGAGGTAAAAGTATAGTTAGGCTCAGCAGGAGTAATAGGATAAAAACCTACCATACCATAGATAAGCCAAGCGGACATTACCCCTGTATCCTCATTCCCTGGCAGTCCCGCAGGTTTGTTTTGAAAATACTCATTGATAAGCTGGTCTACTTTCTGTTGGGTCTTCCACTCTTTGCCTTTAAGGAAGTTGTACAGATACGGATAGGCAATATCAGGTTCGTTAGCCATATCGTACTGCTTGCTGTCAAAAATATGGTCGAGTTGCTTTTCAAAAGACTTTTCACCGCCCATCAGCTTAATCATTCCTTTCACATCGTGGGTAACCATATACACGTACTGCCACGCATTGCCCTCTATGTAGCCCACGTTTTCTTCAAAGTTAGCCCCACTTTCAGGGTTGAAAGGCGCATACCACTTGCCATCAGCGTGGCGCGGACGTAATAAATGAGTTTCTTTGTCGAATAGCTTTCTATACGAATAAGCCTGTTGATTAAACTTCTCGTAATCCGCTTTTTTGCCCAATTTCTTAGCTATTTGCGCAATAGCAAAGTCAGCCGCGTTGTACTCTTGAGTGGTAGATACAGGCCCTTTCACACCCCCATCTACACTTAGGTAACCTAACTTCCAATACTCTTTCACACCTGGGCGTATAGGGTTGTTTTCAAGCGTATTCGCCCCTTTTAGCATCGCCTCGTAGGCAGTTTGTATGTCAAAGTCAGTAAGACCGCGCAAGTAAGTATCCGCTAATACTATGCTGGCAGGGTCACCTACCATCGTAAAGGTTTCTGTGGAATTGAGTTCCCATTTAGGCAACCAACCGCTTTCTTTATAAATATCGAGCATCGTGCGCACCATTTGCAATTGCTGTTCGGGGTAGAGTAGGGTCAGCAGCTGGTGGTAATTCCTATAAGTATCCCAAAGCGAGAATACCGTATAACGCTCGTTGTTTTTGCCTATTTTGTTGGTCTTGCTTTCGGGGTAATCGCCATTCACATCGTTGAGGAGATTGGGGTGAATAAGCGCGTGATACAGAGCCGTGTAGAATATCGTTTTCTGCTCATCAGTACCCCCTTCCACGGTAGCGCGGAGCGCATCGTTCCACGTTTGGCGGGCAGCGGCGTACACCTCATCGAAAGTGCGGTTGCCTATCTCTTTCTCAAGGTTTTCACGAGCGTTGGCTATACTCACGTACGAGATGCCCACTTTTAGTTCCACCACCTCTTCTTTGTCGAATTTATAGCGGAAGTAAGCCCCAATACTATCGCCTACCACCTCGCGGGCGAATTGTTCTTTTAAGCGGGTATCGCCGTTGTACCACATCCATTGGGCTTCCACCCCTTGATGTTTTTCAGGTGTATGCCATACCCCGTATGAGGGGGCAACTTTGTTCACTTTGGCTACGAAATACACCGGATAAGCCAACTCCGGACTGTTATAGCAGAAAGTACCTACCATACGCATTCCTTCCACCTCGGTGGGCGATACGAATTTCAGCATCGCGCCCTTTTCGTTGGTGAGTCCAAGTCCGAGGTTGATAAGTAGGTTAGCTTCTCCTTTCGGGAAGTGATAGCGAGTAATACCAGCCCTTGTAGTGGCAGTAGCTTCAGTTTTGATGTTATATTTAGTAAGGAAGTTGCTGTAATAACCAGCTTTAGCCACCTCATTTCGGTAAGCGGAGCCATATTTTAGGTGATTTACCTCCAATTTACCAGTAGTAGGCATAGCGATAATCACCCCGAGTTCTGGGCAACCAACACCGCTGAGGTTCACGTGGGTAAGTCCGGTGAAGAATTTATTTTCATTCACATAGGGGTTGGATAGCCAACGACTATCTTTTTCAAGCGGAGCTTTCACGCCAGTAGTATCGAAAGCCACGTTAAACGGAGAGATGCTAAGCATACCTCGCGGAGCGATAGCCCCAGGGTGAGTAGCCCCGAAGTTAGAGGTTCCAATAAGCGGATTAATATAATCTACCGGCTGCTGCTGAGCGTGTATTGAGGCTGCAATGCAAAGCCCCAAAAGAGTAATATATTTTTTTATCATTTTAATAATGTGTTTTTTATGGTTTATATTGGTAAATGAGCTCCTATATAACCTATGTATATTTTGAGATTATCAGGGAAAATATAAATACGTAAATTTTCCTTTGGTTTTATGTGCAAATCAAAATATTCTGTTTTACCATTAGGAAGTTTGAATAGTCTCTCTTGTTTCTTTTTGCTATTATTATTTGTCGAAGTTGATTCAGTAGAAATGTCTAATGCTGAATTAAACTTCATTGCTTCATTATAGTTGAATCTTCCATTATTCCAAGATGTTACACAATAGTCATCTAATAGTAAAAGTGTTCTTAATATTTGTTTAATACTACCAACACTTTTCAATTGAGCTTCTACTCCTGGACATAACTCTATTCTTTTAAAAAGCAACGACTGTCTTTCCCAAATCTTAATTCCTTGTTTAATATCTTTTATTCTTTGCTCTTTAAATGAGTGATATTTCTCTTCTGTGTCGATATGTCGCTCATTTTCTTCTTCAAAGCACGCTCCCCAAAAAGCATTGCTTTTTTGAGGATAATGAGTATCTATTTCATCAAGTGTTTCAAAACTTGATTCAAACTCATTTATTTTACCTAACATTTTAAGAATTACCCTTTTAAGTTCTTTATTAAACTTTGAATTTTGATCAAATAGTATCTCAAACAAACTACCCTCAGAAGTATTTATTTCAAAAAAAGTTTTGCTTTTTAAAAAAGTGTCTTCTGGTTTAGCATCCGTTACTGCTATTTTATTGAGAGTTATAAAACTCTCTTCTAACTCAGCGATACTTGCATTTTCATACCCTATGGTAGCTAAGTAAAAGTTAAACATTTCGGCGTAATTTTATAAGTTTGGCAAAGTCAATTTCTGTTTGGTCAAAAAAGCCCTTAGGCCATTTATCAAGTTCTCCTTTCTCATTCATTGAGATAGAATGTACTTCCGGCTGTTGTTCTCCTTTATCAAAATGATTAATAGTAATATGGCTACTTTCTATTTCTTTTTTATCATTCATTGAGATAGGGTGTACTTCCGGCTGTTGTTCTCCTTTATCAAAATGATTAATAGTAATATGGCTACTTTCTATTTCTTTTTTATCATTCATTGAGATAGGGTGTACTTCCGGCTGTTGCTCTCCTTTATCAAAATAATTAATAGTAATAGAGTTACTTTCTATTTCTTTTTCAGCTACCGCTAGCTGTATACCATTGATAATATGGTCGCTATGGGTTTCTACTACTATGCGCAACCCAGCACTTGCCATTTTAGCTAAGAAGTGGCCTATTTTAGATTGTGGTGCAGGGTGCAAATGTGCTTCAGGGTTCTCTATAATTACAAATCTATCTTTTTCAGCCAATAAACAAGTTACAATAATAGGTAAAACATAACTAATTCCAAACCCTGTATTCGTAGGTGAAGTAGGATTACCTTTCGAAAAAGCATTTTCCACTTCAAGCCTTGATGTATGTGTATCTTTATCAATATAAGCCTCAACAGTAATTCCGTCTAATATATATGCTAACCAAGCATTTACTCTTCTAACAAAAAGAGCCCCAAAATTATAATTTTCATCATTTAAAATTCGAGCATCATCTACTTTAAATGTAGTACCTTTGTTATCAAGCTCTTTAATAACCTGTGCTGTGTATTCTCCTTGAAATCCTGTATTAGGGAAAATTAAAGTATTGAGTGGCTGTGAAATTCTAGGCCCTATTCTCTCTGCATTAAGATAATAAAACTCTCTAAAAGATAATGAATTATCTTGGTAGGTATCTTCTAAAATATTAGGAACTATACTAAAAGTAGCTCTCACTTTATCAATGTTATATGATACTTCAATTTTTTTATTATTTTCTTTTAGTATAAATATTACTTCTGATTCAGAAGTTAAATTGGCACTATTCCCTAAGTTCAAACAATACACGCCGTTTAGTTCAATATTTTTCTCTTTCTTCTCAAGGGTCCTCCTCAGTAATAAAAGTGCTTGGATAACAGAACTCTTACCATTGCCATTTCCTCCTGCCAATACTGTCAGTTGGTTAATAGGTACTTCAACCTTCTTAAAACATTTAAAATTTTGTATTTGTAAGGTTATCATATTTCTATATTTTTAGTAAATAAATCGTTAAACGTATCAAAAATATATAACATATTAGCTTTTGAGTTAGTACTGTATGAGAGATAATTATATAGTTTACTATCTTCAAATATTTTATCTGCAATAACTTCTATCAGTTGTCCTTCCTTATTATAAATAGCTACTTTTTCATAAGGATATTGTGAAAGCAATAGAGAAGTTACTACAAAAAGAGCTTTGTTTAGTATTTGCTTCCTAGCAGTAGTATCTGGTAGAATTTTTCTAAAAGCATATCTACCACCTATCAGATAACTTGCATTTTTCATTGCATTCACAAACAACTGTACTTTCTGTTCAAAATCTTGTAGTACATCTTTTTGATGGAGTTGGGTATAATCATCTAAAAAACTCTCCATATAGCCACTGTAATCATTAATATTGCTATTACGACTAAAAAGCTCCTCAAAAGCTAAAAAACGCAGAGCAAGTTCTTGGTCGTCCATACGAGTGCTTCTTACACTATTATCTGTCGCAGTTTTAAACTCAGTAGTACTTACCATTACTTTAAGCGTATCGCGCAATCCTTGTCCTGCCAAGCAGTTTCTAATTTCTTGATTATTTAGTGGGCGTCCTCCAGTATTGATACGCCTAAAAATATCATATTTTACTTGAGAAGGAGAAATAGGGTCAATAATGTTTGCTGAAATATTAGTAAGATTAAACCAACGTACATATTTAGCTTCTAATCCTTTCTTATTACCTTCGTCTTTAAAATATCTCCCTTCACAGTTTTCTAAGTATTGCAAATTCCTTAAGGGGAATTTATTATCTATAAATTCTTTAATGGTTGAAATACGTTGTAGCCCATCTATTACTGTAAGATTTCCTTCTAATTCTTCTGCAAAATAGAACATTGGTAAGGGAATACGTAATAAGATAGATTCTATAAGTCTTGACTTTCTAAAAGAGTCCCATACCAAATTGCGCTGAAAAGCAGGGGTAAGGTCTATATCGCCATTATCTATCATCACACTTATTTGTGCAACCGAGATTTTATCAGTACGTACTTTTATTTTTTCAGGGTCATAAGGTTTGTATTCAGTACTAATACTTCCTTCAGAATTATTAATCCCCGATTGCTCTAATTCTATAATCTTAACAAAAGCATCTCCTTTAATTTCATTGAATTCTTCCTCATCAATATCTACTGTTTTTGAAACTATTCTAAGTGTTTTATTTTCTAAATCAGTCTCTACTTCCAATAAAACCTGATTATTCTCTTTGTTGACAAAATGATAACGGTTGTTCGTTTCTTCTTTCTTTACAATAGAAAAGTCAACCGTCTCAAAATTATCATTTATTTTAACATCTATATTCATTTGTAGAAAAGTCTTTTTATAAATTTAATCGTCGTGCAAATATACGACTATTTTTTGAAGTTACAACCCTACCCCCCTTTTTTACATTTAGTAGTAACCCACCCGTCCCACTCGTCCCACCTGTCCCACTCGTCCCACCTGTCCCAATCCTCCCAATCCTCCCAATCCTCCCACCCGTCCCACAATCGCCTGTGCGGCTCGCACTCTCACTCGCCCCAGCCCTCCCAATCCTCCCAGCCTTCTCACCCCTCCCAGAAAAATTTTCTAAATATACTTACCCTATACAAACACTATACGAACAGTACAGTAAGAGCGAACGATAAGCGAATGCTCACCGAAGTATAAACGTCTACTAATCGCCCTAAAGCCAGAAAAAAAACACTGCTTTTGCCAAATCCTCCACTTGATAATTTTATAACAAAAAAGTGTTTTAGTGAGATATTTTTTTCTCTTCCTTGCATTTTAATAAATAAAATAATACCTTTGCCACCTTGTAATAATAAAAATCAAAATGAGGAAATTAAAACAGTTATTCACTTGGGGCTTCTTCTTTTTGGCGATATTTTCCGTATCGGCTCAAAATGTGCAGCTCTCAGGTACAGTGAAAGATGAAGCTGGCACGCCTCTCTTAGGTGTGTTTATTATGATTAAAGGCACTCAGCGAGGAGCCACTACCGACACCGATGGTAAGTACACCCTCAATGCCAGCGTAGGCGATGTGCTCGACTTTACGTTTCTCGGAATGAAAACCGTACAGAAGAAAGTAACTGCCAATACCAAAAAGCTCGATGTCGTGATGAAAGACGATGTACAAGAGCTCGAAGAAATGGTAGTTACAGGCTATGGGGCTCCTAAGCTTGCTAGTCGTACGGTAGCGCAAGTAGCGCAAGTGCAGGGCAAGGACGTAAGTGCAGCACCTGTAGCCAGCGTATCCGATGCGCTACAAGGCCGCTTAGCAGGGGTAGTCGTTACCAGCGATTCGGGTCGCCCTGGTAGCAATAGCGATATCCTTATCCACGGTTATAACAACTTCCAAGGGGCGCTACGTGGCGAAAGAACCCAAGAACCCCTTTATATAATGGACGGAATAGCGGTTGGCTCTAATGTAATGAGTAGGTTCAACCCTAATGACATCGAGAGTATTACGGTGCTCAAAGACGCCGCTTCTACCTCTATCTATGGGGCACGTGCTGCCAATGGGGTCATACTCATCACCACCAAAAAAGGGCGTAATAACGAGCGTACTAATGTTACTATCAGTCACCAACTCGGCTTTACGGCACTTACTAACGCTAGCCGTAAGTTCTTTGACGATATGATGACCCCTCGCGAGTATATGGACTTCTGGATAGAAAAAGATCCTCAAGCCGTAAACTTGGCAGCAGGCAAGTTCACTTCAAACAAGGATGTTGCCAGACAGTCAGCAGATAAAATCTTAGCCGCAAATCCCTACAATACCCGTTGGGATAAGGTTTTTTTCAGAGATTTTGTACCGTTGATTCGTACCGATGTCTCTATCTCTGGAGGTACTAATAATAGCTCTTATTACCTTTCATTTGGGCACTTCAGCCAAGAGGGTTCCACTTCGCCTCGCAGCGATTACCGCCGTTATACCGTCAATGGTAGTATCAATACTCAAATCACAAATTGGTTAAAAGTAGGTTTCTCATTTGCTGCCGGACATACTGAGCGCGAAGGCGGCTCTTCTCTCAATATGCCTAAGGTGATAGCTTTGCCGCTTTACAGTCCTACTTACGAAGATGGCAGACGCAAGAACTATATCCCTGGTATCACTAGCCGTTCAGCTGGTTTTTATCACCCCGACTACTATGCCGAAACACACCCTACCGAGTCCTTCAACGATGACTTCTTGCCATCAGGGTTCGTTACCATAGAGCCTATTAAAAACCTCATATTCAAAACACAAGGAGGGGTACAATACGGCTATGGCGAATCAGAACAAAGAGAATTGCCATCGTTTATAGACTATAAGTTCTACGACGATCCCAACCCTTACACTATTGTGTCTAACAACCGCACACTTCGCAAAACGCTTACTAATACATTAGAGTACCGCTTTTTGTTAGGTGAAGCTAAAAAGCACAGCTTCAATGTGTTATTGGGGCAAGAGTCTGTCGAAAACAGCACCAAACAATTAGATGCGGCTACTTATGGGCAGCCTGCCGAAGGACTTACAATGCTCCGTCACGGTAGTAAAAATAAAAAAATAGAAGACCAAAAGTCAGTAAGTACTTTCAATTCTTACTTCGGAAGATTAGAGTACTCTTACAATACCCGTTATTTTGTAGATTTATCAATGCGCCGCGATGGTTCGTCAGCATTTGGTAAGAACAATCATTATGGTAATTTCTGGGCGATAGGCGCGATGTGGAAGCTAAAACAAGAGAACTTCTTAAAAGAGGTGAAATGGCTTTCAGACCTTAATTTGCGCTTCAGTACAGGGCTTTCAGGAAACGCTTTAGGGGGTTATAACCACATCACCACTGTAAAGCCTGACAATTTCTACCAAAGCAAAACAGCTTATACCGTAGGCAAATTAGGGAATCCCGACTTGCGTTGGGAAGAACAACGCAAAACTACTGTAGGGCTAAATTTGGTGGTGGATAGAGGTACTTCTTTCAACATCGAGTACTACGACCGCGAAACCTATGATATGATTTCTAGCCGCGACCTCAATAGTACCACAGGGCAAGTTCAATTCTATGACAATGCAGGGGGAATGCGCAATCGTGGTGTCGACTTTACTTTCTCGTCAGTAGTTTACAGAAGTAAAAATCAAGACCTAACAGTGCGTCCTTACTTCAACGTAAACTATAACAAACAAGAAGTAACCGCCCTTTTTGGCAACAAGACCTCTAATGTGATTCCTTCTTCTGAAATAGGCTATAAGTTAGGGCGTGCGCTCGAGTGGGCTGCGGTTATCCCTAAAGGGGTAAATCCTGATACCGGACAAATGGAGTACTATATACCAGGTGACGACCGTATGGAGCAAGTAACCGATGATAATAGGGTGTCAACTACTTACGATTCTAGTAAATTAGGACAGACTACAGGCAAGAAAATGCAAGCCCCTATCAATGGTGGTTTTGGTTGGAATGTAAGCTATAAAACATTCTCGCTCGATATGGCATTCTCTTTTTCGTTAGAAAAATACAAATGGAATTACGATATGAAGTACACCGAAAATCCTGACCAGTTTGGCGATCACAACCTAAGCAGAAAGATTTTGGATTATTGGAAAAACCCAGGTGATAACACTCGTCACCCTAAGATAAACACTACAACATTTGTAAATTCATCTGATGCGCGTATGATACAAGATGCATCGTTTATGCGTCTAAAGAATATTACCCTTAGCTACAGCCTTCCTAAAGAGGTTATTAAGCAGATAAAATTCTTTGAAGGGGTACGCTTATATGCTACTGCTCGCAATATCTTTACGCTTACCAAATATGAGGGGGCAGACCCTGAATACACTAATCCAATATCATCAGGGGGCTATCCTCCTTCACGTCAGTTTACTTTAGGGGTTGATGTTAATTTTTAAAAATGCAAAACAATGAAAAAGATTTATAAAATAGTAACTTTAGTAGTGGCTCCTTTGTTTTTCGCAGGCTGCTTTAGCCTAGATCAACAGCCTTATGAAGATTTGAGCCAAGCTAACTCGTTCAAAACGGTACAAGATGCACAGTTTTGGGTGAATGGTATGTATAATACCTTGCGTACAAACGTATACGGAAGTGCGATGTATGCTACCGATTTGCAAGCTGATTTCTTGAATATGACCAAAAGAGATGGTACTAACGAAGCGATTACCAATTTCCAAAACTGGTCATTATTCACAGTCAATAATGGTGCTACAGCAGCTATTTGGCAGCGTTATTGGAAGGCGGTACAAGACATCAATATAGGTTTAGAGGGTATTCCTACCATTGCTATTCCACAAGAGAATTACCGCACCGATTCGGCACAAATAAAGCACAATTTAGGCGAATTGTATTTAGCACGTGCTTATTATTACACTTATCTACTTACCCATTATTGCCCTACTGATGAGGCTTCAGCATACGGACTGCCTTTGTTAAGCGGCCCTACTATCAATAACTTCCCTAACAGAAGTACAGTAGGTCAGACGTATGATTTTATTTTAGCTGATATAGCGCAAGCAGAAACCCGTCTTAGTGATGTAACAGGCTCATTAGGGGCAGAGAAGTTTACCAAAGATGCAGTGGCAGCACTCAAAGCGCGAGTATTGCTTTACAGGGGCAAATGGGCAGAGGCTTATGCTGCAGCTACTTCTATCATTGGCAGTCGTTATAGCTTAGTAACCAGCAGTAGTGATTTAGAAAAAGTATGGAAAGATGATGATACTGCAGAGAGTATTGTACAGCTTTATGCTAAATATGATGTAGGTAATACGGCAGAGTTGCCATCGGCTAATGATATTTATTTGGGCTACGAAAAAGAGTGGAATTATAGATTGCGTAGGTATGAAATAAGGTATTTGCCAAGAGCGGTACCTACCCAAGATTTTGTAGATTTGTATAATAACAGCGATTATCGTAAGTCTATTTACATCAAAAAGCTTTTTGCTAATTATGGTAGTGTTACTTTCACCGATTTGTATTTGGTAAATAAGTACCCTGATAACCCTCTTCTAAAGCAAACATCAGGTACTTCGTCTACTTATATGCATCGTCCTAAGGTATTTCGTATTGCTGAGATATACTTAATAGCAGCCGAAGCCGCTTATAAAAACAATGATCAAACCAATGCTAAGACCTATTTAGATAGATTGCGTGCAGCGCGAGGCATTGGCAGAGTCACCTATACCGACCTTTGGGCAGAGATACAAAATGAGCGCAACCGCGAACTTGCTTTCGAGGGCTTCCGTATGGCAGACATCAAGCGTTGGAATTTAGGGGTAGTACGTGGTACTCCTCAAAATCTGAATGCCATAGTATCAGATCCCGCTGACCAATATCATCAACTGAATATTCCAGCAGCCAATTATAAGATGGTTTGGCCGCTTCCTCCAAGTGATATCCTTTACGAGAGAGGTAGAGCCAACTGGCAACAAAACCCAGGATGGTAGTATAAAATAAATATACAAACAAAACGGCTGTACCCCATAGAGTACAGCCGTTTTGTTTGTATTAGTATATTGTTTAATTAATTCCTCCCCAGAAGAAATAAGCTATTATCGAGATAAAGAGAATAGAAAGAATATTGAGTACAAATCCTGCTTTTATCATATCGCGTTGGCTTACCATTCCCGTACCAAAAGCGATAGCATTAGGAGGAGTAGCCACAGGCAGCATAAAGGCACAAGAGGCTCCTAGTCCTATGATGAGCGAAAGCCCTAAAGGATTCACTCCTAAACTTTCAGCTACCGATATAAATATAGGCACTAATAGAGCCGCACTAGCAGTATTCGATGTAAATTCGGTAAGGAAGATAATAAAAGTAGCCACTAAAAGCCCAATCACAAAATGGCTTTGTCCGGCTATCAGAAACTGAATAGAGTCTACTAATGCCTTACTTGCCCCTGATTGGGTTAGGATAAGGCTTAAAGAGAGTCCGCCACCAAAGAGCATTAGCACTCCCCAATCGGTATTTTCTTGTATCTGCTTCCATTCAGCCACACCGGTTATACATACGGCTATAGCGGCTATCATAGCTATTACAGCGTCAAAATCACCTATCTTGCTGATGCCTAATAAAGAAGATAGTTGTACATTTAGGGTATCACCAAATATCCAGCATAGTGCTGTGATAGCAAAAATAAGAATAGTGATATACTGTTTGCTGTTAAGCTTTTCAGTCATCACCTCTGGTGTTATTTTTATGTTTAGTTTAGGGCGGAATATGAGGTACATCGTACCCAACATTAAGGGCATTAAGCCTAATACAGTAGGCATACCATATTGCAACCATTCAGAAAAACTGATTTTAAGTTGTGAGGCCACAATAGCATTCGGTGGACTACCCACCAAGGTGCCCATACCACCTATACTTGCACTATAGGCTATACCTAATATTACAAAGGCATAAGTACCTTTATTAGTTTTGTAGTCTATATTTTTGAGCATCCCAATAGCCAAAGGGATAATCATAGCGGCAGTAGCAGTATTGCTAATACCCATTGATAGGAGTGCGGTAACTAATAATAGCAAGAAGACTGCTACCATAAAGTTGCCTCGGGCTAAGGCTATCACCTTATAAGCGATGTATTTATCGAGTTGTTGCACACTTAGTGCTGTAGCGATGGCAAAGCCTCCAAAAAACAAGAAGATAGTAGGGTTAGCAAAGGCTTGCAAAGCAGATTTAGTGGTTTCTAAGCCTAATAGTATCGCTATTACGGGTATTGAAAGCGCCGTAATAGTGATGTGTATAGCTTCAGTAAGCCACAAGATAGCTACGAAAGCTAAAAGAGCTAGGCCTTTGTTAGTTTCTGCTGGATAAGGTAAGAAAGCGTATAGTAAAGAGGCTATCAGTACAGCTATTACTATAAGGGTCGGTTTTCTAATCATTTTGGTTAAGGACATATTAAATAGTTTTAGAGTTTTGTTTAAAAAGGTAGGTAGGAGAGTAGTTACGATTGTTGTGTTATGATAATAATTCCTTTTTGCAGCAAGAGATTGTTAGGTAGGGTTATCTCTTCGCCTTTAGCTGTTTTTAGTAGGGTATAGAAAGATCTGATATCTATAATTTTAGCTTCTACAGGGAATTCTTTATCTACGAATCTAATAGTGTTGCCTATTCTGAAAGGGGAAGAAAAAAATATTATAATTCCTGCAGTGATGTTGCTCAATATAGACCATTGGGCAAAAAAAGCCACGCCTATCACCGTAAGTACGGACGATACGAAAAGGAATATTTGTTCTGGCTTAATACCCCATATAGAGACTAAGGTAAGCACCGCCAAGGCATAGATAAAATAGTCGATGTACTTCTTTACCAATTGAGTACGGCTCTCACCAAAGTCTGCTTTTCTTCCAAATTTTCCAATAATAGAATTTACCAAATAACGCAATACTACAAATACTACGATAGCTATTACCGTAGCAATAATCTGATATAGATATTGTTGTAGTATCATAAAAGGGGTATTATTTGGCGATATTTACTGCCCTCGTTTCGCGGATAACGGTTACTTTCACCTGTCCTGGGTAGGTCATATCAGTTTGTATCTTTTGCGATAGATTGAATGATAGCTCTGCTGCTTTATCGTCAGTTACTTTTTCGCTTTCTACTATTACACGTAGCTCTCTACCCGCTTGTATAGCATAGGCTTTCTTCACACCTTGGAAGGTGAAGGCTGCATCTTCGAGGTCTTTTAAGCGTTGTATATAAGAGTCAAGCACTTGGCGGCGCGCTCCTGGGCGTGCTCCACTGATAGCATCGCATACTTGTACGATAGGGGAGAGCAGAGAGGTCATCTCTATCTCGTCGTGGTGTGCCCCTATGGCATTGCACACTTCTGGTTTTTCGCCGTATTTCTCAGCCCATTCCATACCAAGTAGTGCGTGAGGGGTTTCACTTTCTACTTGTGGTACTTTCCCTATGTCGTGTAGTAGTCCGGCACGTTTGGCAAGTTTAGGGTTTAGACCTAATTCTGCAGCCATAACCCCACATAGTTTAGCTACTTCGCGAGAGTGCTGTAATAAGTTTTGCCCATATGAAGAACGATATTTCATACGTCCTACACACTTCACTAATTCAGGGTGTAGTCCGTGTATACCGAGGTCTATCACAGTGCGTTTTCCTATTTCAACAATTTCTTCTTCTATCTGTTTAGTAGTTTTTTCTACTACCTCTTCTATACGAGCAGGGTGTATACGGCCATCGGTAACGAGTTTGTGTAATGAAAGGCGTGCTATCTCGCGGCGTACAGAGTCAAAGCAAGAGAGGATAATCGCTTCAGGGGTGTCGTCTACTATTATCTCTACCCCAGTAGCTGCTTCGAGGGCACGTATGTTGCGCCCTTCGCGCCCAATGATACGACCTTTTACTTCATCAGACTCGAGGTTAAATACCGATACACAGTTGTCTACCGCCTCTTCAGTACCGATACGTTGTATGGTATTGATGATAATTTTGCGTGCCTCTTGGTGTGCAGTTAGTTTTGCTTCTTCAATAGTGCTTTGTATATAAGCCATTGCATCGGCTTGTGCTTCGCTGCGTAGCGAGTCGGTCAGTTGCTTTTTAGCCTCTTCAGCAGAAAGCCCTGAAATAACCTCTAACTGTAGCACTTGGCTTTTGTGTAGGCGGTCTATTTCCTCCTGCTTTTTGTCGAGTGTTTGCAAGCGGTGTTCAGCCTCTTGTGTTTTGGTTTCTAGTTCGTCTTTTAAACGTTTGTTTTGGGCTAACTCGTTAGATACCTGTGACTCTTTATCGCGAATACGCTTCTCTGCCTCTGCCATTTTCTTGTCTTTAGCAGCGATAGTTTTTTCGTGTTCTGACTTAAGTTCTAAGAATTTCTCTTTGGCTTGATAGATTTTTTCTTTTTTGATGTTTTCTGCCTCGTTTTTAGCATTTTTGAGTAGAATATCGGCTTCGCTTTGTGCATTGAGAATAATTTTTGAAGCGTTCTTTTTTTCAAGAACTTTTGCTATGCTAAATCCTACGAATAGCGCAATGATAAAAACGGCAATGATTACTATAATACTTGTACTGTCCATCTTTTGGTATATGATATAAAATTGATTATATAAAAAAAGCCTATATTGATTAGATTGTTTCACGTAAAACTCTGAGAAACAGGTTTAGGGATACTGGGTGGGGCAAGTATCCGCAACGCAATGGCGGCACGCTTTAGCCACTCCAACTCACCCTTTTTTTTAATGTTAATGTTGAGTTTACCGAAAGGTTAATCAATATAGGCAGTAAGTTTTTCTTATGTAAAAGAACTTTTATTTTAAGCAAGACTATTAAGCACAGCATAAATATCCTGCAGCTTTTTAGTTATTTGCTCTTGTTTATCATCTTCGTTCAGCTTTTCTTGCGAGGCTTGTCGCGCCAGCACTATTGCACACATAGCTATAGCGTCTTGCTTGTCGCGCAGGTCGTAATGCTGCTCGAAGGTTTGAATCATTTCATTTATCTTTTTAGCCGCCAATCTAAAACTTTCCTCTTCTGAGGGGTCAATGGAGAGAGGATAGAGCCTATCGGCTACCATTAGTTTGATATTCAGCAAATCCTTGTCCATTGCATTTATTTAGAAAGTTGTGCTATGCACGCATCGATTTCGCGTATGAGTGCATTTATTTTCTGTTTTGTTTCAGTTTTATGTTCTTTACTGCCCAATATGCGGTTCGCTACTTTCAGGGCATCATTCTGCTTCTTCAGTTCAGAGAGGTTTTGTTCATACTCTTTTTTTTCTTCAAGGAGACCGTTTATACACTGCTTTAGGCTTTCGTTTTCCTCCTTCAGTGCCTCTATATTCTTCTTTAGCAATACGGTCTTAGCCTCAATTAAGTCCACTAATTGGCTTATATTACTCATCAGTAGCGATACTATAATATTTGGCGCAAAGATAGTGTATTTTTAAAATAAAAGCAATTTTTTTAATAGATAATTGAAAAATATACTTTTAATAGTCTCACTATCAGCACTTAATTATGTTTGTTTATGAGCTTTTCGGGTAGACTTCCAAATATATACTATTTGCACTATTATCAAAAAAGCATTGGGCAGAATTACCGGAATGCTCATTATGCAATAGCCGTATATTACAAAGAGAATACACCCCACGAGGTTGGTAAGGCGTATATACAATAAGTTGTCTTTGATGATAAAGCTCAAAACAACAAAAAAGGAGGCAGCATAACCTATAAAATCAATCATTTTCTTGTCTGTTTTAGTCGGGTTTGTCTTCTTAGCCAAAACATTGCTACAGCGGCTATGGCAAAGATGATATACATATAAGGTTTGCCTTGTGCCGCATTCCACAGCTGATACGCCTCGTAGGCGCAATAAAGGGCAATTGCCAAATAGGCGTATTCAAAAAAGATACGTGCATTCATATTTTATTCGTCTTTGTCTTCAATAGATAGAATACCAGTAGTTTTATGGGCTTTTACGGTTGAAAATTTCTTATCGAAGTCCATTCCTATTCCTTTGGTAACAGTGCCTTTTTTGGTATCGGTAAAGGTGAACTCTCTATCGGTAAAAATCCAGTCTTCTTTCTGGTCCCAAAACAGTTGTGCCGTATTGAGCTTTTTGCCATCGTAGGTAGTCAGCACTACACTGTCGCGCAGCTCTACCATATCAGCACTCGGGTAGATGATGCCGTACTTTGCCTGCACGGTATTCTTATGGCGGGCTTGGTCGTAAAATTCTACCTTAACCCCTTCGGGAAACTCAGAATAAGGCATTTGTTGGTTTGAAAAATCTTTGTTTAGAGGGCTAGTGAGTACAGCCACTACTTTAGAAGAGTCGGTGTATACTAACTTAAAGTCGTAGGCTTCTCCTTGAGGGAATTTCTTCTGCACACTTAGCTGCTGAAGATTTTTCATATCATTACTACACGAAAAAAGCATTGCCATACCCAAAGGTATGACAATACTTTTCATTAATTTGTATGTAATTATTTTCTTCATATAAATCGCTTGCAAATTTGTTCATTTTCAAATCTGCTTATTACCACTACAATCTTGGTACAGTAACAGACTGTCCTACCCAGCATTTGAAGCTGATAGTTTTGCCAGCTAAGCCTGATTCGAAGATGTCAGCTTTGCTTGGAGCAAGCGCATCATAGCGAGCTGCTAAACTTTCCAAACCTCCTTTGCGTGCCATTTGTGCCGCTAACCAGTATACGGCTCTCTTCTCGAAAGAAGTGCTACCACATTCGTTAGCAGAACTTGCGTAGGCGTGTGCCATTATACGGTAAGCATCAGAGTTCGAAGGGTTGTAAGTTAAGGCTTTCTGAGCGTAACCTACAGCTTGTGCTTTGCTGTGCTTAGAAGCTATTTTGATAAGCAACTTAGATTTTTTAAAGTTGTCTGTCTCAAGGTTTACAGCCTCATTGTAATACTGTATCGCTTTAGAGGTATTGCCGTCTTTGTCGCTCATAACCCCTAAGTAGTAAGCTGAGTTAGCTGATGGTTTCACGTTGTGTAGTGAAGTTACTATCTTAACGAATAGAGGGTCTTTAGTACAGTCTTTATCAGACATTTTTCCAGCAGCACGACGTAGCCATTCTTCGTTCGTTTTGTTAGCCTCGAAGTTCTTAGTATACAATGGAATAAGGTTTTGGCAATCGGCTAACTGCCCTAATTTAGCATCTACACTTTCGGCTATAGTTTCGTAGTTATCTACACGTTTACGGCTTGCGTCTAATGTTTTCTTATCTTTTTCGCTGATAGTACCTGCTTCTTCTTGAGCTAAATACTGGTTGATAGTAGCCGAAAGTTCATTCTTTTCGTCTTGTATTTTTTCTGATATGTTATCATAAGCATCGAATACTTCTTGTAGCTCTTTTTGTCCTTTCTCATATAGAGCTACCAATTCAGAGAAGTACAAATAAAGAGCTTTTTCGTTCTTGAAGTTAGCTCTGTCTTCAGTGAAAGCCTTGTTTAGCAAGTCGTATATTTCTTGTTCGCTACCAGCATTTTCGTCAAACATAAGTAGGGCTTGGCGTATGCGCATATCGGTAGTTGATAGGCGAGTAGGGAATAGCTTATTATAGTCGGTGTATAGCTGAATAAGTTCTTTTACAGATTGAGCTTTTTGTCCTGCAGTATTGTTTTTGATGCGGTCTTGCAATATGCGTTCGCCATAGGCAAAAGTAGCATAGTGCAATGAAGGGCATTGGGTGTACACTTCTTTCCATACAGGGTATGCTTCGTTGTAATTTCTAGCTTTTGCATACTCACTAAATATAGAAAGTTTTTGCTTTAGTTCATCATTGCTTTTGCAATCTTGTGCTTGCACGTTCGCGGCAAAGAAAAAACTCGCGGCGATAGTGGCTAATAAAATTCTTCTTCTCATTTTCGTTTGTTTTTATTGATACTTTGTTTTTTGGAACCACTTATCATTTAAAGTGAATCCTATTTTTAGGTTGAAATAATTCTCTTTCAGCAATCCCGCACTTAGGGTACCGCGCTTGCCGTACTCCAATACGGTAGTGATGTTAGAAAAGCCTTTCACTGGCAAACTAAGTCCAAAAGACGTGCCAAAGTTGGTGAGGGCTTG
>ERZ773067.276-NODE-276-length-33342-cov-9.657404_pt1 | contig 33342 bp, 26 predicted proteins | sample MGYA00580622_ERZ773067 | MGnify/ENA primary metagenome ERZ773067 (study PRJEB29015, sample SAMEA2737998) | human oral metagenome | biome: human oral; feature: human-associated habitat; material: dental | place: China | collected 2113 ...
CTATACATCGTTTAAGTGAATTTTAGTTTAAAATAAATGAGATTGTATTTTATACCTTCAGTATATTATTTAATATAATTGATTAAGGCATTTTATAATGTAATATGTCAATTAGATTAACTGAAAAACTAATTATAGGATATAAAATATTCATTATTCTAATTGCTAAGCTAATTGTATAAATTAATTATTCGATTACACTAATTGAATAATCAATGAATAAATTACAGACTAGAATTACACTGAATGAATAGTTAGTTAATTTTCTTAGTCCCATCGTAACGTATTTCGGCAGGGTGCGAGCAGACTTGAGTCTTGTCGTAAAGTACGCCGGTAGCAAGAAAGGTTTCTGACTCCCGTCGTAGAGTGCGTCGTCAGCAAAACAAGGCTTTTAAGTCTTGGCGTAATGTTTGGCGGGGGCCGGAAACGAGTTTAAGTCCCGAAATAATGTACGACGGCACCAAAAATGGTTTCGTGGTTCCTGGCGTAACGTGTTCCGGCACCCGAAACTACTTTCTGGCTCCGGGGATGGTTACACTGATGGGGTCTATCGACCGAGGGGGCGGTTCGGCATGATGCAGACAGTTCGCAAGTTGGGGTTACGGAACATTTTTGTAGGCCTAAAAGCCTAATTGAAAAGGTTTAGCTACTTTTGCGCATCGCAAATTGCAATGAAGGTTGAGCCGGATGGAAAAGACAATCGATATAGACAAAATTCTAGCAAGCAAAATGGGCACGAAAATAAAATACGTGCCCAATTTTGCGATTAATTGGCTACGACGCATAGCGCACGAAGACGAAGTAAACGGCTTTTTGTGGGATAATCGCGAAGTATATGGAACCCAGTGGCTGGAATCGTGCATCAAGTATCTGAAGATTAACCTCGACGTTGTGGGCATGGAAAATCTGCCCGACAAAAACGATGGAAAACTATACACCTTCGTTTCAAACCATCCGCTGGGCGGGCAAGATGGGGTGGCGCTGGGAGCTATCATCGGGAAACGATACGACGATAACTTCCGGTATCTGGTGAACGACCTGCTGATGAATCTTCCCGGATTGAAACCACTTTGTATAGGCATAAATACAACCGGAAAAAAGGGGCGCGACTTTCCACAGATAGTCGAAGCCGGATTTCAGAGCAATAACCACATTCTGATGTTCCCGGCCGGACTGAATAGTAGGAAAATCAATGGCGAAATTCGCGACCTGCCATGGAAGAAAACCTTCATAAGCAAAAGCGTGGAATATAAACGAGACGTGGTTCCGATTCATTTCAGTGGTCGAAATTCAGATCGCTTCTATCGCATTGCGCATTTCAGTGACAAGTACATCAAAAAGGTGAATGTGGCCATGCTATTCCTAGTCGACGAGATGTATAGAAACGTTGGAAAAACTTTCAAAATAACCATCGGTAAACCCATTCCCTGGCAAACATTCGACAATAGCAAGACACCCACACAGTGGGCCGAATTTGTGAAACAATACGTATATAAACTCTGAAGAGAAAACCCCGGCAGCCCCATAACATCATAGAGAACCTCAATAGAAAAGATGGAAGAAGAGATAATCAAACCCGTTAGCAGGGAACTTCTGCAGAAAGAACTTACGGAGGATAAGTTGCTTCGTGCTACAAATAAAAGCCACAACGATATATACGTTATATCGGCACACAACGCACCGAACGTAATGACCGAAATTGGGCGATTGCGCGAACTGGCCTTCCGTGCTGCCGGAGGAGGAACCGGTAAGGCGGCCGATATCGACGAATTCGACACAATGCCCGGATGCTGCAAACAACTCATCGTGTGGAATCCCGAAGCAGAAGAAATCATCGGAGGCTACAGATATCTCTTTGGAAGCGATTGGCAGCTTGATGCCAACGGACAACCGCTGCTCGCAACAAGTCACATGTTCCACTTCTCGGATAAATTCTTGAAAGACTATGCACCCTATACCGTTGAACTCGGGCGCTCGTTTGTGTCGCTGGAATATCAAAACGTGAGGAAAAATTCCAAAAGCATATTTGCACTCGATAACCTGTGGGACGGGCTGGGGGCACTGACGGTTATGAATCCGCAATGCAAATATTTCTTCGGGAAGATGACAATGTATCCGTCATACATTCGCCGGGGGCGCGACATGATTCTCTACTTCCTCAAAAAACATTTCGACGATAAGGATAATCTCATTATCCCCATCAAACCGCTGCAGCTCGAAACTCCCGAATCTGAATTTGAAGCACTGTTCAACGAAACCGATTTCAAAGAAGACTATAAGATTCTTAATCGCGAAATTCGCAGGCTCGGATTCAATATCCCTCCTCTGGTGAATGCATATATGAATCTTTCGCCAACTATGAAACTCTTTGGCACCGCAATAAACTATGGCTTCGGCGACGTTGAGGAAACCGGCATCCTGATAGCCGTGGACGAAATATTCGAAGAGAAACGTATACGACACATCGAAAGCTTCGCGCAAGACCATCCGGAAGCACTCAACTTTACAAGTGGAGCAAACAATGTAATCTATAGGGAACGTCGCTAACGGTATATTCTCATCAATTGATAAATGGAAAATAAATGAAGAAACTCTACATCGAAACTTATGGATGCCAGATGAATGTTGCCGATTCGGAAGTGGTTGCTTCCGTGATGAAAATGGCCGGATATGACATTTGCGAAAACGAAAACGAGGCCGACGCAATATTCCTCAACACGTGCTCCATACGCGAAAATGCAGAGAATAAAATATACAATCGACTGGATACGCTACATGCCGAAAGAAAAAAAGGACGCGAACTGATTCTAGGTGTCCTTGGCTGTATGGCCGAAAGAGTGCGCGACGACCTTATCCAAAATCATAATGTGAATCTTGTGTGCGGACCAGATTCCTATCTGAATCTGCCCGATATGATTGCACAATGCGAAAACGGGCATAACGCACTCGACATCGAACTGTCGACAACCGAAACCTATCGAGATGTAATCCCACAAAGAATCGGTGGTAATCGCGTATCGGGTTTTGTGAGCATAATGCGTGGCTGCAACAATTTCTGCCACTATTGTATTGTGCCTTTCACGCGTGGCAGGGAGCGGTCGCGCGACGTGGATAGTATTCTGCGCGAGGTTGCCGACCTCCAGGAAAAGGGTTTCAAAGAGGTAACGTTGCTGGGACAGAACGTAAACTCCTACGGACTGCTGCCCAATGGCAAGCGTCCGGAAAATGGAACTTCGTTTGCCGAATTGCTCACGATTGTGGCACGGAGCGTACCTGAGATGCGAGTGCGCTTCACCACCTCAAATCCCGAGGATATGACCGAAGATATCCTGCACGCCGTGGCTGCCGAACCGAATCTCTGTAACCACATTCATTTTCCGGCACAGAGCGGCAGCGATAAGGTGCTGCGACTGATGAACAGGAAATATACCCGTGAAGATTATCTTCGGAAAGTTGATGCCATACGGCGAATTATTCCCGATTGCGGTTTGACAACCGACCTTTTCGTGGGCTATCACGATGAAACTGAGGCCGACCAGGAGCTAACGCTTTCATTGATGCGTGAGGTGCGGTTCGATTCGGCTTTTATGTTTAAATATTCCGAGCGGCCTGGAACTTATGCTGCTAAGCATCTGCCCGATAACGTACCCGAAGAGGAGAAAGTGCGCCGACTAAACGAACTCATTGCTCTGCAAACCGAAATATCAGCCGAACGCAATAAAGCCGATGAGGGTAGGGAGTTCGACATCCTGATAGAGCGTTTCGGTAAGCGTAGCAAGGAGCAGCTCATGGGGCGCACGCAGCAAAATAAGGCCGTAGTTATTCCGCGTGGAAAGCATCACATCGGGCAAACCGTCAAGGTGAGAATAATCGGTTCGACTTCGGCTACGTTGCTGGGCGAAAGCATATAGAATAGCTAAAGTTTAGTATGAAAGATTTCATAAAAGTTCTGCTTAGATTCGTTCCGCCCTACAAACGATATTTGGTTATGGCAGTAGTGTTCAACATCCTCTCGGCATTGTTGAACATCTTTTCTTTTGCAACGCTCATTCCGATGCTGCAAATACTGTTCAAAGTCGATTCGGGTAAAGTCGCAACTCGATTGATGGAGTGGAACGAAGGCTCTTTGAGAGACGTTCTGGCCAATAATGCCGACTACTACACGCAGTTCTACGCCAACGCTTGGGGAGCCTCGACGCTTCTGCTAGTTATCGGACTGGCTTTGGCTTTTATGACTTTCCTTAAAACGGGAGCCTATTTTCTTTCCTCGGCGTCGATAACCCCAATCAGAACAGGTGTGGTGCGTGATATTCGTAACCAACTCTTTCAGAAAATAACCTCGCTCTCGCTGGGGTTTTTCAGTGAGGAACGCAAGGGCGATATCATTGCTCGAATGAGCGGTGACGTTCAGGAAATCGATAGTTCGATTATGTCCTCAATCGATATGCTCTTCAAGAATCCCATTCTCATTCTGATTTATTTCGTCACGTTGATTGTTATTTCTTGGCAGCTCACACTTTTTACACTCATTTTCGTACCGATTTTCGGCTGGTTTATGGGTTTCGTGGGGCGAAAACTCAAGCAACATAGCATTAAAGCACAGTCGTTGTGGAGCGACACAATGAGTCAGGTTGAAGAAACTCTCGGTGGTTTGCGGGTTATAAAAGCTTTCTGTGCCGAGGGACTTATGAACGGGCGATTCAATAAAGTGAACTCCGAATATCGTGATGACATCATGCGAGTGAACATAAGGCAGCAGCTTGCCCACCCGATGAGTGAATTTCTGGGCACTGTGATGATTGTTGTTGTATTGTGGTTCGGCGGAACGTTGGTGCTCAGTCAGAATCCAGTGATTAGCGGTCCCACCTTTATATATTATCTTGTGATTCTCTACAGTATCCTCAATCCACTGAAAGAGTTTTCACGTGCAAGCTATAATATCCCTAAAGGTCTAGCATCGATGGAGCGTGTTGACAAGATTCTTCAGGCCGAAGTGGCAATCTGTGAGCCAGAGAAACCTATACACATCAAAACATTCGAACACGAAATTGAGTTTCGCAATGTGAGTTTCGCTTATGCCGACGAGAAAACAGAGCATCTGCATTGGGTTCTAAAAGACATAAACCTGGTGATTCCAAAAGGTAAAACCGTTGCACTCGTAGGACAAAGCGGAAGCGGAAAGTCAACGCTACTTGACTTGATTCCGCGCTACTATGATGTGCAACGCGGCGAGGTTCTTATTGATGGAATAAACGTTAAGAACCTTGGAGTGCACGATCTCCGCCAGCTTATTGGTAACGTGAATCAAGAAGCAATTCTTTTCAACGACAGTTTCAGAAACAATATCTCGTTCGGTGTAAAAGCAAATGAAGCCGACATTCAAGAGGCTGCGAAAATTGCCAATGCTCATGAGTTCATTATGCAGAGCGAGAGAGGATACGACACCAATATCGGCGACCGCGGGGGGAAACTTTCAGGTGGTCAGCGTCAACGTGTGAGTATTGCTCGCGCTATATTGAAAAATCCACCGATACTGATTCTCGACGAAGCTACATCGGCTCTAGACACCGAAAGTGAACGTCTTGTACAGGATGCGCTCTACAAACTCATGAAGACTCGCACAACCATTGCCGTAGCCCACCGCCTCTCGACCATCAAGAACTCTGACGAAATATGCGTTCTGCATGAAGGTCGAATCGTTGAACGTGGCACTCACGACGAACTTATGGAGATAGCGGGATATTACAAGAAACTGCATGACATGCAGGAGATTTAATTACGACCAAACACTTTTCAACATAAACAAGTGATGAGAAAAGAAAAAAGCAAAAGCGTTGTAGGCTTATCATTTCAGCCGGTGATTGCTGTAGTGATGAACATTTTGCTGGTCTACATTATATATTTCATTGCTCGTGTGGCTTTCCTCCTTGAGAATTATAGTCTTCTTGGGGGGCACTCACTCACAATTCGCCATTTGTCCGAACTGTTTAGTGGTGCGCTAATGTTCGATTCCAGTGCAATTGTCTACACCAACTCCCTTTACATCGTGATGATGTTATTGCCCGTTTGGTTCAAAGAGTTCGATGGCTATCACAAGCTCTGCCGATTGGTGTTCGTGATTGTGAACAGTGTTTGCTTGGCTACAAATCTTGCAGATTCGGTTTATTTCCCTTACACGCTTCGGAGAACAACTACAACCGTGTTTCATGAGTTCGGAAACGAAACCAACTTGTTGCGTATCGTTGGTACAGAGCTTTTCAGACATTGGTATCTTGTGTTGCTTTTTGCTGTTTTAGTGTGGCTTATGTGGAAGCTTTACAGAACACCGCGTTCGAAGGTTTATAATTTCCTCCGGGCATCCCATCGGTTAATCTATACCGGTATTCAATTCCTTGCGCTTGCCGTGGCTACTTTGCTCGGAGTAGTAGGTGCTCGAGGTGGTTTGCAAAGTGGTGTACGCCCTATAACCATAAGCAACGCCAATCAATTTGTGGAGCGTCCCGTTGAATGTGGGCTCGTTTTGAACACACCGTTTGCTCTTATACGAACAATCGGGAAGAATGTTTATATGGTGCCGAGTTATTATCCCGACTTGCAGTCGGCCTCCAAAGTATTTAACCCAGTTGTTAGGAGTCTGAAACCAACGGTCAAAAATAAAAAGAACATTGTTATCCTGATTGTCGAGAGTTTCGGACGCGAATATATTGGTGCCCTGAATAAAGATCTCGAAGGCGGGCACTACAAAGGTTATACCCCAAACGTAGACAGTCTGATAGCTCGTAGTTGCGTGTTTAGTCACTCGTTCGCAAACGGGCACAAAAGCATAGATGGTATGCCATCTGTGTTGTGCAGTATTCCAATGTTCGTAGAGCCATTTGTGCTAACACCTGCATCTATGAACAACTACACCGGACTGCCTGGACTTCTGAAAGACTGGGGATATTCAACAGCATTTTTCCATGGGGCTAATCGCGGCTCTATGGGTTTTCTGGCATTTTCTAAAAAGATAGGCTTTCAGAATTATTACGGTAGACAGGATTATGCCTCCGATAAACGATTCGGAGGCGACGACGACTTTGACGGTAATTGGGGAATATGGGACGAACCCTTTCTACAATTCTTCTGTGCGAAGATGAATCGTATGCGACAGCCTTTCATGACGGCACTATTCACTGTTTCGAGTCATCACCCGTTTGTGATACCCGACAAATACAAGAATATCTACACTGAAGGAGAGCTGCCCATTCACAAGTGCATTCGCTATACAGACATGGCCATTGGCAAGTTTTTCCAGTCGGCCCGCAAACAGTCTTGGTTTCGTAACACGATATTCATCATCACCAGCGACCACACAAACCAAAGTAATCACGCCGAGTATAAAACCGGAATAGGCGAATTCAGTGCGCCCGTCATAATCTATGATCCCTCGGCAACGACGGTCAAACCTGGAATGCGTGATGCCGTGGCCCAGCAAATCGATATCATGCCAACCGTTCTCGACATAATTGGTTACGACAAACCATATTTAGCATTCGGATGCGATGTATTAAAAACACCTGCCAGTCAAACTTATGCATTGAGCTATCTAAATGGGATTTATCAATACGTGAAATATGGGTACACTCTCCAGTTCGACGGTCAGAAGGTTGTTGGTATATATTCTCTTGCCGACCGACTCATGCAGCACAACCTTTATGGGCACGTTGCTGTTCAATCAAAGATGGAATGCGAACTCAAAGCCATAATTCAACAGTACATGTATCGCATGGTCAACGATAAACTCATGCCTGAATCATGAATGCAATCTATCGTTTGGTCTACGTCTTAGCCTATGGATTCTGGTACGTTATGTCCTTGCTTCCATTAGAGGTGCTCTATTTTCTTTCCGATGTATTGTATTTCCTCGTGGCCCACGTTGTGAAATATCGTCACAGAATAATTTCGACTAACATCCGAAGTAGTTTTCCCGACCGAACCGACGATGAGGTTCGCCAAATAGAACTCGATTTCTATCATTGGTTCTGCGACTATCTCGTAGAGACCCTGAAACTAATGACAATCAAACCAGCCCAAATACAGAGGCGTATGCGATTCGAAGGTATGGAACAGCTCAATAGAACGCTTGAGAGCGGACAATCGTGTGCCATATATCTCGGCCACTATTGCAACTGGGAATGGATGTCCTCATTGCCCTATTGGACTCCGAAACAGATTGCATGTTGCGAGCTTTATCATCCTTTGGAGAACGAATATTTCGACCGCCTTTTCAAATTCGTTCGCGAAAGGCACAATTCAATCTGCATTCCAATGCGGGATGCCCTTCGAAAAATCGTTGAATTCAAAAACAACAATCAAACAATTGTTCTGGGTTATATTGCCGACCAAGTTCCCATGTGGAACAATATCTATCATTGGCTCGACTTTCTCAATCACGACACACCCGTACTAACCGGAGCTGAACGTATTGCGCGAAAAAATAATCAAGCATGTTTCTATGGCGACTTGCGGAGAATACGGCGGGGCTATTATGTTTGCGAAATGAAACCCATAACCCTCACTCCAAACGAAATGCCCCAGTGGGGAATAACCGACGCTTATTTCAGAATGCTCGAACAAACCATCAAACGGCAACCAGAACTGTGGTTGTGGAGTCACAACAGGTGGAAAAGAAGTCATGAGGATTTCGATCGTGAGTGGGAAGTGAGAGACGGTCGTGTAGTTAAGCGTAAAATAAACCCTGACACAAACTAAGAATGAAAATAACAGCTGTAGTAGTCACATATAACCGGTGTGAGCTACTTAAAAAAGGAATTGAAAGCCTGCGTCGGCAGAAGAGGCTCGAGGAAATAATTGTGGTCAATAATGGAAGTATCGACGGAACCGCGGATTGGCTCTCCTGTCAATCAGACTTGAAAGTTATAACCCAGGAAAATGTGGGCGGAAGTGGCGGATTCTACACAGGAATAAAAGTCGCCTATGATGATGGTGCCGATTGGATTTGGTGTATGGACGATGATGTTTTTCCGCGGCCCGACTGTCTTGACCATCTCCTCGATGAAGCGCAAAAGTACTCCTATGAACAGATAGGTATTCTCAGTCCGCGACGTATTATGGATGACAAGGTGTTCACCCATGAATTTCGACGCTACGATTTCTCGAATCCCGTTGGCAGTATGCACGCCATGAAACTCACAGGAGACGAAACCAAGCCTACCGAAATCGTTGGATGCGATTTCGAGGGACCATTAATTTCAAGGGCAGTCGTCAGCAAAATCGGTCTCCCGAACAAGGATTTATTCATCTTCTGCGACGATACCGACTATTGTTTGCGCGCTCATCTTGCCGGATTCACCCTTGTCTACGTGCCCGACGCCGTCATGGATAAGCATAAATTTTTCTCGGGCGACTCGTGGACTGAGCGTAACCGCAAAAAAAAGTGGAAACGCTACTATCAGGTGCGAAACGAAGCTTATATGAATCATCATTACGGGCGGAATTGGGCTGTGCGTTATCTACGTTCGTGGATAGGTGCGATGGGGTATGTTGTTCCGGCCATAATCACAATGCCTTTCACCCGCGCATGGCAACCGAAAGACCTCATGATGCTTCACCGCGCGTATTACGACGGAATAAACGAACAATTAGGAAAAAGATGACATACAAATGACAACACATCTCGTAAAGACAATCATTCCCATCTATCGTGCCCAGCTGCATCCCGAGGAGCAGGCTGCTCTGCAAAACAATCTCGCATTGCTCGATGGTATTCCTGCCGCATTCATCAAGCCCGAAAGTCTCGATATAAGCGAGCTTACCAGGCAATATCCTCAAGTTGAAGTGATAAACGTGAGCGACAATTGGCTCGGTTCGGAGCTCGGGGTGAGAGGTTACAACGACATGATGACTTCGGCCCGATTCTATGAATTGTTTGCCGATTGCGACTACATTTTCATCTGTCACGTTGATGCATGGCTCTTCAGAAACGAGGTCGAGCAGTGGTGTCGCAAAGGGTATGACCTTGTGGCTGCGCATTGGCCAACCCGACCGCGCTACAAGCGATTCCCGCTCAAGCAATACATCCAACTTAAGATTCGCCTCAAGCCTGCATGGAAAAATCTGCACTGCCAGATGTTCGGAAAGATTGGCAACGGTGGTTTATGTTTGCGCAAAGTTGAAACGTTTCGCAACCACTGTTTGCGATATGCCGGCGAGATTGAACGCTACAAGCAGATGGGCCTCACGAGCCCGATGTACAACGAGGATATTTTCTGGGCCTTTGTTCCAAGTCTGCGTGTGCCTACGATAGAAGAGGTTCTCACTTTCGCTTTCGACCTCAAACCCACGCTTTCCTACAAGCTCAACCGTAATCGTCTGCCGATGGGCTGCCACGGATTCAATAAAAACTCGCGCATTCCTTTCTGGAGTCGGTTTATACCGTGTATCCAGTCGGTACAGTGATTCTCTGTCCGCTCGGCCGCGTGGGAATTTTGTTTTTCGTCCGCCGACACTCTGTGGCTCAAAAACAATTTTGCATTTCGCCCGCCGACACTCTGTGACGCAAAAACAATTTTGCATTTCGTCCGCCGACACTCTGTGGCTCAAAAACAATTTTGCATTTCGTCCGCCGACACTCTGTGGCTCAAAAACAATTTTGTTTTTCGTCCGCCGACACTCTGTGACGCAAAAACAATTTTGCATTTCGCCCGCCGACACTCTGTGGCTCAAAAACAATTTTGCATTTCGCTCGCCGACACTCTGTGGTGCAAAAACAATTTTGTTTTTCATCCGCCGGCATCCGCTGACAAGAATCGTAGAGATAAAAATCATAAAAAACCGAGCGAGCTCAAGAACGAATTGCTCCGCTCATAAAGAATTGATAAAAATGAACATAAAACACATTGTTCTTCTGGGAGCGCTCCTCCTTACGGGCATAGAACATGTCTCGGCGCAGGAAGACAATTTCCGTAAGGCCGACGAAATGAATCGGCTGGCCGAATCAGCCTATGCTCGAACGAAACGAACGACGCATAAAGATTCGCTCGAGATATATCGAGCCGTAGTAGATGGAGTGAAATTCACCCTGAAATGCGATGAATACGACCGTTTACCCAATCAGAATAAACTCATCGAACCGCGTTTCGAAAACGAAAATGCAAAGCGTATCCAGGCTCTCTACCCACGGTTGATTGACGCCGGACTGTATCTCCTCAAAGGACCTTATACGTATCTCGAGGGAATGGAAACAATGAAGTTCTATCTTGCATCGCGAAACAATCGACTACTTGCTGATATGCCCGACGAGAGCGGACTGGCAGCCTATAATCTGGCCTACTACAACCTGAAAGCGCGCAACTTGAAAGACGCCAACGAGTATGCCGACATGGCTATGCAATACGACGAAACTGCACTCGGAGCGGCCGAAATTAAGGCCCAGTGCATGAGTCGGGAAATGGTAACTGCCAACGATTCGCTGCGCTATCTGGCGGTAATCAAGAAGCTCTATGAAACCGACCCGACGAACAAAACCTATTTCTCGTGGATTATGCGCTTCTATCAGCATCCAACACCCAGATTCAACCTCGAAGATTTTGTCGACAAGCAACTCGAGGAAAATTTCGGCTCGGTCATACCCTGGATTCTCAAAGGCGAAATTGCCATGAACGCCAGACGGTGGGATGAGGCCATCGAAGCCTATAAGCAGGCCGACGAAATCGACCCGAACATCATTCCCGTGATATTCAACATCGGCGTGAGCCTTAATCAGAAAGGTGTCGAGATTCGTAAGGCCGTCGTGGCACGTCGTAAGAAAGGGCAAAAGGCGTCGAACAAAGAATTCCTCGATATTTTCACCCAAGCCCGAACATATTTGGAACGTGTCAGGGCTAAAGACCCGCGACGCAATAAAGTGGATTGGGTTGAACCGCTCTACATGGACTACATCATATTGAACGAAAAGACAAAAGCGGCCGAACTGGAGCCGTTGGTTAGCAAATTCAAAAAATGAGATTGCGAAAGTTATTCATAATACTCATCTTCGGCTGTATGTCGATAGCCGGCATGGCCCAGAAAAGGCAGATGTCGGCAGTACGCGAACAGCTCAAAACCGGTAAAGACCTCAAGAAGGCCGAGTCTTCGTTGCGCGAGCTTCTGAAAGATTCGGTAAACCGCGAAAACAAAAAAATATGGCTTCTGCTATGCGAAGTTTTGACAAAGCAATATGAAATAGGAAATGAGAAACTCTATCTGAAACAAAAATACGACACAGCACAGTTCTTCTCGCTCACACGCAGAATATACGAAACAATGCAGTCGTTTGACTCGCTCGACGCCCGACCCGACGCTCGTGGTATATCGCAGCCGAAGTTCCGCTATAAACACGCAGAATTTCTTAATTCCATAAGACCGAATCTTTTCAACGGTGGAACATATTTCATCCATAGAAAGGATTATGTCACGGCCTACGACCTATTCGACATCTATATCGAAAGCATCAAACAGCCGCTCCTGTCCTGGATTAACTACGGGAAACACGACGCGCTGATGCCTCATGCAGCCTACTGGACAATGTATTGCGGCTACAAAATTAACGACGCTCGGAAAATCACAAAGCACATGAAACTGGCCGAGCGTGACTCGTCAATGCTTAACTTCGTAAGGCAATACGAGGCTGATGCGTTCTTACTCGAAAAGGATACAGCGAATTATATTAGGGCACTGCGAGCAGGATTCGAACAATATCCCAACTTCGCGTATTTCTTTCCGCGACTTCTGGAATATTATTCCAAAATCGGCGAGCGCGACTCGGCAATGATGATTATTGACCGCGCACTGGAGGCCGACTCAACAAGCGTACTTTTTCGCTTTTCGAAAAGTACCGCACTGCTCAACATCGGACGATATGCCGAGAGCATTGACATCTGTAAACGACTCATTGGCGAAAACAAGGACTTCGCCGAGGGTTATTACAACATCGGACTGGCTTATTTCAACCAGGCCGTTGAACTCGATAAGGTTCAGCAATCGCGCTCGAAGAGAGCTCGGATAAATGAACTTTACGCAAAGGCACAACCTTATATTGAACGCTATCGCGAATTTGCACCCGAGAAAAAAGACAAATGGTTGCCGGTACTCTATACCATATACTTGAGTCTAAACAAAGGCAAAGAATTCGACGAAATAGAAAAGATTAGAAATGGAACAAGGTGAAATAATACGACGATTGGGTATTGAGCCGAACGCAATGCAGAAAGAAACAACGGCAGCTATTAGTCGAACTAATAAAGACGTTGTGGTGCTATCGCCCACTGGATCGGGAAAGACTCTGGCTTATCTTATACCATTGGTAGAGAAATTGCGAGCCGACGTTGAAGAACTGCAAGCCGTGGTTCTGGTCCCGGGAAGAGAACTGGCGATACAGTCGAACGAAGTAATGAAGAGTCTCGGCAGCAGATTGAAAAGTATGGCGCTCTATGGCGGTCGAGCCACGATGGACGAGCATCGTCTGCTTCGGAAGCTCAATCCGCAAATAGTTTTCGCAACTCCAGGTAGACTGAACGATCATCTTGACAAACAGAATCTGTCTGCTAAATCGGTTGAGTATCTTGTGATAGATGAGTTCGATAAATGCTTAGAAATGGGCTTTCGAGACGAGATGATTCGTCTAGTTGGGAAACTCAACGCAGTTAAACGTCGCATTCTGCTTTCGGCAACCGAATCGGAGATAATTCCGCGGTTCGTGAATATGCAACATATCGAACGGATAGATTATAGAAAGGAAAATAAACAACTCGATAATCGGTTATCGTTCTTCCGAATAAACAGCCCTGAAAAAGATAAACTTCCTACTCTGCGGAATCTTCTTTTAACTCTTGGAGAACAAAGCAGCATCGTGTTCCTGAATTATCGTGACGCCGTAGAACGAACCGCCACCTTCTTATACGAACAAGGATTCGCCGTTTCGATGTTCCATGGTGGACTGGAACAGAGCTACCGCGAAGCAGCTCTATATAAATTCTCCAATGGAGCGGCCAATATCATGGTGAGTACGAATCTGGGAGCTCGGGGACTGGATATTCCCGATGTCGAAAATATCATAAATTATCATATCCCCGAAAATGAAGAAGAATACGTGCATCGAATCGGACGCACCGCAAGATGGAATAAAACCGGAAATGCTTTCTTCATACTCAACCATGAGGAGCAAATGCCTGAATATGTTCGAGAGGAAATGCAGGAATATTCTTTCCCCGTTGAACTGCCGAAACCTGCGCTGGCAAGAATGGTCATCCTATACATCGGAAAAGGCAAGAAAGATAATATTTCGAAAGGTGATGTCCTTGGCTTCCTATGCAAGAAAGGAGGACTTAACTCGTCGGATGTCGGAAGGATAGATGTCAAGGAACGATACACATATGCAGCAGTTAATTGTTCGAAACTGTCGCAAGTTCTCAGACTTACTAAAGGTGAGAAAATAAAAGGTATAAATACCTTAGTGGAAGAGGTCGTGTGAGCCTTTTACACAAACTGCCATGTTTCTCTGTTTGTCCGTGATTATCTGTCTTTTCTGTCCTATTTTGCACGCTGAAAAACATGTATAAATATTTGCAGGGACGAAATATAAGGAGTAATTTCGCGTCCGTCAGTTCATGAACTGGCAATGTTAGTTTTCCTAACTATAAACCAGATATTAACTTAAATACAATTTCAAATGAAGAAGTACAATTTTAATGCAGGTCCATGTATGCTTCCACGTGAAGTGATTGAAAACACTGCAAATCAAATCTTGGATTTCAACGGTAGTGGTCTATCCTTGGCAGAAATCAGCCACAGAGCAAAAGACTTTCAACCAGTAGTTGATGAGACTGTAGCCTTGGTGAAAGAAGTTCTGGACGTTCCAGAAGGTTATTCTGTAATTTTCCTTGGAGGTGGAGCATCTCTCCAGTTCTGCATGGCCCCAATGAACTTCCTAAAAAAGAAGGCCGGTTACGTAAATACCGGTGTTTGGGCAAAGAAGGCAATGAAGGAAGCAAAACTGTTTGGTGAAGTAGTAGAGGTCGCATCTTCTGCTGCCGATAACTTCACTTACATTCCGAAGAACTACAATATCCCAACAGATATTGACTATCTGCATATAACAAGCAACAACACTATCTATGGTACTGAAATGCACAAAGATTTGGATGCACCTGTTCGCATGATTGGTGACATGTCATCAGATATCTTTAGTCGTCCGGTTGATGTTGCTAAGTACGACTGTATATATGCAGGGGCACAGAAGAACCTTTCAATGGCCGGTGTGACAATCGTTATCGTAAAGGACGAAGCTCTTGGAAAAGTTGACCGTCCTCTGCCGACAATGCTCGACTACCGCACACACGTTTCCAAGGGTTCGATGTTCAACACTCCTCCTGTTGTACCAATCTACACAGCAATGGAAAATCTGCGTTGGGTTAAAGCTAATGGCGGAGTTGAAGCTATGGCTAAGATTGCTAAGCAGCGTGCTGATATGCTCTACGGAGAAATCGACCGTAACAAGTTGTTCCGCGGTACTGTTAAGGAAGAAGATCGTTCTTACATGAACATCTGTTTCGTAATGAACGACGAGTACACTGAACTGCAACAAGAATTCTTTGATTTTGCTACTTCCAAAGGTATGGTCGGCATAAAGGGACACCGCGATGTTGGTGGTTTCCGTGCCAGCTGCTACAATGCACAGACCATCGAAGGCGTTCAGGCACTTATCGACGCAATGAAAGAATTCGAAGCAAAGCACTAAATTCATAATCAATACATGGAGTCTATATGGGATTGAAAAACCATATAGGCTCCTCTTAATTCCATAAATAACATGAAAGTTTTAATTGCAACCGAAAAGCCTTTTGCTCCCGCAGCCGTTGAAGACATAAAGAAAGAACTGGCGACAGCCGGTCACGAAATCGTATTGCTGGAGAAATACACCGATAATGCACAGCTTCTGGAAGCTGTGAAGGATGCTGACGCAATGATTGTTCGTTCAGACAAAATAACTCCAGCAGTACTTGACTCAGCAAAGAATCTGAAAATTGTTGTACGTGCTGGAGCCGGATACGACTCTATCGATACTGCTTATGCTAAAGAAAAGAATGTTGTTGTTGAGAATACCCCCGGTCAAAACTCCAACGCCGTAGCCGAATTGGTTATGGGAATGCTTGTATATGCCGTTCGCAATTTCTACAACGGTAAAGCTGGTTCTGAACTCAAAGGTAAGCGTCTAGGTATTCTTGCTTTTGGAAATGTTGGACGTAATGTAGCTCGCATTGCCAAGGGATTTGGTATGGAAGTTTCTGCCTATGATGCATTTTGCCCGGCCGATGTTATAGAACAGGCTGGTGTTCGCGCGGTTAAGTCGCAAGACGAACTCTTCCAAACCAACGACATCATTTCTCTACACATCCCGGCAACTTCTGAGACAATTAAGAGTATCGATTACAGAACTGTGAATCAGATGCCAAAAGAAGGTATCCTTGTGAACACCGCACGTAAGGAAGTGGTTAACGAAGAAGAATTGGTTAAGCTTATGTCGGAACGTAAAGACCTCAAGTTCATCACTGACATCAAGCCTGACCTTGATGAGGAATTTAAGAAGTTCGAAGGCCGCTACTTCTCTACCCCGAAGAAGATGGGCGCCCAGACTGCCGAGGCTAACTCGAATGCTGGTATTGCAGCTGCAAAACAAATAAATTCGTTCTTTGCAGAAGGCGACACCAGATTCCAAGTGAACAAATAAGAAATCTCCAATTGAATAGTAATTGTTTAGAAGAGCGGGATGAGAAGAACAAAAGCATATTCTCATCCCGCATATTTAGAATATTCACCAACTAGTTATTTTTTATACTATGGCAACAATAAAACCTTTCAAAGGTATTCGCCCCCCGAAAAACTTGGTTGAGCAAGTAGAAAGCCGTCCCTACGACGTTCTTGATTCAGATGAAGCACGTGTAGAAGCTGGTACAAACGAAAAGAGTCTTTATCACATCATCAAGCCCGAAATCAATTTTGAAGAAGGCACAAGTGAATACGATCCACGCGTTTATGAAAGTGCAGCCGAACATTTCCAGATGTTCCAAGATAAAGGATGGCTCGTACAGGATGATAAGGAACAATATTATATCTATGCGCAAACTATGAATGGCCGTACACAATACGGTTTAGTTGTAGGGGCATTCGTGAATGACTACATGACCGGAGTTATTAAAAAGCACGAACTCACACGCCGCGATAAGGAAGAAGACCGTATGAAACATGTTCGTGTATGTAATGCTAACATCGAACCGGTATTCTTCGCTTATCCTGATAACAAAACACTCAACGACCTTCTGAATCATTACGCAACAATGAAGCCCGAATATGATTTCATTGCCCCCATCGATGGCTTCAGACACCAATTCTGGGTTGTTTCTGATGAAAAAGACATCAAAACTATCACGGAAGAATTTGCTAAGATGCCCAGTCTCTACATTGCTGACGGACATCATCGCTCGGCTGCAGCTGCACTCGTTGGAGCAGAAAAAGCAAAGCAGAATCCCAATCATAAGGGCAACGAAGAGTATAACTACTTCATGGCCGTGTGCTTCCAGGCTAGCCAGCTCACTATTCTCGACTACAACCGTGTTGTGAAAGATCTCAACGGGATGTCGAGCGCCGAATTCCTGAAAGCACTCGAAAAGAACTTCGTTGTTGAAGCTAAAGGCACAAATGAATATCATCCGAAACAACTCCATGAGTTCTCCCTATATCTCGATGGCCAATGGTATAGCCTCACCGCAAAACCGGGAACCTACAACGATGCGGATCCCATTGGAGTGCTTGATGTTGATATCTCCAGCCGACTCATTCTCGATGAACTGATGGGTATCACCGACCTCCGCTCTGATAAACGTATTGATTTCGTTGGCGGACTGCGCGGGCTCTCCGAACTGAAGCGTCGTGTTGATAGTGGAGAAATGCGTTGGGCACTCGCCCTCTATCCTGTTTCGATGCAGCAAATCATGGACATTGCCGACAGTGGAAAAATAATGCCGCCTAAGGCTACATGGTTCGAGCCGAAACTACGCTCAGGTCTGATTATTCACAAGCTAGACTAAAGAAAGCGTAACATCCTTTCCAGCAAGGCGATAGAACCTTTCTGTAAAAGCGATAGTACCTTTCAGCAAAAACGATAGTACTTTTCGGCAAAAACGATAGTACTTTTTCATGAAAACGATAGTACTTTTTGCCCAAAACGATAGTACCTTTTTTTGAAGAAGATAAGACAAGGTTGAAATGTAAATGACCGACTCCTATCAAACTATAAAAGAGACAAGCATAGGCGAGGGATTCTATTCCAACAAGCGGAGTAAGTTCCTCGCTTTTGCACACCATGTCGAAACCACTGACGAAATCTCAGTCATCCTGAAAAACTACAAGAAACGATTCTATGATGCTCGCCATTGTTGCTATGCTTACCGAATTGGTACCGGCGATGATATGCAATTCCGATTCAATGACGACGGTGAACCCTCTTCAACTGCCGGTAAACCTATCTACGGGCAAATTCAAAGCAGTAAACTAACCGACATCCTCGTTTGCGTCGTCAGATACTACGGCGGTATAAACCTCGGCACCGGCGGTCTGATAACAGCCTACAAGACTGCCGCCTCCTTAGCCATCGCTAACTCCATTATTGAAGAGCGATTCATCGAAGAACGTATAATCTATACATTTGCTTACCCCATTCTGAACGACGTTATGAGAATCATCAAGGAAATGAATCCGAAAATAATTAACCAGCAATTCGACAATACTTGTGAAATCACCCTGTCTATTCGTCAAACCAAAGCTCACGAATTACGCGACCGGCTAAACAAACTCTCCTTTAAATAAACCTGAACATGAATATAGAGGAACTAAAAAGTAAAGACGAATACTATATGCGACTCGCTCTAATTGAAGCTGAAACTGCTTATACAGAGGGCGAGATTCCCGTGGGAGCTGTTATTGTGTGTCGTGACAGAATCATTGCACGGGCGCATAACCTAACCGAAACTCTGCACGATGTAACAGCTCATGCCGAGATGCAGGTCATAACGATGGCGGCTAATGAAATCGGAGGAAAGTATTTGCAAGACTGTACCCTATATGTTACTCTTGAACCTTGTATTATGTGTGCCGGAGCCATTGGTTGGGCGCAGCTAGGCAGAGTTGTTTACGGATGTGCCGACGAGCGTCGGGGCTTTAGAGTACATGCTCCGCAAGCTCTTCATCCCAAAGCTTCGGTTGTATCGGGAATATTGGAGAACGAGTGCAGGAATATTATGCTTCGTTTCTTCAGAGAGAAAAGATAGACACACAAAAAAACTGGTGTGTCTCGAAAAACACACCAGCTCCTAATCAAAAAATTAATCCTTTATTTAACGATGACTTTCTTTCCGTTTTGGATGTAAACACCCTTTTGAAGACCATCCAGTGAAGTTCCGACGTATTGTCCGTTTATGTTATAAACTCGGTTGTCGGTTGTCTGATCAGCTTCAGTATTCACATCGGCTATTCCATCCGTCACGTCTTCCCAGGCCTTTGTACCCTTCATCCACACGAAGTCGCAAACTCCACCGCGCTTCTTCATTCTAGTCAGTCCTCCTGTAAACATGTTTTGAGGCTGTGTATGGAATTTGAGTTCAGGTGTAGTTGTAGTTGTGAACTCGGTGTTCCTACCCACTCCGAACAAGTCGCCTGCAACGCCCGATGGGTTGAGATAGGTGTGACCATTGTTATGAGTGTAGCGATTGTTGGGGTCGTTGTCGGCAATTACCGGGGTGAAGCATTGAATACCTTTACCAGTATTGACGGTGTTGCTTGTCCAGCGACTTTTCACGAAATAGAGATGAGTAACGAGTAAGCCGCCGCCATACGATGAGCCGAGGTAGTTGGCTAGTCCACGATCCCATTTGATTCCTGCATAGCGATTCTCGATGAGGAAACATTCGTTGGGGTTGTCGGGGTTTTTTATCTGATAAACCTCTCCGCCTGCAGCTACTGATTTGAGACCTGTAACCTTACAAGGTTTTTCGGGGTCGAGCACGCGATAGTCTATCCAGCCACAGAAGTTGCGCTCATAGCCGGTGTATGCGGGTGGAACGAATCCGTTGCCGTTATACGGACCTTGGTCCATAATGTCCCAGATGTACATGCCGTAGTTGGTGTTCTTGTTTCCCGAGTTGCCTGATGTGTCGTAGAAGTCGGGCAAGCCCAGGCAGTGTGAGAATTCGTGGCAGAGTGTTCCGAGTCCGTCCAAGGTTGCGCCGGATGTTCCCTGAAGCTCACAACCGCAGGCATAGGTATTTACGCGTTTACCGTCGACCTTAATGGTTTGATCATAAATCATTCCGAACTCATTCCTGTAACCCAGACTACTCTCGTGAGGCCAAATTGTATAGGACGGGGCGCCCGATGCTTGGCCGTAACCTGCATAGACAACATAAATCTGGTCGACGAATCCATCGTTATCCCAGTCGTAGATGGTGAAATCTACTCCCGAATTGTCGGCAGCCTTTACGGCCTCTTTGATTAGCTCATGCACGTTTGCGTCGTTGTTGTCACCATAATAGGCCATATTTTTTGAGGCCTTGAATGGGCCGGCAACATCGAAAGTGAGCGAGAGCTTTCCGTTGCTGCAATCATAGAAATAATCGTGAACCGAGCCAACTGCTCCGTTTTTGGAATAACCTTTTACGTTGCACATTTCTTCGAATTCCTGTTTAGGATTCGTAAGTGTGAAATCGTTGTCTGCAAATGAAATGAGAATCACAAGACCTTTTCTTTCTCCGTTCAGATTGGGGTTGGGGGTTCCGATTCCCATAGGGGTAACTCTTGAGCGGGGATGATTCTCGACAACTGCACGACTGTAAGCCTTTTGCAAACCTTCGTTTTGGTCGCCTAATTTCTTCAAAGCAGAAACTTCCTTAGCTGAACGTACTGTAACGTCGTGTGCTAGAATGTCCGACGCAATGACTCCGTTTTCAGAAGCTGTTGCATAGACATAGCTTCCATTGACTTCAACCACCGGAACATAGTCAGTGGTTACATAATAGTGAAGATGCTCGTCACCGACAAGCATCAGCTGCATCTCCGAGCCGTCGCTCTGTTGAATAGTGCGCCATACTCTTTTTGCAGGCACAGCAAGGGCTGTTATCGAAACGAAAAGCCATAGTGCCAATAGTAATCCTTTTCTCATAATTCTTTATTTTAAGATTGTTTCCGCAAAGGTAATACTCTTAGAATGAAGTCCCAAGGGTAATGTCTGGCATTTATGTTAATGTAGGTTCAATGCAAGGAGCACGTTAGAGTAGCTTACGGGTTCAGTTCTGAGATGCTTCTAGGTGTTTTTATATACATTGTTCTTAGTATAAATATTTTTATAGCTAAGGAATTTATAATGCCTATACTAAAAATATTTTTTAAGTATAGGCAATAATAATGCGCAGTATTAAAATAAAATATTAGTATGAGCATTATCAATGCTTATACTTAAGAGAAAAAATAAGTTAAGATATTGTCAATGCGCCTACTCAATATAAAATATAAGTTAAGGCATTATTAATGCGCGTCTTGGAAATAAAATATAAGTTAACACATTGCCAATGCATATTATCAAAATAAGTTTTATGTATAGGCATTATTAATGCGAGTATATAAAATATTTTTTTAGTATCAGCATTGATAATTCTGTAGAAAAATATATCTTTACATCCGGAAAAACTTCGACAACGAGGGAGCGTTAATAGAATATTCAGATAATACTTAAAAATATCGGTGTAAATGAAAAAGTATAATTCAGTTCATCCCCTGAAAATCGGGAAAGGTGGGTGCAATATGTTCGAAAATCCGTTACATGCGCAGTTTCAAAAGGCACAGTATGCTCTGGTTAGTGAGGTTGGGGCAGCAAAACTCGATATGCCCGAAGAATTACTCAAAGAATGGAAGACTAACATAGACCTCGAGATTGAAATCAATAAGGAAACAAAAGAGTCGGCTCTAACTGCGAAAATGCGCGAGAAAGATAGAGAGCGCGATAGGCTGATTAGATATGTTTTCGGTGTGATAAGAACGCAAAAACTTTCGCCTGTCAAAGATATTCGTGAGGCGGCCGAGGAAATGGCGGTTGTTTTTGGACCATATAGAGGGATGCAGTCGAATTCGGCTGAAACGGAAAGTTTGCTTATTGCGGGGCTTCGTGTGGATGCCGAAAAGCATTCCGACCATGTGAATAACCTAGGGCTTGCTTATGTGCTGAACAAACTTTATGAGGTGAACAGAGAGTTCGATGAATTGCGTACGGCTCGACGAATGTACTTGGCCGACAATAGATTGCCCAGCTCGAAGAAGATTCGTCCGAAGACCGACCGTGCCTTTTCAAGCGTTTGTTTATATGTCCAGATGGCCCATCTTCGAGCCGCATCGGAGGATGAGGAGTTGATTTCAACTCTTATTAGGCGTATGAATCGTACCTCACTCGACTTCAGGACGAGCTACAGGGAAGGTCGTGCTCAGAGAAAGAGAAGTGCGGAAGAGAAGATTATGCTGAATGATGAGTCGGCTGCCCCGATAGATGTGCCGGTAGACGATGATGATTCGTTTGAGGTTGAAAGTCGGAATGAAAATGTGGGTGAGGCAATTGAATAATGCTAGCTTAATAATATCTAAACTAGATTATACTTTTAAGTCTTACCAAAGTGCAGAATGGTTTGTAAATATCTCTTGAGAAAAATAAAAATAGCCGATAATCAAATGACTAACGGCTATTCTTTGTAGCGGGGGTGGGACCCGAACCCACGACCTCCGGATTATGAATCCGACGCTCTAACCAGCTGAGCTATCCCGCCATGTTTTTTGAGCGCTTTCCCTTTGTAAGAAAGTGATGCAAAGGTATTGAAAAAAAATAACCCACAAAATCTTTTTGTACTTTTGCATGCAGAACGTAGTGCTGGAGCACTGTCTCATAAACCTGATGTTCCGAATTAATAAACTTGATATTTTTATTGCAAAGCAATTTGGTTTGCTGTTCACTGGGACTTTTTTCATCAGCCTTTTTGTGTTGATGATGCAGTTCTTGTGGCAGTCGGTGGACAACTTGATCGGAAAGGGGCTTTCGCTTGAGGTTATGGGACAGTTCTTTTGGTATATGGCTCTGTGGATGACTGCAAAGGCTTTGCCCTTGGCGATATTGCTTTCTTCGTTGATGACTTATGGTAATTTGGGAGAGAGGTCGGAATTAACAGCAATAAAATCTGCTGGGATATCTTTGTTTCAGTCGTTCCGAGGCTTGATATTTATAACTTCTCTGATAGCTTGTGCGTCGTTTTATTTTCAGAATAATATAGGTCCGAATGCTCAAAAGAATATAGCTCAGCTAATCTATTCTATGCAACAGAAAAGTCCGGAACTGGAGATTCCGGAGGGTGTGTTTTATAACAGAATTCCTCAAACGAACTTGTATGTGGAGCATAAGGATTTGGCGAGCGGACACCTTTATAATATAATGATCTATCGGATGACTGATAGTTACGAAGACCAGGCCATCATATTGGCTGATTCGGGAATGCTTCAGTCTACAGCCGAGAAGAAGCACCTTGTGCTGAATCTCTGGAGCGGCGAATGGTTTGAGAATATGCGCTCGCAGGAGTTTGGCAATAGTGCTAGTGTTCCTTATCGTCGAGAAACTTTTGCGCATAAGCGTATAATACTCGATTTCGACGCTGATTTCAACTTGGCTGATCTGGGTGGTATCGCAAGTGATGCGCGCACGAAGAGTATTGACAGGATAATACATGATAGAGACTCGTTGGTGCATGTTTACGATAGTATAGGTAGGGCTTATTATCGTGAGGTGCAGTCTACTTCTTATCGTGAGGTTCCTTTTAAGAGAAAACAGTTTAGAGAGGCACGGAAGATGGCACAGTCTTTTAATCTGGACACTCTTTACAGTAAGTTGCGACCAGAGGAGCGCCGGCAGATTGTAGATCAGGCACTGGCTGATGTGCAACAGGGAGTGAGCGACCTTGAATTTAAGAGTATGCTCACCAGTGATGGCGACAGGCAAATACGTCAGCATGAAATAGAGTTGATTAATAAATTCACTTTGGCACTGACTTGCATAATATTCTTTTTTATTGGTGCCCCTCTTGGAGCTATTATACGTAAAGGTGGATTGGGTGTACCTATCATTATAAGTGTTTTTGTGTTCATCGTCTACTATATTCTCGATAATACGGGTTACAGAATGGCACGGCAGGGTGATTGGGCTATTTGGTTTGGTAAAGGATTATCGCCTGCGGTGCTTATTCCCACAGCAATATTCATCACCTACAAAGCCAATAACGATTCGGCAGTTTTCAATATAGATGTCTATCGAAATCTGTTTATGAGGTTATTGGGGTTGCGTAGTAAACGGCATGTGAATGGTAAGGAGGTAATCATAAACACCCCGAAATATGAGGAAAATGCTTCATTGCTTTCTCAAATGAATGTCGATATTTCTGGTTATTCGGAAGGACATAATTTGTGGCTTCCTCCGAATGTCCTAGACACTTTCTTTAGGTATCAGCCTGACCATGAAATAGAACGTATCAGCAATGAACTGGAGGAAATAATAGAAGATTTGAGCAACACAAAGAATAAGCTTATTATGTCGGAACTTAATAGATATCCGATACTTACGGTTAAGGCACACACTCGTCCGTTTGAACATAAGTGGCTGAATATCGTCTCTGCTATAATTATTCCGGCTGGACTATTTTTCTACATTAGGATGTGGATGTTTAGGATACGTCTCTACAGAGATCTGAAAATTATAACAGCGACTAACGAGACTATAATAAATGAGATAAGAAAAAATAGAAACGGTTTAGACTAAAAGTATATATAATGGAGAACTTTAAACTTAATAGTGTAGAAGAAGCTATTGAAGATTTCAAGGAAGGAAAATTCGTAATAGTAGTTGATGATGAGGATCGAGAAAATGAAGGCGACCTCATTATGGCAGCAGAAAAAATCACTCCGGAAAAGGTTAACTTCTTGCTTAAAAATGCACGTGGAGTACTTTGCGTTCCAATAACAATATCTCGTGCGAAAGAGCTTGATTTGCCTCATCAGGTATCAGATAATACCTCTGTACTTGGAACACCGTTCACTGTTACTGTCGATAAACTGGAGGGATGTACTACGGGGGTATCGATTCATGATCGTGCAGCCACAATAAAAGCTCTTGCTGATCCTGCATCTACTCCCCGCACTTTCGGACGTCCTGGTCATATTAACCCTCTTTATGCCCAGGACAATGGGGTGCTGAGACGTTCTGGACATACGGAAGCCGCCATAGATCTTTGTAGGCTTGCAGGATGTTATCCTGCTGGCGTATTAATGGAAATCATGAACGATGATGGGACAATGGCTCGTATGCCAGATCTTCAGAAAAGAGCGCAAGAATGGGGATTTAAAATCATAAGTATTAGAGATATAATAGCATATCGTTTGGCTAATGAAACTAGTATAGAAGTTGGTGAAGAGGTTGATATGCCGACCGAATATGGTGACTTTCACTTAATACCTTTTCGGCAAAGTAGCAATGGATTAGAGCATATGGCGCTGATTAAAGGTGTTTGGAGAAAAGATGAACCTGTTTTAGTTAGAGTGCACTCTTCATGTGCAACGGGAGATATATTAGGAAGTCGTAAATGCGATTGTGGAGAACAACTTCATAAGGCAATGCAAGCTATAGAAAAGGAAGGTAAAGGTGTTGTTATCTATATGCAGCAAGAAGGCCGAGGTATAGGATTAATGAATAAGATAGCAGCATATAAATTACAACAGGATGAAGGTTTTGATACAGTAGATGCAAATCTGCATTTAGGATTTAAACCAGATGAACGTGATTATGGTTGTGGTGCTCAGATGTTAAGGTATTTGGGTGTACATAAAATGCGCTTGATGACTAATAATCCGACAAAAAGGGTTGGTTTAGAAGCATATGGGTTAGAAATAACCGAAAATATACCGATAGAAATAACGCCAAATAAATATGATTACCGTTATCTGAAAACTAAAAAGGAGAGGATGGGACATAATCTACATTTGTAGAGATAATGTTTGCTATAATTTTCCAAGTCTTTAATGTAACTTCATTACATATAATAGTAACCTATAATTTTATAAGTTTAGGGATAAAGATTTACTTGCGGTTAAAAGCTGTTAATCGCATTATTGCTTATCCCTTAATTGTTATCTTTGCGCAAAATGTGGAATAATACCATATTGAGATGGTCTTTAGTGACTATTTAAAAGCTTTATAATCAAGAGTATATTAACAATTCAATTCATTAATAACTGAAATTTAAAATTTTATCAAATTATGGCAACTACACAGCAAAAAATGGCCCAGCAGAAAAAAGCAGAGGGTTTTACAGGAGTTAGAGGTGCGTTTTGGATTATTGTCGTTTGTGCTATAGTCGCATTCGCTCTATTCTACACTTGGTTTGGAAATGATATGCACTTCCAAGATCCAGGAACAAAAGAAAATCCTGCTGATGTATGGGGAACAATATTTAAAGGAGGAGTCGTGGTTCCAGTCATCCATGCTCTACTACTTACAGTACTTGCTATGTCTATTGAGCGTTGGTTAGCTTTGAAGACAGCTTTCGGTAAAGGAGCTCTTCCCAGATTTGTTGCAAATATCAAAGCTGCCCTTAATAGTAATGACCTTGCTAAAGCTAACCAACTTTGCGATCAGCAAAAAGGTTCTGTAGCTAATGTGGTTAAAGCTTCTTTGAATGCATATAAAGATATGGAAACAGGAGCTAATGTTAATCTTAAGAAGTCGCAGAAAGTAGTGAAGATTCAGCAGGCACATGAGGAAGCTACTCAATTAGAAATGCCTACATTAACAATGAATCTACCTATTATTGCAACTATTGTGACATTGGGTACTCTAACAGGACTACTGGGTACTGTAACAGGTATGATCAAGTCTTTCTCTGCTCTGTCTGCAGGTGGTGGTGCTGATTCCGCTGCACTTTCACAAGGTATTTCAGAGGCTCTTATCAATACAGCGTTCGGTATTGCAACTTCGTGGTTTGCAGTGGTTTCTTACAACTACTTCTCAAACAAGGTTGATAAACTTACTTATGCCCTTGACGAGGTTGGTTATTCTATCGCTCAGACATACGAAGTAAATCATACAGAAGAAGCTTAATTTTTTGCTAACCCTTTAAATATATTATCGCTATGGGTAAAGTAAAAATTAAGAAAAGTGATGTTTGGATAGACATGACACCGATGTCGGATGTTATGACTTTGTTGCTTACTTTTTTTATGCTTACTTCTACTTTTGTAAAAAGTGAGCCAGTGAAAGTAAATACTCCAGGGTCTGTGTCTGATATGAAAGTGCCTGAAAATGGAGTCCTAACAATACTAGTTAGCCCTCAGAAAGGTGCTAATGGAAAACCTACTGGGGAAGGTCAGGTGTTTATGAGTTATGATAACACTAAAGAGCTTGGGGACATTGTTGATATGATGACGACATTAACTCCGGCTCAAAAAAGGATTTTCACCGCTGAGGCAACATTTGGTGTCCCATTAGATAAATTACCGACTTTCTTGTCTAAGTCTGCGGCTGTTCGTAATAAAGAACTTCCGACGATGGGTATTCCTCTAGACAGTATAAAAGGACAGGAGATGACGGAATTTCAGAAATGGATAAATGCAGCACGTCAGGTTAATCCCAAGGTAAGATTAGCAATAAAATCCGATGCTGATACTCCTTATGGTACGATTAAAAAAGTAATGAGTGAACTCCAAGATATGGATGAGAGTCATTACTATATGATTACACAATTAGATACAAAAAAAGCTGTCCAGGCGGCTAATCAGGAGGTTAAGTAAATGGCAAAAGAAGTAAAAAGTAAACAGAAGAAGATGAATGTCCGTGTGGACTTCACTCCTATGGTTGACATGCTGATGTTGCTAATCACTTTCTTCATGTTATGTACAACTTTGAGTAAGCCTTCTACGATGGAACTTACTATGCCGAGTAATGACAAGACTACAGATGAAACGAAAAAGAATGAAGCGAAAGATTCCCATTCTATTTCTATTTACATTGCTGAAGGCGATAAGATTTTCTATGGTGAAGGTAAACAACAATATGATAATCCTGCATGGTTGAAACCTGCTGATTGGAGTAATACTAAAAATGGGATTCGTTATGTTCTTCAACATAAGCAAGTTGGCGATCCTTCTACAGGAGAACCCATAACACTTCCTTATCAGGATATGAATATTGCAATGAAAGAACTTCAACGTAAAAGGGCGGCAAACCCCTCTGCTTATCCAGATAGTATTTATCAGTCAGAGATTACGGCTATAAAAATGGGTACAGTTAATGGTAAGAAAATACCTACAATGACTGTAATTATTAAGCCAACTGATAAAGCTTCATACCGTCATCTTGTAGATATTCTAGATGAGATGCAGATATCATATGTTGGAACTTATGTTATTGATAAGCTAAACGAGCAGGATAAAGCCCTCTTAGCCAAGAAAGGTGTAACTGCTTAATCCATGATGATTGTAACAATTAAAGAAAAAGAACAATGGCAAAAATAGATCTATACGATCCTAAGTGGATCGATATGGTGTTCGCTGGTAAAAATAAAGAATATGGAGCTTATAAACTTCGTCGTTCTGTTTCTCAGCGAAACATTAAATCATTGACGATTCTGTTAGTTGCTGCATTCCTTGGAGGAGGATATTTGGCTTATCAGATAAAAAGACATAATGATGAGCTAGCGGCACAAGCAGAATATGCAGCTAAGATGGAACTTGCTGCTCTTGAAAGGGCAAAAAAAGAACAAGAAGAGCGTAAGAAGAATCAACAGAAACAAGAGCCCAAAAAGGAAGAACCTGAAAAGGTTGTTCCTGAGACTCGTGCAACTGTAAAGTTCACCGCACCGGTTATTAAGGACGATAAGGATGTTAAGGAAGAAATGCCTCCTATGGTCAAAATGAATAAAGAGACCAAGGCTGTTGGATTAGAAACAAAAGAAGGAACTGATGACCGTTCTGATTTTGCTAATAGAACTACAATTGTAACGCCTGATCAGATTCCTCCGAAGATAGAAAAACCTAAAGAAGAAGCTCCAAAGATTGAGGCACCTAAAGAAGAAGTAGAGAATAAAATTTTTACTGTTGCCGAACAGATGCCATCTTTCAAAGGAAATGTTCAAGCTTGGTTAAAATCTCATCTTAGTTATCCTCCGGTTGCAGCCGATAATGGTATTCAGGGTAAAGTTATTGTTAAGTTTGTTGTTGGTCGAGACGGTAGCGTAAGTCAAGCCCAAGTTGTACGTGGTATCGACCCAGCTCTTGACCGTGAAGCATTGCGTGTCGTTAATATTATGCCTAAGTGGAATCCTGGTATGAATAATGGACAACCGGCCAATGTATGGTTCACACTTCCTGTGACTTTCAGACTTGAGTAATATAATATGAATAAAACAACATTCTACTTAACAGTAGGATTGATGCTGTCACTTACTTTTCTCTATTCATGTGGAAAGAGAAAAGCTAAGGATGGTAGAACAGATACACCGACGTCAGGGACGATTAAATTCGCCTCTGACGAAAGTTTTAGCCCCATTATAGAAGAGGAGATACAGACATATCAATATCGCTTTCCGCACACTCATCTACTACCGATATATACGGATGATAACACAGGAATGCAATTATTACTTGATCAGAAAGTTAATCTTTTCTTCACCTCCCATGTTTTGAAGAAAGGAGAAGATGCCCTTTTGCGTACAAAAGGGCCGATACCATCAGTATTTCCAATAGCCTATGATGGAGTTGCTTTTATAGTTAATCGTAGTAATGTTGATACATGTATTACGGTTAATGATATAAAACGATTACTCAAGGGAGAGGTGACTCGTTGGGAACAGATATTCTCCAAGTCAGATAAAGGAGACATAGAGGTTGTTTTTGATAATAAAGCTTCAGCCACTCTTCACTATGTTGTAGACTCTATTTTAGAGGGAAAAAATATAAAGAGTAACAATATTGTTGCAGCAAAGAACAGTAAGGCTGTAATAGATTATGTAGATAAGACCCCGAATGCTATTGGTGTTATCGGCTCTAATTGGTTGAATGATCGTAGAGACACTACCAATACCACTTTTAAGAAGAATATAAAGGTAATGTCTATATCCAGTGCAACCATCGCATCTCCGAGTAATAGCTGGCAGCCTTATCAAGCCTATCTTTTGGATGGAAGATACCCGTTTGTCAGAACGATATATGCTATTGTTGCCGATCCTCATAAAGCTCTTCCATGGGCTTTTGCTAATTTCATAACAGGTCCTGTTGGACAAATGATAATTTTTAAGGCAGGACTTTTGCCGTATAGAGGGGAAATAAATATTCGAGAAGTAAAGGTTAAGACGAAGTAGACCTACGTTTAATGCAAGTCGTGCATTATCAGATAAAATATATAATAACAAAGGAATTTTGATTTAAAGAAGAAGGATTATGAAAACTATTAAATATCTCATAGCAAGTGCCATGATGCTGGGATTGTCAACATCTGTAATGGCGCAGGATAATGGTTATAAAGCCGCACTCAAGCCGATTATAAGTGCTTTAGAGGCTGCTCCAGACAATCCGTTGGCAGGTAAAGATCTTATAAAGAATTATCAGAAACAGTATAAAAAAGATGAAGCTGCTCTTGTGGCCTTAGGAAATGTTTTTCTTGCTCAGCATGATTTTGCCCGTGCAACGGAGATGGCAAATCTCGTTACAAATAATAAACGAATGAATGGCAGTCTTGCTTACTTGCTACTTGGAGACATTGCCGCGCTGAAAGATAGTATTGGTAATGCCGGTACAGCAGCAACTCAATATCAGCTAGCTATTGACCTAGACCCACGAAATTATGCAGCTTACGAACGTTATGCGAGAGTTTACAGACGCGTAAACCCCAAGCTCGCAATTGATAAATTGCAAGAACTCCGTACTGTAAATCCAAAATATCCGGTTGAGGCAACTGCGGCAGAGATTATGCTTAAAGATGGAAAATATGCCGAAGCTATTGAATGGTATGACAAAGGCAATCGTGATTATTTCACGGAAGACAACTTTTACAACTATGGCTTTGTTTGCTACATCAATAGGAAGTATACAAAGGCAATGGAGGTTGTGCAAGCTGGGTTACAGAAATTCCCAGGCAGTGAATATATCAGCCGAATAGGCCTTATGGCTGCTGTTGAGAAGGAGGATTATACAGACGCATTGAACTTTGCGAAGGTTGTTTTTGCCGGAAGCGGAAAAAAAGTATCTAATGACTATGTTGTCTATGCCAGGGCACTGCTCGGTAACAAGCAGTATGATGAGGCGCTCGCAAACCTCAATAAAGCCATGGAGATGGATAACAACAACTTCAATATTCTGAAAGTTTTGGCCGAGGTTTATTTTGATAAAGGAGACCAAGACAAGGCTCTCGAGTACGAGCAGGAATATCTTGCTAAGAATTCCAAGGCTACTTCAGCTGACTGGGCACGACTTGCACAAACATATATAGCTAAGGCCGAGAAGATTGAAGATACAGCCGAGAGAGATTCTGTATACTCCAAGGCTATGGATGTTTATGAAAGTATGATAGCTAAATTCCCGTCAATATCCGATTGGATTTGGTTGAATCAAGCTAATGTTGCAAACATGATGAACGACCCGGATAAGGTTGTTGAGCTTTACATCAAGGTAGCTGCCTATGAAGAAGCGAAACCAGAACTTGATGATGAATCTAAGAGCTATCTAGAGTCCGTTTATTATGGACTGGGTTACTATAACTCCAAGAAAGGGAATAAGCAGCTTGCAAATGAATATTACAATAAGGTGCTGAAAATAAACCCCGACAATCAGAATGCAAAGCAAGCATTAGGTCTCTAAACTCATTTAGAGAGTACTGATATAAGTTAGGAACGACAGTTACTTTTTATACAACTGTCGTTCTTGATTTATTAAGGTAGAAATCTATCCTTAGTAGTCTATTCAACGGTAAGTAAAGCTGTTAGGTAAGGCCTACTATAAGGATGGAGTTTCAGATGACGAGGCACATCTTTCCAAGATTAATTTGCCAGAAAGGACTGAATGATATACCTTTGCGGCCATGAGTTTCGAACCTACTTTTTATTATAGCAATAATACGGCGCGAGAGAATTTCATTTCTCCCGTGTTTTTTAACACTATATTCTTGCAGGGTTCAGAAAAAGTGCTAACACACACACACACACACACACACACACACACATTCGCACCTAGCGTCTAACTACACATTTTCTACTTTCGCTTACGCGCGCGCGAAGCGTGCCGTAACTCCCATAAACAAAGGGCTCGTAAGGGTTCCCTTTGTTCACTTTTTTGTGCCCTTTTGCCAAGCCGCGCAAGAGGCAAATAACGACGATTATTCAGGTTAAACATTCAACGATAAAACAAGGAAACATGAAGAAACTTTTATCATTTATCTTTTGCATAGTGGCAACACTAACAAGTCATGCCCAGGCGGGATACGACTTCAGTGCAACTAATTCGAACGGGTACACACTGTATTACAAAATTCTCGATCCGATTCGTAAGCGGGTTGAGATTGTCAATGCTCCGGGAGCCATGGGCATGTGGGGCGGATATTCTTTCAACGGGCCGTTCGATGTTCCTGCAACAGTGGAAAATAGCGGAGTAACCTATAATGTCGTAAGCATTGATGTATTTTTTATGCTTGGTGCCGGACATGGAAGTATCACAGAACTCACATTTCATGAAGGCTTAGAAAAAATAGGTTATACCACATTCTGGCAGTTCCCTATTGGTAATAGTGAATTGGTCATCCCCTCAACGGTTACTAATTTTGGCGGCGGAGCTTTCTATCAACCATTTTGGACAGCCGCCTCTCTCACGATCCGCCTCTTGAATCCAGTTCCTGCGCCGGGATACACAGGCTGTCCAGCCTTTAATATAAACGGGGGAGGTGCATATGGGACTACTCCTTCAACCTTTAAAATCATCGTCCCTACAGACGTAACGTACGCCTACTGTAATGAAAAAACGACGGGGTATGCTGGTGGCTATTCATGGAGCAGTTATGCTGATTATTATCGTGAAGAAGTCAATATTGGCGCCACCGGTTACATAACATACTACCTCGAGAACGAGAACTTTAAAGTACCCGTGGGCTGCACGGCGTATATCATCACGGGCATAACTCCGAGCGGAAGTATTATGACT
>ERZ773067.278-NODE-278-length-33239-cov-10.121143_pt1 | contig 33239 bp, 22 predicted proteins | sample MGYA00580622_ERZ773067 | MGnify/ENA primary metagenome ERZ773067 (study PRJEB29015, sample SAMEA2737998) | human oral metagenome | biome: human oral; feature: human-associated habitat; material: dental | place: China | collected 2113 ...
ACATAAAACATACTCGATATGTATTTCTGCAAGTGAATATTGACATAAAACATACCAGGATGTATTTCTGCAAGTGAATATCGACATAAAACATACCAGGATGTATTTCTTCAAATGAATATTGACATAAAACATACCAAGATGTATTTCTGTAAGTGAATATCGACATAAAACATACCAGGGTGTCTTTCTGCAAGTGAATATCGACATAAAATACTCTTCTGACCCCTTTAGCTCGTATAATAAACCTAGACTTTAATCGCGTTAACCGGAAAAACGCCGAGAAATGATGAGCCATGGAATGAGGGACGGTCTCGCGCCCCGTCAATCAACGTAAACTCGGCTCAGAGACTATATATAAATGTGTCTTAACCTATCTAAAATCTTAATTAGAGATTCCGCATAAACAAAACATAAGGAAATCTTGGTCGACATAGACACTTTGACTATTTTCGCACCGTAATAATTTACACAATCTTAATTATCAATTTTATTCCAACACAACATGAAAAGAAAAACATTTCTTTTAGCCGTACTAGCCTTTACTGCGTCTATGCTAGTACCGGCATCGGCACAAACGGAGCCGAAAACCGAAGTGCCTTTTAAGTTTGAAAAGGTGCTGCCCGGAACGAGAAAACCGGGCGGAGAGCTAAAGAAGACTAATGCCTTTCCGATGTTCAACCAAATGATGCTGAACCATGCAAAAACATCGCTCATGCGCGAACCGGTGAACGGAGCGTCGCTCTACGCGCCTCTCAAGGCAGGCGAGGTACTAACGGTATTGCCTAATCTGGAAATATGGGCAGATATCTTGTCGAATAACTTCACTGGAATTTGCATGTTCAATCCTGTAAGCGACATCTCATTCACAAGATTAGCCTCCTATGAAAAAGGCTATTTCAACGCCGGAAGCGGCCTAGTGGAGGATGCCGAACAGCTGCACGGAATATATCTCGATACAACCTATTCGGGCTGGGGAATAATACTCATTATTCATTTCGCCTTCGATACCCAGACATGGGAAATGATTGGCGAACCGCAAGTGGTGAGAGATTATAGCGTGGTGGCAACTGAAACAGCTAACGACCCGCAAACGGGCGAAGTGTTCGGCGAGTTCTATAGCTCTGATTTATCTCGTAAAGAATTCGGCGTGATAGACTATCAAACCATGACTCGCACAACCATTGGACCGGCCACACATCAATATGTCGCAATGGGAATCACTAGCGACGGTAAAGCCTACGGTGTTGCCAATGATGGTAATCTTTATCACATCGACCGCAATACAGGAGAGGAAACTCTTAAAGGTTCTACCGGCATCCAGGTGGCTCGACACGACGGTAATGCCTATTTCCAGAGTGGCGAAATCGACCCTCGTACCGATGAGTTCTATTGGGCTTCAGTAGACTCTACCGGATTATCTATGCTCTACACGGTCGATCTTAACGACGGTCATGTGACCCAAGTGGGCAGCTTGCTCAACACTAATGTTATGGGTCTAACCATACCCGCTCCGAAGGCTGCCAACGCAGCTCCGGCAGCAATAGAAAATCTTACTAAAGAGTTTACAGGTTCATCGCTCTCCGGAAAAATAAAATTCCGTGCCCCCAATAAAACATTCGGTGGTTCAGCATTGAGCGGAGCATTGACCTACAACATAACCAGCAACAAGAACGAAATAGCAACGGGCACCGTCCAGGCCGGTAGTGAATGCGAAGTGGACGTCACTCTGCCAGAGGGAATCAACAGGATTGCCGTGACGGTGAGTAATGGCGTAGGCCGGAGTCCGAAAACCAAGATGGAAACCTACATTGGCTTCGATATTCCCAAAGCTGCAACCAACGTAAAGCTCGAAATAAACTCGGCCAATAAAGCCACCGTTACATGGGACGCTCCTACCGAAGGCGTGTACGGAGGTTTCCTCGGTACGCTGAAATATGACATCTACAAAATATCCGGCAGCGACACCACTCTCGTCGTAAGTGACTATACCGGAACAACCTATACCGGAATTATCCCCTCAGAGACTCTGAAGAAATACATCTATGCCGTTCGCGCCAAGAATGAAAAACACCAGAGTAGTCTTGCTTTTAGTAACGGCGTGGAAGTGGGGTCGGCATTCAGCATTCCATTCTTCGACGACTTCCTAACCGAAACTGATGCTGCCCTCTACACAATTATCGACGCCAACAACGACGGCTCAACATGGAAATGGCTCAGCGGGAGTACCAACTGTTTCTTCTACAAATTCAGCGATGCGAACCGCGGCGATGACTGGCTCATCACCCCGCCCATACATCTCCATGGTGGTAAGAACTATACATTGAGCTTCCGTGCACGCAATTCGCTTAAATCGTGTATTGAGCGCATCGAAGTGATGTATGGACAAGGTAACAAGGCCTCCGATATGGCCAACCAGATTATGGGGCCAACCGAATTATCATCCATTGCCTACACCCCGCTAAGCAGTACATTTTCTCCCAGTGTGGATGGCGATTATCACTTTGGATTCCACGCCATATCCGACGCCGAGATGTACTACCTCTACATGGATTCGCTCATGATTGAATCGGCAGAACCCACAAGGCCCGCAGCCGTGACCGACCTCACAATTTCGCCCGACCCATCAGGCACGCTAAAAGCATTGTTCTCATTCAAAACGCCAACCCAAACAACTGGCGGAACAACTCTCTCTACAATCTCACGAATTGAAATACGCAAGGGCAACTACATCATCAAAACTATTAACAACCCAACTCCCGGAGCTACCATAACAGCCACTGACGACAAGGCTACTAAGGGACGTAACGAATACTCCGTCATTGCCTTCAATGGAGAAGAACCCGGAGAACGCGCCACTGGCAAGGTGTTCATCGGAATTGATAAACCAACCGTACCGGTTGTTCGGGTAATCGACCAGACAACATCGGCTAAGATTACATGGCAGCCTGTCGAGGGCGCAACAGGTGGAATCATAATTCCGTCGGAAGTAAGATACGATATATACAACGTGACCGACGCCGGTGCTGTGGGCGAAAAGATAGGCTCGGTTAAAGGCGGAACGGAATATATTGTAAGCGGACTAAGCAACAACGATGGGCCGCAAAACTATAAGCAGTGGGCCGTGAACGCAAACACCGATATGGGATCGAGTCTCTACGGAGTCGGTGCAATTGTTGTAGGCGCGCCATATATTCTGCCATTCCATAACAGTTTCAAAGAGCTTTCGCTTGAAAATCAGTTCTTCGCCATCGAGCGTACCAACAAGGAAACGACCTGGGAAATCATAGGCGACATGACGGTGGATAATGACGGTGGAGCAATCGTCTTCCGTCCTCAAAGAGCTGGCACTGCATCAATCGTCAGCGGAAAAATAAGCCTCAATGGAGCCACACTGCCAAAGCTACTCTTCGACTATCGCGCACTGTCAGGAACGAAGGGAGCCCTAGAGCTCGAGATTGTCAAGAAAGACGGAACATCAAGCAAAATCTGGGAATCGAACTTTGCAGCCTTACCGGCAGGTGAGACCAAGTGGAACCATGTTATATTGGATTTACCATCCGACCTTATAGGGCAGGATTATATCCGCGTGAGGATCCGCGGTATAGCAAATGCCTCACTAGAGTCGACCCCGATATACTTCGATAATATCAACATTACCGACCCGCTCCAGAAAGATGCTGCCATATCCATGACAACCGTTGAGAGCGTCAAGAAAGGACAGCCCATAAACCTCAACATCAGAGTAACCAACGTTGGCATCGATAACATCCGCGGCTCGAAAGTCATCGTCACCGCGAACGGAAAAGAAGCTTTCACAACAACCATCAACCAAGATGTTCAGCTAATGCAACAGGTGGAAATTCCCGTGACCGTGAGGACCAGCTCGCTCGACCAATCATCGAACATGAAGATTGTAGCACGGGTTGAAACAGAAAACGACCTCGAGGATGCCAACAACTCCCAGGAAGAAGACGTGAAACTCAACACAGCCAACCTTCCACAGCCAACCAACCTCCGAGCCGAACAAGCAGCAGGAAACAAACTGAAGCTCACATGGAAAGAGCCCAACATCGAAACAAATATCGTGAACGACGACTTTGAAACCTACGAAGCATGGGCAACATCCTTCGGTGATTGGACAACTGTCGACGCCGACCACGGTCATGCAGGCGCTCTGTCTGAAAAAGGAACTTATCCGCACCAAGACGAGCAATTCGCCTTCCTCAACTGGCAGCCTAGCGATATATTCGGCGCCGGACAAGGCCTCGACCCACACTCCGGAAAGCACGCTCTCGTGTCAATATATCAATTCACTAAAGACGGAACAAAATATGTCGACGCCAACAACTGGCTCATCAGTCCACTCCTCTCCGGTCGTGAACAAACAATCCGCTTCTGGGTGAACAACTTTAAGCCGAAAACCGGCGGACGCGAAACATTCGATGTCCTCGTTTCCTCAACCGACATCGACACCGCTAGCTTCGTCAAAATCGGCGACACCCGCGTACAAGAGTCGGGCAAATGGACCGAAATAAGCGTTAAACTACCCGCAGGCACACGCTATTTCGCCATTCACCACAACACCTCGAAAGACCAAGCATCCATCTTCATGATTGACGACGCAAGCTACGAAACAGGTAACATACTCACGAGCTACAACATTTATTGTGACGGGGCTTATCGCGGTAACACGTCGGAAACCAATTACTCCGACATACCGTTCGCTCCCGACATGATTCACGACTACAGCGTCACGGCTGTTTATTTCGACGGCTCCGAGTCGGCCCCGATAACCATTCACTTCACAACCGACATCGAAACCATCGAACGCGATAAGCCTGCCGCCCACGACATCTACACACTTGGCGGCGCCCTGGTTCGTCGTAAATCAGAGAGCCTTCATAACCTGCAACCAGGCATCTACATTGTAGACGGCCGCAAGTGCATCGTGAAATAAGCAACTAACTCCTCATCAAAGGTTCGACGGTTCAACCATCGAACCCGAACACAATCCACAGGGCTGATTTCCACACCGGGAATCAGCCCTTATTCTTGCATGGCTAGAAAAAACATCACATATAATGACGTTATTTCTTTTTTGTATTTTTGTTACAAAAATACAAAAGACAATGACGCAAGACGGAAGAACACTCTGGCAGGTCGTAAAGGGATACTTTAATGCTCTTCCCGATAAGGAAAGCGAGGCGGAGACAATCAGCCAGATCAGTAGTGGGGTCAGGTTTCACGGTTCCAACCTTTGGGTATTAATCTTTGCCATCTTTATTGCCTCATTGGGATTGAACCTCAATTCCACCGCAGTAATCATCGGTGCCATGCTTATTTCTCCGCTCATGGGTCCGATTATCGGCATGGGGCTGTCTGTAGGGATCAATGATTTTGAATTGCTCAAGCGGTCTATCAAAAACTATTTGGTTACTACCGTCATCAGTGTGATGACGGCAACCATCTACTTTGTCATCACGCCACTTAATGAGGCACAGTCCGAGTTGTTAGCGCGCACTTCACCTTCGTTGTATGATGTGCTCGTGGCTATTTTCGGTGGTGCTGCCGGTATTCTTGCCATAGCCACCAAGGCCAAGGGAAACGTAATACCGGGGGTAGCCATCGCCACGGCACTAATGCCCCCACTATGCACAGCCGGGTATGGTTTGGCTGTTGGAGATTTTTCATTCTTTTTCGGAGCGTTCTATCTTTATTTTATCAACACTGTTTTCATAGCCCTTTCTACTTTTGTCGGGGTTAGAATGTTACGGTTCAAGCGGAAGACATTTGCTGACACCCGACGACTAAAAAAAGCAAAGAAATATATTATTGTAATTACAATCACAACTATGTTGCCAGCTATCTATATGACGATACAGATTATTCGAATGAGTGTGCGAGATAGCAATACGCAGCAATTCATTAAGAATGAACTCACCTTTAAAGGTACGCAGATACTCTCCCATAGTCGCAACGACGACAAGAAGACCATAAGAGTCGTGGCTATAGGAAAATCCATTGAGAAAAATGCCATTGACAAGGCAAACCTTAAGCTGGAGAACTATCATCTTTCAGGGTATCGTCTGAATGTTATTCAGGGATACCAATCCGACAGCCTCCTGTTGCTTGAAGGGCAAACGATGCCACAGGCATCAAAAGCAATCCAGCAGCAGCTAATAGAACAAACAGCGCAACTGAACACAGTGAGCAAACAGTTACAAGAATATACCGCTTATGAGAATCTGGGGAAAGAGATTTCCCAAGAGGTGAAAGCCGTCTGCCCTAAGGTGAGAAGAATAAGTCTTTCGCAAGTGTCAGAAGCCCGCACCGATACTTCGACGACACTCCGCTACACGATAGCCGTTGCCGGCTGCAACAATCCTTTGTCTGGTGCTGAACGCACGCAACTCCAACGGTGGTTGAAAGCGAGGTCGAAAGCAGACAGTTTGCGACTCATCACCACACAATAATTATCTGTGCCGGTTTTCAATCTTTCCGGCAATGCTGTCTAATCTGATTTAAGATAGATAATCATCACCTATGTATGTTTATATATTGTAGGCGGAATCGTTATTTTAATTATTAAGAGAGAGATGAATTTCAAAAAATCAACTTTTACACGTAGCGTTGCCTATCCCGGGTTGTTTGTCCTGATAGGTTTATCATTGGTTTGTGCTTTTTCCCAAAGTGGACGAATGCGGCGCTAACCTCGGTTCAGTCTGGTATTTACAGAAACCTTAGCTGGTCTTATATCCTTTTAGTGTCGTTTTTCTTCATCTTCCTCGTGGTACTTGCGTTCAGCAAGTTAGGGAACATTCGTTTGGGCGCGGATAATATCTTAATTATCACTGATACTGTTTTACCAAGCTTCAGCCCTGCCGATACAGTGATTAAGGGAAATAAAATGAATTAGTATGAGAACTCTTATAATAATATTTCTCCAGTTTATATTTCAGCAATGCTTTTGCCAGATAAGCATTGACAGTGATTGTTTGGAACGTAATTCAATGACGGTTTCCCGAATCATGCTGGAACTTTTAGGACAAGAAACCGTACAACAGATGTTAGACAACAAAACACGTATGCTTTTCATTCTGGGAGTAGACTCATCAGGCTATGTGTCTGAGATAAAAAGGATAAGAACTCAAAACACCTTGGACAAGAATGTAGAGAAGAAGCTTAAGCGATATTTTGGAAAGCATAAAATACAAATGAGAATTTGTTATTCTATTGACTTGAGTAGCGTCTCATACGAAAGAGGATTACAAATAGCTAGGAGTGATTTTCAGAATTCAAAAAAGAAATATATCATAGTGGGCTTCCCTGGAGAATTATTCACTCATTATGAATACTATAAGACACACGGTTACAAAGGCATCGCTTTCAATTCCAAGTTAGAATATCTCATGTTACGGTTGAATGACAAATGAAAATAAAAGTCCTCATTTTACTTTTTAGTCTATGTTCACAAGGCATAGCCCTAGCCCAGAAGCTCATAACATACAGTGTGAATGAACGAGACTCTTCCTTATACCGCTCTACCGAATATGAGTTCAAAAAACTTAGCATCAGCAATGCCAGGCTAGATTTATACACTATAATCGAAAAGCTATCTGCCGAGCACTCCTCGGAGATGTATGTTATCAGATTCAGCCACCGGCATAATCGTATTTTCATTACAATACAGAATTGGGAATACAGAGGAATAAACTCAATAGCAGAAAGTAACACATACGGCATGTTTCGATCTAAGAACAATAAAGATTTTCTAGTTTGTTACGATGACACTAAAGAATTAAGCTACGTAAAGAAGTACTTCAGTATCACCAAAGAGAAAATAAATATTTCCATACGCATAAAAAGCATCACCAACAACATGTACATACTTTCAAACGACCTCACAACCTATTACGAAGGAGTTATAGTACATAAAAAGCTGAAAACAATAAAGTTGATTATAAACAACAAATTGATACACAATCAAACATAACCAATATAAGAATAATGGATAAGCTATCATTCAACTTCGACTCCATCCCACCCACCTGGAAGCCCTGTTTCAACGAACCATGTCCGATGAAGGAAACCTGTATGCGCCATTTCGCCGGCCAGCACCTGCCAGCCGACAAAACAACAGGCCCCGCAGTCTATCCCAACACCTTGCAAAAAGGCAAGTGCAAGCTATTCGTCGAGAAGCGAGTAATACGCGCCGCATGGGGATTCCGCAAGATATTCCTCAACGTAAAGCGCGTAGACGACACGCCGATACGCAGAGAAATTCAACAATATCTCGGCAGTAGGCCCACCTACTATCGCTACATGAACGGTCAGCTCACCCTCATGCCCAAGCAGCAAACGGATATTATAAACATCTTCCGAGAGTACGGATACACCGAAGATTTGGAGTTCGACAACTACATCGACCGTTACGCGTATGAATAGATTAGAGTATCAGAGAAATTTCATGCATTGAGACGCACAGTTTCATCCTATGAAACGCTGGATTCCATCCTATGAAACTGTGCGTTTCATAGGATGGAACGCACAGTCTCAAAGCATGAAATCTTCTTGATACTCTCACCTGATGGCCACACGACCATATCTGCAACCATCTAAACCGTCTGATAAAGGCAAACGGCAAGGCAAAGAGCACATCGTACGAAAAGACGATAACCTTCGGGCAGATAAGCGAATCGCTCACCAATGTACAGCAAGTAGACTCTATCAAGACGGTACAGTCTTATAGAACCCACTTGTTGGGCACACCATTCTGGCATCGTCATCCCCAATGATGCCATAAAAAGAAAAGTACTATGGTATAAGTTTGTTAATCAGCACTTATCGACAAAAGGCCTGAAAACAGTAGTCAATCTAGAACTCTTTAATCACAAACATCTACTTACCGTTTACTCCTTGATACGAATGAAAGCATTGGCTAGAATCGCCGTCAAGCCGCCGGTTGTTATACCGCTTGCGAAAATACTCTTCACCAGTTCGGGCATCTGGTCGAGTATTCCCGGAACAAGCTCCACACTAAGACCGGTGGCGAAGCTCACAGCCATAACCAAGACAGCTTTCCGGCTTATCTCGGTTGCGGCAATGATTCGGATACCCGCCGCAGCAACCGTCCCGAACATCAGAAGGGTTGCGCCACCAAGCACACTGTCGGGAATAAGCGAGAACAACTGCCCAACAACAGGAAATAAACCTAGCAGTACCAACGCACCGGCAATGAAATAGCCCACATATCGACTAGCCACACCCGTGAGCTGAATCATTCCGTTGTTTTGAGCAAAGATAGAGTTCGGGAAACTGTTGAAAATAGCGGCTAAAAAACTGTTGAAGCCATCGGCCAAAATTCCGCCTTGCGCCCGCTTCATAAATACGGGGCCCTCTACGGGTTCGCCCGAAATAAGAGAGTTCGCAGTGATGTCGCCGAAAGCCTCGACGGCTGTAACAAGATATATCAAACCCAACGCGATTATCGAACCTAAATCGAATCGCAACCCATATTTGAATGGAAGAGGAATATTCAATGCGCCAGCACCCTCCAGTCGGCCAAAGTCTATCATATCAAGAAAATAAGCAGCAACACAACCTATAAGAAGTCCTAGAACGATAGAGCTCATGCGCAGAAACCGATTGTCCGACCGATTAAAAACAATTATACTCACCAAAACGAGCAAAGCTAACCCTAAGTTTTGCATCGAACCGAACTGGCCGAGTTCCATTGCAACCTGTCCACCACCGCAGGAGTTTATTCCAGCCTTAATGAGGCACATTCCTATAAGCGAAACAACGATTCCGGATACCAACGGAGTAACAATCTTTCGAATATAAGGCAGCAATCGGCTCACAACCATTTCGACAACCGAAGCAACCAAACACGCACCGAGAATATAACTGAGAGCCATTTCCGTGTTGAGCTTTCCGCCCACCATACCAAGCATTCCTGCACCGATGATTGGACTTATGAAGGAGAAAGAAGTACCTTGAATGCATAGCAAACCTGCTCCCACGGGGCCGAACCGTCGACATTGCACAAACGTGGCCAACCCGGACACAAAGAGAGACATCGAAACAAGGAATCCGGTAGTCTCAAGATCGAACTTCAAGGCCGAACTGATGATGAGAGGAGGGGTTATGATAGCTACGAAAATGGCTAACAGGTGCTGAACGGCCGCAAAAAGAGTCTCCCGGAGTGGTGGCCTGTCATTAAGACCGTAGATGAGTTCTTTCGACTTCTCCATATATTATCAATATTTCAATTTGATTTCACAATTATCCAACGACTCGATTATCGCAAGGCTCTCACAGCGTATACCAGCCTGCTCTATAACTTCTCTACCGTGCTGGAAAGCCTTCTCGATAATGAACCCCATACCCACGAGCTCAGCACCTGCTTGGCGACATAGGTCTATAATTCCTTTTGCTGCATTGCCATAGGCCAGGAAGTCGTCTACGAATAAAACTTTGTCTTTCGGACCAAGATATTCCTCTGAAAGAACAATGTGATACTCCCTCTGCTTAGTGAACGAGAAAACTGTTGTTGAAAGCATTCCACTCATGGTCGATGGTTGTTTCTTTTTTGCGAACACAACAGGCAGATCTAACAGGAACCCCATCATAATCGCAGGCGCAATTCCGCTTGCCTCAACGGTAATGATTTTATCTATTTCGCTAGAAGCGTATCGTCGGATGAACTCAACCGCTATCTGTTTCATCAAATTCGGGTCTAGCTGATGGTTAATAAACTTATCAACTTTCAGAATGCCGCCCGGAAAGCACTTCCCATCTTTCAGGATGCGGTCACGTAATGTTTTCATTGTCGTTAGGATTATTATGAGATTTGTGAGGTGAGATGCGCACAAAAGTAGTGAAAATATGGAAAAATAAATGGGGGCTGCTCACTGCTTGAGCGCCCCCTAGAGAAAATTTTGCTATTGTGCTTGGTTAGCGATTGGAAATTATTTTTATGATTTTTCCGTCGGACCGGCGCACAATGTTTAAGCCTGGCTGGAGAGCACTTATGCGACGTCCGTCAGTGGAATAAATTTCCTTTACGGCAGTTGTGTTCTCTTGTACATTCTCAATTCCGGTGTTGACAACCTCTGCGCGCATAACAGAACTGCGATATGTGTTTGTTCCGTCACTGTAGACCATCTGGACACCGAGTTTATTGATATTGTTTTCGTAGAAGTGCAGATATCGTTCGTTATTTATGACTTTGATGTCGCGGTTGTAGGAATCTTTATAAGCAAACGGAATATCGGTCATGTCAGCTGCATTGTAGTTATACGTTTTTTTGAGGAATGTGTACGGTGTCGGAGAGTCATTGACAAAAACATTGTAATACATTTTGTCAGGGTCGAGGTACTTACCTTCCGTACTTTCATTTTTTACGTAGAATGCGAGCGTCGTGTTTGTCGTAGAATAATCATAGCTCGGAGATGCAGAGCAATAGTATAGCTCCGGAGCTACAGGAGTGCCTGCTGCTTCTGAATAGGGTGTCAAAGTGAACCTAGGCATGGACTGTTTGATATTGTCCGAGGGAGGATTTTGTGTTCCGAGCGTGATGCAGATGCTTTTGTCTGTGGAATATTTTCCGGTGACGGCATCCTTTTTCAGTGTAACATTATTAACTATGGCCGAATCGCCAGACGATTTCTTCTCATAAGCCACAGCGAAGACGTGGTATGTATTCTTGTCGCTGCTATAACCGCCAAAATCTTCGTGTTTTGCTTGTCCGAGATACTGACCAGAGGTAAATGAGAGTCCGTCGGCAGTTGTTAGCATCTCAACCCACTTATCTTTTAGTTTTGGAGCAGTCGAGAGGCCTTTAAGATAGACTTTTCCATCCTTTTCAATCGCATCTACAATAACCGCACCCGTGCTACCGGTGTAATTTACCTGGAATTTAGACTGCACACCATCTGTCGGCGGAACAATTTCGCCTGTTGTGAGCTTCATGACTGAGATTGACCAATCGCCTTTGTTCTGCCACTCACCTTTGCTGTTCACCATACCGAGAATAATGTTATTATTCCCTGCGTCGTTCACCATTTTGAGGCTTACTCCGTCCCAGGTGAACTCAACTTGACTGGTTTTCGACAAAACTTTATAACTCGTTCCGCTTTTGAACATTCGTTGAGCGAAGAATTCATGCTTCACGCTCTGTCCACCTTCGTCATCATCGTCGTCTTCATAACTGTAGATGAGTTGGGGAAGCTTCGCTACGTATTTTCCTTCACTCTTTTTCTCTAGTTTAAGCCAACTTTTACTGTCGAGAGAAGCTATGGGGTTGTAGAGATAGAGAGCGCCGTCAGTTCCCTCAACCATTTTGGTTACTACACCGTCGTATACGCCTTCTTTTGCACTTGTCCATGTTGCGACCCACGAATCGCTATATCGATAAAGGTTTTCGTGAAGCGTACCCTCTGGTGTTTCTGTGATTTGTGCCGAAGCTGCAATGCTCACCATTGCAATAATTAGAAGAAAAATCTTTCTCATGTTTGTAATGTGTTGTTAATGTTATGATTTTGTTTATCCTAAAAATCGAATCCGAGCCCTACGACAAAATTATTGCTTCCTTGATTATTGGTTTTGAGCAAATAGCCGGCATTTAGGCGAAGTCCCTTGTAGCACAAGCCCGCTCCGAGCGTTATGTGCGAGAGGTCATGCTGTGAGAGTTCGTAACCGGCTCTAACTGCCACAGTGCGGTTGTACATGTATTCCGCACCGATTCCGGCAGTGAGAAGTTTATCGTGTGAGGGCATAAAATAATATCGCGAAGCCACTGCTGCTGTGAGCATGTGTTCTGGCGCGAGGTCCATTTCCAATCTCCCGCCTATGGCTGCCGATGCTGGAAGATTTACCTCGGTGCTGCCGTAATCGAGCTTCGGTCCGAGGTCTGATACACGAGTGCTGATGGAATAACGTGCCGGAACAGAGCCCAATTTTACATTCTCCGAGTTATAGACTGCGCCAAATGATACCGAGCCACCGCGGGCGTTCTTTGCAAGATGACTATAAACAGCCGAGCCTGCGATGAAGGCTGCAAAACGAGTGCTAAAACGGTATGTGTAGGCAATATCGGCCGTCCAGTCATAGGGTTTATAATCTTTTGTCGGATTCCCCAATGCGTCGAAACCGGCAATTTTCAATCCGCCGGCATATCTAAAGCCTGCAAGAATGGCATGCCGACCAGCTACACGATATGCGGCGCCTGCAGAATAGACTCCGAACTGCCCGACATCGCCCTCTTGTTTGGAGAACATGGCTGCCGAGACATCGACAGCGCCCTTGTTTTCTCCGAGAACGAAAAATGCAGGATTGGTATAGATGTGCATTCCTCCGGAACCCGTTACTGTAATTGCGCCCATACTTGCCGAGCCAGCTTCATTGCTAACCGACAGTACGGGGAGAGTTCTGTTTTGTGCAACTGTGCCTGCGGTCGATAAGATTGCGACCATGCAGGCCGCGAATATGCTTTTTTTATTCATTTTTCTACTTGTGCTTTATCGTTTAATGAAAACCTGCTTATAGTTTCCAATCTCCGTGTTGACAGACAAGCGATAAGTGCCCGGAGAAAGGCGGCTGAGGTCTATGGTTGCCACATTTTTATTATTGGTTTTCACTCTTGCGCGCATCACCTCTTCGCCCGTTTGCGAATTTATGACAAATTCGGCCTGCTTGAGTCTGGAATTTAGAAGTGCGTTGAGATTTGTTTGCACCGGGATTGGATAAATCATATAAACCGGGTCAGACTCATGCTGCACAACTCTTACCTGGAATGAGTTTTGTGATGTATTCTGTCCGTCGGTCACGCTTACGGTTATGCGAGAGGTACCCTTGCTCAATGCACGAATGCTAAACGTGCCGCCTCCCGACGCAGCCGAAGGCTCCACAACTGCTACCGCAGGATTAGACGACACGGCCGAATAGGAAGCGACTGCAGGATTACTCATATTATAATGTGTAGAAACTTTCACGACATGGTTTTGCATGTCCATTCCGAGGATGATGTCATTGAACGGTTCAATTAAAGTTGGCGGAACATACTTAACTATCCTGAACTTCACCTTTTTTTCTGAACGTGCACCATACTCGTCGGTTGCAACAACGGTAAATTCATAGTCACCTGCACTCAAGATGGGCCAGATTGTGACTTCAACCTTCTTTTCATCAATCTTGCGTGTTGATACTCCCTTTGTATCTCCGCGGAGAGCATACGTCCACTCATGACCATCGGCATCCTGAATCGTGAACTCGAACGATTTCTTTGCATCACTGCCAACTGTAACCGTTTCGGCTGGCGTGCCCTCTATGGATGGGGCGTGATTGAGTTTTGTTTTACCTTCGGCGAATGCGGCTGGCGATTCGTGACCCCATCTGTCGATGGCGACGATTGCGAAATAGTAGTTTGTATTATCGCGAAGATACTCGAAGTTGTGATTAATCGTTCCGCCGACCGAATAACCGATTCCGTTGACTCGTTGAGCCTCCATCGATGCAAGCGAAGCGGTTGTGATTGGTGCATCACTTATATATATATTGTAGAAAGCAGCTGTTTTGTCGTCGGCATCGGAAACTGCTTTCCATTTTAGACTCACACTGGAGTAAGAGGGCGAAATTTCGATATTTTCAACCTTTTGCGGTGCGATTCCCTGGTCTTGAGCGAATGCAGCGTAGGCATCGATAAAGCCGGTGCCCAATTTTCCTTTATAAGATGGGTTGAGCTCATCGATATTGTAAGGCAGGAAGGAAGACACGATTCTCTCTTTGAGCATATCTGCCGTAAAGCCTTGTTTTCCGAAGTATGAAACCACCAACCCAGCAATTCCCGACACATGAGGGCATGCCATCGACGTACCCTGCATATATCCGTAGCCAGATGAGACAATCTTCTTAGGCATGGTACTCAAAACGCCGGCTTTTAGCCCAAATGCATCCTGATCGCCTCCCGGCGCACTTATAGAAACCCAGTCTGCATAGTTAGAGTAGCTTGCTTTTTGAAAATTCCAGGCAGTTGAAGCCACCGAGATTACTTTCTCGTAGGCAGCAGGGAATTCCTTGAAGTTCATGTTCTCATTTCCGGCGGCAAAAATCATTACTCCTCCCTTCATGGGTGAATCCGAGCGTTGCGCACCGTGAGCATCACATCCCGCGAACGTTATAAAATAGTCGATTGCCTCTTTCAGAGACTTCGGAAGTTCTTTCACGTTCTCTTTCGAGGCATATCCCCACGAACACTGTGCAATCACGGCGCCATTATCGGCAGCATACTTGATGGCTGCCTCGGCGCTGCCTTCTTCCTTACTCTTGCGGAATATTTGACAGCTTAAAAGCCTCACGCCAGAATTCGTGCTACCATCGCCTCCCGCAATTCCGGCCACGCCAAGACCGTTGTTGTTTCGGGCTGCCACGGTTCCGGCCACGTGTGTTCCGTGGCCAGCATCATCTGGCTCAATTTTTCCACCGACAACATCCGATGCCTCTACGAAATTGTATCCGTAGACGTCGTCGACGAAGCCGTTGCCATCATCATCGACTCCTTGCGTTCCGTTGAGCTCTGCGGTGTTGACATGAAGGTTATCTTTCAAATCTTCGTGAGTCACGTCTATTCCACCATCGATAATTGCGACAATTACGTTAGGCTTGCCGGTTGTATAATCCTTCCAAACGGGCCAAACGTTACAGTCGGAGCCTGCACGACTCCTGGAATCAATCGAGCCGTCGTTCTTGTAGTGCCATTGAGCGCCAATTTGCGGGTCGTTGAAGGGTGCGCTGGCTGGGCCTTTGGCTTTTAATGGCTCGGCAGGCACAGCTGCAGTCGTAGTCTCCGGAAACGAAAGGCATGCAACCTCTTCGGCTACCTGCACCTCGTCTAACGACTGAAATTTTTTGAGAGCTGCTGTTAAATCCTGTCTCGAATCGAAGTGAATTGTGAACCATCTATCGAGCCCGAATGCAATCGAACGTTCCTCGAACTGTCCTGCAGGTGCAAAGAGTCGTTCAATGCGATAGGTTCCGATGTCGTTCATTGCGCGCGACAGCCTTGTAGGCGCACTTTGCATGGAGATGACTCCGCTTGTGCCAGGTTTCATTTTCCGAACGGCCTCGGGCGACACTTTTATGTGCATTCTGCCTGCCAGAGCCTGTATGCCGCCAGGTAGCGACACGGTTCGGGTTTCAGAATATGAGTCGCGCAGGTCGTCGCTGCTGCTACACGACGAAATTATCGGCAGTGCGAGTGCTAACGCCAGGTATAATATATTTTTTTTCATGTTGTGTTGTTGTTATCTGTTGTTTTTCATCTTCAGAAGGCAATCATGCAGTGCGCGTCTGGCCTCCGAACTGTTTTGAGAGAAGAGACTCGGCTTGTAGAGTACGCCTATTTGGAGCACGGGCTTATTGTTATTTATGTCGGAGAACTTATCGCCTTTTATTGCGAGCACTAGCTTGTCGCTCTTGCGCCCGTAGACATGAAATTTGCCACTGCTCTCAATGAACACGAAGCCATTTGCTTTCAGAAGGCTATCGAACTGGCGGGTGATGTCCCAATTATTTCCATTTTGCCACACGCCCAGTGTGGGAGTGTCGAAATTTAGCGTGTATTGCTCCACGCTACCTATCTTCGAGTTGGAAATTTGCGGACTATTGCTCTTGGAATAGAAGAAGTAGCTCCTATTTATGAGCGGATTGCGATTGGTATTGAACGACAAGGCCTCTATTTCGCCATTTTCGTTGGTATGCTTTGCCATCAAGCTGCTTCCTTGCGAATTTTCCCAGGCTTCGACATCGGACGACTTCTTACTATCATTATTTAAGAGCTCTAGCGGACCGAGGTCCAGGGTTTCAAACGTCGGATAATCCTGCTGCTGTGTGCGCACCTGGTTAAAAAAGAGCACGACGCTATGGTTCGATTCGAGAATGTCTATTCGCATGGCTTGTTTTTCAAGCTTGCTAACATAGATATTCGTGTCTTGCTCACTTCTCACATATCCGCGCTCTGCAAGATAGGCTTTGAACTCGGGCGAGCGAACCGCTTTTATTCCTTCATCGGTAAACGAGCGCGTGAAAACTCTCGTGGCCACTCCGGTTCGCGTGTCGTGAACATAATATATGTCCTTGAAGAGCGGGGAAGTGGTGTGAAAGTAAAAACTTTCTTCCGTGAGGTCGAAACTTGCGTCGGGCGCGGCATATTCGGCGAGTATGCTACCTCGACGATGCTCAAAATCCATCATTTTATAGATGTCGAATGGTGTACCTGGGTTGCATGCCAGAATGAAAAGTGATATGCCCGGTTGACGAACGATTACTTCAGCCGTTTTTCCGCTGCCTACGAGTGCGAGCTTGGCAACACGGTCGTTGGTGCTGCGGTTTACAGGTGCAACAAACTTCACGGAGTGTTTTTTGGGAATCACGGTGAGCCAGTCGGCCGTTTCGGTTTTCTTGATTTCATAGCCCGACAGGTTGGATGTGATATATGCCGTTACGTCGCTACCCTTTTGCGGCAACAGAACCTCACCGCCTTCGATTCCGAGAGTCGCGACGGCTGCGGCTTGCGAAACCGTGATTTTTTTTACGGCTCTGCTGGCATTGAGAATGATATAAGTTTTGCGAATTTCGCCCGTGACGTTCTCTTTTGCCTTAACTACGAGCTTGCCGGCACTCTTTTCGAGTGAGAGCCAGCTTCCTTCGGCTGGCGAAGAGGGCATCCAGTCGGCAAGATTGGTTTCAACGGTAACGATTTTCTCTCCTGCACTCTGCTCGAATGCTAAATCGGTTTCGGAAACCGCAAACTCGGGCTGCTCAACCTCAGCTGTATCCGAACATCCGGCAGCTGCAAACAATAAAACAAAGAATGATACAGCCGCGAGTAAGCGGTTTTTATTAATGAGTAGTTTCATGATTCTTATCTCCCGGTTGTTTTGCGTGCGGCTTTGCCCGACAGAAGATTTTTCAGAGTCGGTATGCCTCTCTCTGCGCTTCCGCTGGCTGCTGCATCACCGTAGTTGAAGAGGAGAGCCAAAACTGTTTCGTCGTCGTCCTTTATGGGCGTAACAGCTATGCGTAAATGGTCGTACGAACGAATGAAGAAGTGTTTGTTTCCCGAACTGCTGTTAAATTCAAAACCCTCTTGACCTAAGAGCTCCTTAAATTCTTCGGTTACGTGCCAGTCGGTACCGTTACGCCAGAGTCCAAGGTTCACATTCTTAAATAGGAGCACTCCGGTTTCCACACTTCCGATGAATTTTGCATCTACGGGCACTTTCGGATCGGTTGTGAAGAAGAAATAAGCACGGCCGTAGAACGCATCTGTGCTTCCGGCTTTCATTTTGTATTGCATGATAGAAACCTCTGAGGTATTTATTTCGCTCATCGTACGGCTGACGAGTGTACTTCCGGCTGCGGTTTCGTAGGCAACAACCGCGGGCTCTTTCTTATTTTCTTTTCGGAGCAATTCCAGGGGGAAGTATGGCATGGCTTCGAAAGTTGGATATTTTTTGTCTTGCTTGAGGAACGGACGGAAGGTTAAATTTACTCCTTCGTTACCCTCTCGCTCTGATATTGTGACATTCAGAGTCAATCCGGCACTCTCGTTCACAAAATCTTTCGCAGAATTGGCGTTTACACGTCGGTAGCCGTTCTCTTCAAGGAAACGCTCGAATGCTTTGTCCTTGCAGGCGTTAACAGCAATCATTCCGTCGCCTACGGTTGTAATTCCGGAGGGTACAACTCCGTCGTAGCTGCTGTATTCAATGAGCTTGAAGATTGGAGATGCCGTTACGAACGTGTACATCTCGGGCATGCCGAAGTTGGGATAGGCTGCCTGGTAATTTCGGAGATAGCTGCCGCGCGAGAGCTCGAAATCCATCATTTTGTGGACGCTCATGGGGTTTCCGGGATTGATTGCAAGAATATATTTTAAACGGCCCGACTGTGCGACAACAATTTCCTTGGCCTTTTCGCCACTCCTGGCGTATAACTTTACGCTTCTTGCTCGCTCGGTGTTATTCGCTTCGGCTCGGAGCTTCACATCTTCGTCGTGTTTGTCGATTGTGAGCCAGTAGGTTGTTTCTTCCGGCACGATTTCGTAGGAGGTGGCGTTTGTTGTAATGTCAACTGTTCGTTCGCCGCCAGTCTGTGGCATGTATATAGTGTCGGGAATAACGTCGAGTGTAATGTCGGACGCACTCTGAGTCACTTCCAGCTTTGCCGAAGCTCCGCCTGCGTTAACAAGAACGTAAGTTTTTCGCTCTGAACCGCGGGTGTTCTCAAGAACTTTAATTTTCAGAACATTTTCCTCGCTCGTTACTGCAAGCCAATCGCCTTCTGCTGGCGATGAGGCAATCCAGCTGGCTTGGTTAGTGGTTATTGTAACGGTTTTTTCACTCATGCCTTTATCGAAACTCACTGCTGTTTCCGATAAAGTAAGCGTGGGCTCGTCGAACCCGTCTTCTTTTGTGCACGATGCTGCAAGTGCAATTACGCCACCAAGAAAAATTGGCAACGATTTCCTGATAAAGTGTTTCATCTTGAACTATTTAATTTTTTTGTAACATTCCTATAGCTTCACTCTCTATTCTGTGAAGATTTTTTCTGTTGCTCTGCGCACACCCCAGGTTTATAATCAAAATTTCTAACTCGTGTGGAGAGCAACGCAGGCAAAATTAATGTTTTGTAAACATCTTTTTTCATCTTGAATGACTTTTCTGAACAAAATACCTACTTATTATGTGCCTCGAATGCTATAAAAACCCAAAATCACTCATAAGCACTCATCGGCTGTGGTTTCATTCTATCAGACTGCATTCATGCAGCCGACAAAAGTGGTTTCTTGACGAAATAATGCGGTCGTGCAGTCTGCATAAGTCGTTGAAAACTAAAAAGATGCATTCATGCAGCCTGCATAAGTGGTTTCTTGACGAAATAATGCAGTCATGCAGACAGCATAAATGGTTTATGATGATTTTTTTGCAGAGGGTTGGAGTCCGAGACCCTCATTTTTAGTGATTCTCGGTGGGGTGTTACATGAAAAAGCGGAGACAACTTCCAAGAAGTGCCTCCGCCAAGCATATGAACAAAAAATCAAATTTTGTCTTCCCCAGGGTCTTCCTCCCGACCTGGTTTTTGTTTGTCGTCGGGCTTCTTCTCGGGCTCCTTACCTTCCGGCTTTTTGTTTTTTCTCTTTTTCGCAGCCTTCCTCTGTGCAATACTTTCATTGCGAGAGAGCTTGATCTCATTGCTTACCACGTTTAAGCCATCAATGAGGTCGGAGATGAGGTGTTGGTCTGCCTCATTTGCAGCATAAATCAGAGACGCTTCGATGTGAGAATAGACTTTTTCAATCATTTCGTCATTCTCCTTGCGCACATCTCTGCTTTTATTGATAACGTGGAGCTTCTTGCTGTCTGCACGCCTGGAAAAAATCATTTCAAATTCCTCATTCTTTGCCTTCAAGACATCAATCGCATAACGAAGATCGAGAGCCGCAATGTGCGGAACTAGCTCCGGCTTCTCCAAATCGATGAGCAGCCCCTTCACCGTCTGCGTTTGGAGGGTCGTGTTTTCTCTCTGGATGTTCTTGTAAGTGTCAACAATGAGCTTCAATCGCACTCCTGCTTGGTGCTTCTCTGCTTTAATCGACTTAATTCCCTGTCTGATATCGCCAAAGAGCGATGTCAACGCTCTCGAACGCGCATGGTCAATGTGATTGAGCTTCGCCGTGTCTTCAGAAGCCACAACTGTTCGCGCCGCATCATCCTCATAATCGATTCTTTTCCTCCATTCGGCCATCTCCTCTGGAGTCAACTTGATTTTTTCGGGAGCTACAGTGCTCACAAGTTTAAAAACTCTGTTCTGCATCAATGCGTGCAGTCCGATGGTTAGCGTTGAACCGCTAATCCGCTTAATTTTCTTGTTCTTCATTGTTTTTCTAAATGAATTTTTCAGTTAATGAATACTATTGATTGCCTTTTTGTGTCAAGTGGCGATTCTTTTAGTGAGCATGGCTCCAAAAATTCGCGGTTTTACATGACGTGCCAAAGAAGGCCGTTGAATAAAGGTTAGTTACTCCGCTCTTGAAATGGTCTGCTGTGCAATTCGAGGCCTCGTTTCGACTTGTGCAGTATGCAAAAGTTAAATCTGGTTCACATTTTCGACTTGTGCAGTGCACAGATGTTAAATCTAGTTCACATTTCCGACTTGTGCAGTGTGCGAAAGTTAAATCAGATTCACATTTTCGACTTGTGCAGTGCACAGATGTTAAATCTAGTTCACATTTCCGACTTGTGCAGTGTGCGAAAGTTAAATCAGATTCACATTTTCGACTTCTGCAGTGCGCATGAGTCATTTCCTGGCTGAATTTTGCAGTCCTGCAGTCTGCACGAGTCATTTCTTGGCTGAATTTTGCGGTTATGCAGTGCGCATGAGTCATTTCTTGGCTGAATTTTACAGTCCTGCAGTCTGCACGAGTCATTTCCTGGCTGAATTTTGCGGTTATGCAGTGCGCATGAGTCTATTCGCAGTCCATTTTTGGGGTTTCGGAGACGGAAAGAGCTGTTTCGAAATCTCGTTTTACGCTCTCATAGTGGGAGAGAGTCGTCTCGAAGGCTAGTTTTCTGCATACGGAGAGGTCTTAAATGATTGTGAGGGTCTACTACTGCATCCGTAGCTAAAAACAAGTTGATTTAGGCTCCTGATTCCCGCTCTCTGCGTGAGAACAAGCGGAAACAGTCTCTTTTTTTCCGTTCTCCGATAGAGCATGAGTGTCATTCTGTAAGTTGTTTTTGCGGTCAGAGAGGAAGAGTGTCCAATAAAGAACGTTTTTCACTGTCATTGAGTGTCCATCTCCTCCGCTGGTTATATAGCTTCATATCTCTGTGCCGTGAGAGTATTTTTTTTATTCTATTTCCCAAGTTCACTCTCGTCTGCTTGCAAAGATAGGGAAAATTGTGATATGGTGGCGCCAGACAAGCATTAAATTTTGATTTTTTCTCATCGGTCGAATTCTGCATGAATCAAAAAAAATGTCTGTCAACGATTCACATCGTCTGACAGACTGAAAAGTATCAATAAAAATGTTATTTAGGGATGATAACGAATTCTTTCCAAATAAAAGATGAATACGAATGGCACGCCTGCCTATCAGAAACAAGATGATACTTCACAGCATCGTGCCACAAAAGTAGAAAAAGCGGATTAAAAACCACAGATGCAGTCGTCGTATATGGAAAATTTTTTCTGTATTCCATTCATGTTCCGGTTACGAGGGCTGGCCAGTTCAATTTTTCGACTTGTGCTCTTTTAGTGAGTGGCAAAAAAATCTCGCCGACGATTCACATCGTCGGCGAAGAACAAAATGAAAAACTTAATATCATTTTTGGAATTAATCCATTTCAAAGAATCAAGATAAAAACGTACTAATCATATTGAGAAATTTCCCGTCGGAGTTTTCTCCTTGATGCTTTGAGCCACAAATATACAAAAAGTGCGATAAAAACCACAAGTATAGTCACCATCTGCGGTATATAATGTTCAGGTTCCACCCATATTTCGGTAAAGAAGTTCATCCGACCGAGAATTTCCACAGGTGTCCAGAAAATGATTACTGTCGCGATGGCCATTCGGATGTTTGCACCCCACGACCCAAGGTAAAGTTGCCTCTTAAACATGAAGAGCGAGCCGATGAGGCAGCCTATTCCAACAATAAAGGTGACGGGATGATGGTCGCCCAGGAAATTTTTGTCGTAACAGAACATAAGGAGCAAGTACATGGCCCATAATATCATATTTAACTCCATAAACGTAACGATTGAGGTGTGTCTTGTCATTGGTTGAGGAACTATTCCTGCTCTACGACTGCGAAATAGCTTCTTTTGAATCCAGGTGATGAAGTCACAACCGTTCTTTGTGCTGAAGATATACATTGTCATAACCATCATCCACATTCCAAACGACGCCGGAAGGATTAAATACTCCGGCTTGGTTACAATTTCACCATTCTCAATCTCCGGCTGCACACCGAACCTGCGGGCATAATACATAAAAAGGAATTCAACCCATCCGGTCCAGAACAAAAGTCCACCGAAAAATCCCCAGAGCGTTTGTCGAGTATCGCTTTTTACGAACACTCCGACGATTACCATGAGTAAACCTGCCAATCCCATGAAAAATGCAGCGTAGTGCATTGGTCCGGGAGTCATAAATTTTTCCATGAGAATCATCAGTGCATGCCCAAGAGGCATCGAGAAGAGTACGATTGTGAATGATGCAATGGTACGCCACCAAAATTTTTTCTTTTTTGTGTTGTTTTCTTGTTCCATAAGTGCTTTCATCTTACTTGAATAGCTGGTCGACATCGAGAGATATACCCAGCATGAAATTTGCGCCATCAGTGAGCGGACAGTTGAGATAATAGTAGCTAGGTTTGTAATTCAGTACGTTGTCGACTGCCGCTGTGAGCTTTGCAAACTTACGGATTCTTGCTGCAACCGAGAATTTCCAAAGCATGTATGGGGGATAGTGAATTGACACAAGTCCTTTCGACACGTCATAATAATCAACATACTCCTTATTGTCTACTGCCGAGAGTATTCTTCCGTCAAGTGCGATGCACAGCCCCAGATTTTTATTCAAATTTTTGTCCCAATCGGTATGCACGACTACCGAATGTTTCCGTGCGGGGATGTATTGATTGTTCATCTGCGTTCCCTGTTTGTTTTTGGGCAGTTGTTCGTGCGTAAAAGCATAAGAAATTCGTGCCGAAAGGCCGCATTTCCACCGCGCCTGTGCTGTCGCTTCTGCTCCGAGGGCAGAGTATCCGGCCAAGTTTATGTATGGAAGCCTTGGAAGGCGGTCGGAGGGGGTGGCGAAGTAGGGTGCACCGGCTGCAATCTTGTCGTCCACTCTGTTGTAGTAGGCACACACGGTTAAATTGTAGGGGTTACGTGTGTATTCGGCCGAAATATTGAAATTATGGCTCACCTCCGGTTTGAGCGAGGGATTTCCTTCGACAATCCAGATACCGGACATGTCGAAGTTGTAGTATTTCTCTTTCAAAGTTGGTGAGCGGAAGCCCATTCCATAGCCTAAACGAATGTTGAGATTTCGGCGGGGGCTGTAGCGAGTGCTTAATTTGGGCGTGATTCGTGAGGTGCGACCGTCGGAAAAGTAATCATAACGCAAAGCTCCCACTAATTCCCACTGCTGCCCCAGATTCATATCGTATTGTGCGAATGCATCGAACGAATCCTGTATTTTCGTTGAACCGTTTAGCCGGTTGTTGAATAAGTAGTCGTGTAAAAAATCGGCTCCGATTGAGAGCAGGTCATCGCCGACGAGCATTTTGTTGTATAAAACTCGGAATGAGTTCTGAACATTTGAGTATCCGCGGATGTCGAGACGAGTTATTGCCTGGTAGTCTGACTTATCATACTGGTCGAAAGCATATGCACCCTCGAGATAATCGTTTTCTGCAATCTGCCATTGCGCTCTCACACCTCCAGAGAAATCGCGATAGCGTTCTTTCGTGCCTGGTGTTCGCTCCACCTGTCTTATAAAATATCCAGCTCGGCCTGTTAGTATCAGCTTGCTTATCGGTGTGAAGGTAAATTGCTCTTTCACACTTGTTACATCGTCGCCATAGATTGTTGAGATGACTCGTGTGATGGGCTGGTTTGCGTTTTTGACATTATAATTGTCTATTGTGTTACGATTGAGTGTCAGCAAGTTTGTGAATTTGCCGGATGCGAACTGCAGCACAGCTCCGTTGCGCCATTCTTTGTGTCGTGCGATACGCGAGTTTAGATTCAGACCGAATTTTTTGGCTCGTTCCTTGGTAATAATGTTTATTACGCCTCCGTTTGCGTTTGACCCGTAGAGCGCAGATGCTGCACCTTTTATTATTTCGATTCTCTCGACATTTTCCATTCCTATCCTGGTGAAATCAACGTCGTCCATAGTCTCACCGGCCAGTCGCTCGCCGTCTATAAGTACAAGCATACTCTGCCCACCAAAGCCCGAGAAATTAAAATGCACTTGTTGATTCATAGCATATGAAAACTCAACGCCCGGAATGACTTGTTGAAGGAGGTCGCGTAGATTCGTGGCATCGGTTTTCTGAAGGTCGGAGGCCGTGATTACTTTCGTAAGCACCGGAGCGCTAGAGAGCAGTTTGGGGGTGCGGGTTCCGGTAACAACAACCTGCTCCATCTCTACGGAGTCGAGCATTTCTTGTGCTTGTAAGGCTGTTGTGCATAGCAGGATTGTGGAAAAAATCGGTATGAATCTATTCATGTGTTTCTAGTAAGGATATTTATAATTAACGGTTAGCTGGCATTTTGTGCCCGTGAGTCCGATATAGTTTTCCAATTGCACAGCTGCACACTTCCCGTCACTGAATCGGATTATGAAAATGTGATTGTTGTGCTTGAATGAGGGGGGCATGGGAGGAATTTCGAGAGTCAACCACGAGGAGAGAGTGCGATTTATGCTTATTCCCTGACAGCCGATGAGCATAGAAAACATTTTCGACTGGTCGGCCCACACTTGATTCTCGGTAAACTCATCTTTTTGGAAGCTCGCACCCATAAATGCAGAGCTGGTCTTCGGCAATTCGTCCATTGAAGTGTAGTTTGTTTCGAGCACAGCTGCTCCATTTGTCCTAACATTGTCTCGATGAATGGCAATGCTCCATTTCTTTGGTTCGGGTTGTGAGGATGTTTGGTAAAAGCCTCGTTTTTCATTTTTCGAAATGCCTTGTCCAAACACATCGAACCAATATGTGTAGATTCCCGTCTGTGTTACGGTTTGCACGTCTGTCGAATCAAGCGGAATAGGATAAGGTGCGAACTGCGTCTGTGCTTTCGCAAGTGCCAACGAGTCTCCAGATTGAGCAATGAGTGCTAGCGAATCGAAATCAACGTAGTACCAATCGGTCCAACTTGACGCATCTATTCTTAATTGCCCTTTCTTTGTGAGCAGCTCAGCCGTCGGCTTGTCGTATATGCCTTCTAGAATACCGTTACAGGCTGTAATCGTTACGAAAACGACACAGCCTGCAAGAATATTTAGCGTATTGAATACAAAACGCATGTGTACTGGGAATTGACTGTTATTCTTTTGTTCCTACGAAAGTTGCGGTGATTTCGAAAGGCATTCTTCCAATCTTAAACACGTTTGTGACGTGAAGCTTTCCGTCGGAGTCAAGACTGGCAGTAATCTTGCCGCTAGTGAAACTGTATTCCCCGTCCATTCCCATGCTCGATTTGAAACGCACTCTCACTCCGTCGCTTGTGTAATCGCGCACGTAGGCTTGGGCCGTGTTATCGTAGGAAATGTTTCGAATCGTAAAAGCTCCGAGCTTGAGATCGCCCATCTGAGTTCCTTTGTATTCTTCGTCGGCAGTGGTTATATTAATCGTGCCGTCGGAGTTGCTCTCAACATGATAGGTCACGTTGTTCGCTACATAGGAACCGGGCATCGGACCAACCTTCAAAGTGTTCGAGCCTTCATAGTTGCCGGCTATTCCTGCGGACGTTGAGGCCGGATTGAAAGCTATGTTTTGAACTTCCGAGACATTATAGGTCACTGATGTACCATCTGTCTTGTTAATGACCACTGTTTGCGCCTGTGTGGAGACTGCTGCTGTGAGAGCGATTATTGCCAGAGTAAAAATTTTCTTCATTTCTTGATGAATTTGAATGTTTTGGATGATGATTTAACGATTAAGACACCAGCGAAAGAGCTGATTTCGATTTCGGCTGTACCATTGTTTGCTACAACAGTACTTGCCAGGAGTTTTCCGTCGATACTAAATACAGCGAGTTTACTTCCGGGGGTTAATCCTTCGCCCTTGAGCGTGTTGCCAAACGAAAATTTAGCCGTTTCGGCATTTGTGCTTTCAACACCTGCACTTTCGTTGACAAATTCAAAGGAGCGATAACCTACAAGAGGATATTCCACAACTTGCGAGGTTGTTGTGAGTACTAAAGATGTGGAATTAAACGTAACTACAGGTTTCTCTGACAGTGCAAAGAAAGTTGCCTTACCGTCAGAATCACTTACCTTCACATAGTCTGCGGCAAAAGCAACTAGATTTGCTGTAGCCAACAAAACCACCGTAGCAAATACACGGAGAAATGTTCTCTTTCTCATAATACAATTATTATTTGTGAATAAAAACAGGTTTATACAATTTGCACGCAAAGGTAGACAACGCAGAAAAACACCGCAATACCTATTACTTGTGATTCTATTTTACATTTTTCCACTCGTTAGAAAAGTCCAAATCAAATCTTGAAAAAATTTACTGCTCATTTTATATCCTGAAGTGGCATTATATATTTTAATTATGGTAGAGAGTTATGAATGACTGACTTACGAATCTAAAGAAAGTTAATAATACTGAGCACAAGTACCGTCTGAGCTCTACACATCGGAACATTTATCTTATCTTTGCCCGTGCTTGACGATAATTGTTCAGAATCGCCAAGAATATCTTGAGAGTGATAAATAAAACATAGTCTGGATGCATATCAATAAACAAAAAAGAGTGCTATTAGCCTGGATGTTGCTTGCAACATTCATGTTTATGCATGTTTTGAAAGATGTGCATATCCATCACCCGCTGGAAAAAGCAGGGAAAGCTATGTCGACCAATGAAGACGGCTCTTCTGCGAAAGGTAATTGCTTCATTTGCGACTTCACTCTAAATCAAGCGACGCAAAACGGAGGAGTGGAATTCCGTCCAATGATTTCATTCGTCGCTTTCACACTTAACCACTTCGAGACACTGATTGTTTACAGACTGGTTGAATCCGTGAACAGTCACTCTCCGCCAACTATGGCCTAAAAACAATCGTATACTTTCCATTCAAGTTTATTCCACGTGTGTTTCGCGGAATTAATTGCGCGATTACTGTGGAATAAAAATAATTTTTCAACACACAGATGAAATACAATGCATTGCAGCTTTGCAGATGCGTGTGGTGTGTACTGCTAATGTTGGGTTTTGCCATTCAAGTTCCTGCTCAGAACATTGCAGGAGAAGGAAACGACAACACTTTTGCGGTAGACACAATTAAGACGACATCGAAAAAGCAGAAAAAAAAGTCGGCCTTGAACAGCGAGCAAACTCTCGGCGAGGTTATTGTGACTTCCGAGCGACGCCAAACCAGTATAAACAGCGTCAGCAGCAAACTCTCGGCAAATATGATTGATCGCTCGATGGGAAAAACCTTAGCCTCACTGCTTGAACATGTGAGCGGAGTTAGCTCAATTCAGACGGGCACAACAGTTGCCAAGCCTGTGATTAACGGAATGTATGGGAATCGTATCCTGATTGTGAATAATGGTGCTCGGCAAACGGGGCAGCAGTGGGGAGCAGACCATGCTCCGGAGATAGATCAGAATAGTAGCGGTTCAATAGAAGTTGTCAAGGGAGCCGAATCGGTGAGATACGGTTCGGAGGCCCTCGGCGGCATCATCGTAATGGAACAAAAGATACTCCCATATCAGCAAAAAGAGATTACGGGACACACTCGTGCACTCTACGGGACTAATGGGTGCCGCTTCTCTTTCGTTGGGCAAGCAGAGGGAACCATTCCTTTCGATCGCAATTTTGCATGGAGACTACAAGGAACTGTGGCTAATGCAGGCGACCAAGGCACTGCGAACTATCTACTGAACAACACCGGCTATCGAGAACACGACTTCTCTGCATCGCTCGGCTATCGTCGAGGTAAATTAAGAGTGGAAGGTTTCTACAGCATGTACAATCTTAAACTGGGCGTGATGAGAAGTGCGCAGATGGGGAGTGAAGATATGCTGAAAGAGCGCATCAAACTGGGGCGTCCCATGGATATATCCCCGTTTAGTAGAGAGATTGACTATCCATATCAGCATGTTGTACATCATACGGCAATCGGGAAGATATATCTTGATGTCGGACGACTCGGAAGACTGTTCTGGCAGACTGCATATCAGTATGACGACCGGAAAGAATACAGAAACCGACGCATGGACTATTCGAAAATTCCCGCAGTTAGTATGATACTATCATCGTTTCAGAATCAATTGAAGTGGAATGTGGATTATGCAGGGTGGAACACTGAAACAGGCGCATCATATTTACACATAAACAATACGAATCAGGAGGGGACGGGAGTTGTTCCGATTATCCCGAACTATACGGAATACGATTTCGGATTGTATGCCCTGCAAAAATACCGCGCAGGTGTATTCGACGCGGAAGCAGGAATACGTTTCGACCATCAGGCAACTCGTGCAGCAGGTTATGATTACACTTTCAAAACCTACGGAGGTCATCACCATTTCAGTAATTTCTCTTACAATTTGGGTATGAACTACAGACCAACTGAAAATTGGAAATTCACATCCAACATAGGTCTTGCCTGGCGCGCACCGCACGTTCATGAGCTCTACAGCAACGGAAACGAACTCGGTTCGGGCATGTTTGTCAGAGGCGACTCAACAATGCACTCCGAGAAAAGCACAAAATGGGTAACATCGATTGCCTACAGAAACGATTTTCTCGATGTCCGCCTCGACGCCTATCTCCAATGGGTGGGCGGATACATCTACGATGAGCCTTCGCACCAGTACATAACAGTTCTTTCGGGGTCGTATCCCCTGTTTCAGTATAAACAAACCGATGCTTTCTTCAGAGGCATAGACATCGACCTGCATTTTGAACCCATAAAGCATCTGGAATATCATATACTCTCCAGTTTGATATGGGCGAACGAGCAGAAAACACATGCCTATCTGCCTTATATCCCATCAGCACGAATCGATCACGATGCAAGTCTCACCGACATAAAACTGGGAGCGCTCACGGGCTGGCTACAAGTGAAACATCGATTCGTTTTCAAGCAGAGACATTTCGACCCCGCTCGCGACCTGGTGTCGTTCACACCACCTTCCTACAGCCTGTGGGGATTCGAAATAGGCGCTGACTGGAAAATATCCGAGCGCAACAAACTACGCATTTTCATTTCGGCCGACAACCTGTTCAACAAAGAATATAAAGAATATACAAACCGGTCGCGCTACTACGCCCACGACATGGGGCGTGACATACGCTGCTCGATCGGATGGTTCTTCTAGGAAAAACTTCATTTATAATAACTTCAAAACAAAACAAGAATGAAAAAAAATCTATTTAAATCGGTTATGCTGTTGCTAGGAGCAGCATTCATGACCGTGGCTTTCACAGCCTGCGAAAAAGACCCCGTAGTTCCAACACCAGGACCCGACAAACTTCACGAAGACCCCGTCAAGGTGTCCATTAAACTTGTGGAATGCCACCTGCACAATCCATGGGATAAAATTGATACCGAAGGCGGCCCTCACCAAAATCCAGAAACCAAGGCCAAATACCTCAAACGAATCCAGACGATAACATACGAAAACAAACCTGGAAAGGGATGGGGACTGGCAGACGGAAGCCAAAGTAAATTCTATGTAATCGGGGCATACGACTACGACAATGGTAAAGGCCCGATGCCCACCCCGATGTATCTCATGTTCATCAAGTATTACAACATCAAGGGCGAGCTAATGAACAGTCAGTTCATTTTAAATAATCAGGACGCCATTCATCAGCACTTCTTCACAGTTGAAAACGCGAAGAATCTCATGACAGGCCAAGAACTGGCCGACAAAGCCACGACCAGCTTTATCGATTATAAGTATGTCGACACGACTCCCTGGGACACGACCTATCACAGCGGCTTAGCTAAGCTGACCGGAAGAACCAATCCACTCGGATTCAAAGGCGCCATTACCTTCCTGAAAGATCGCACGACAATGGACATGAGAATCCGACTGCTACACGATAACCGCGGAAAGAAAGACCCGAAAGCCAACGGTTTCAGTCCTTTCGATAAGCCCTCGGCTTCGCAGGTTCAGGTTGGTTCGTGGGACATCAACATAACCGTCCCGGTAGTGGTGTTGATGAACAACAACGAATACCTCGAAGAGTTCGATACGACCATGGGTGTCGAAGGCATCGAACCATATGTAAAGAAAACTCCTGAAAACAGCTTAAGCGCAGGCAGCAACAGTGTGCTTCAGGCCATCATGAAAGCCTTCAATATTTCGTGGAGCGAAGCTCTAACCGACTATCTCACGAAATATTTCACACAAGGCTCTTCAGAGTCAGGTTCCATATGGCTATAACTCTTCGCCGGTCGGCCAGCCCGACTGGCTTGGTATTTTAAAAACATTATATTCAAACACCCCACAAGAGCTACCCTTTTTCGGGCAGCTCTTTTTGTGCTCATATCTAATTCACATTGTTTTAAGGATATGGCAATACCAGATTACGCAGTTTTATCTTATCGACGGAGATATCCGCAATCGATGAGCAATAATTACAAATGAAAAACATCGGTGCGAACAGATCTCCCTGTTATTATCTTGGATTTTATAATGTTACTTTAAGATAAGTGTGAGAAAACCTGCTTTTCACACAAGCATTTTTATTTCCCTGTGAGAAAACTCTGTTGTTACACAAAAACTATAAGTTCCTTGTGTAGCAACACTGTTGCTACACAAGGAATATAAGTTCTTTGTGAGGAAACACTGTTGCTACACAAAAACCGTAAGTTCCCTGTGAGAAAACACCGTTGTTACACAAGCAGTTTAAGTTCTTTGTGTAGAAACACTGTTACTACACAGAAACCGTAAGTTCCCTGTGAAAAAACACCGTTGTTACACAAGCAGTTTAAGTTCTTTGTGTAGAAACACTGTTGCTACACAATCAGTTTAAGTTCTTTGTGAGAAAACGCTGTTGCTACACAAAAACTATAAGTTCCTTGTGTAAAAATATTATTGTTACACTATTTATTTAATCTCTTTGTGCAACACAATATATTTCTAGGGTTATCCTCCATGAATACTAAATTACACAGAGTGTTATTCCTCATTTTTCTAGTGTAGCTCTTCTTTCGCAGTATGAAATAAGGCTCGGAAGCAGACGGGATGTGGAGATAACAGACAAAAAAAGCAGGCATAAGTTGAACAATCATGCAACTTATGCCTGCTTATTAAATCCCCAAAGGGAATTGATTGTAGATTATGATTTGGTTACTCTTTCGAGCCATTTAACCATGCCGAACATCACCGACATGGAGATTATGCACACAAGAGCAAACACTAACCAGCATATCCAGAGAGAATATTTGTTGTACATCCACGGACCTATCCAAAGAAGAATGTTGCCCACGGCCGTTGCACCCAACCATAATCCCTGACATAGACCTTGGAGATGCTTCGGGGCTACCTTGCTCACAAAACTGAGACCTAGAGGCGAAATAAACAACTCGGCCATCGTGAGCAGGAAGTAGGTTAGAATGAGCACCCATGGGCCAACTTTCATCACGCTGGAGAGTTCGGGCGATATATTTCTGAATGTTTCGGCTGAAGGATAACCCATCGTCATCGACAGGGCCATGAGGAACAGATAGGCCAGACCGGCAATTCCCATTCCGTAGGCTATCTTCTTCGGTGTGGAGAGTGGCTTGCCTCTCTTGGTGAAATAAGAGAACACCCACATAATAACGGGGGTTAAGAATATCACAAAGAAAGGATTAACAGCTTGCCATACTTCGGGTGCCACGGAATCGGTTTTCACAAAGTCGCGAGCGAAGAACGATAAACTTTGTCCGTTTTGATGGAACGAGAACCAGAAGAACACACTGATGCCAAGCACTGCAAAAAGAGCATACATGCGCTGCTTGATTTCCTTGGCCATGGTGATTTTTTCTTCTTCGGTGTATTCCTGAACCACTACTTGTTCTTTCTTACCTGGCATTGGGAAGAGGTGTTTCGAGGTCATGAAGATGATTAGCGAAACGAGCATCATCACCACGCTGGCAATGAAACTGTAGTGCACGCCGGTGTTGAACACGTCGAGATATTGTGGACAGAACGATGCCAGGTCGGCCGCATTTCCACCGACTTCGGCGGCTAGTTTCTGTAAGTTGCCAAGGTTTCCGCCAATACTTCCGTTTATAAAGTCGTGGCATAGGCGGGGGAGGTCGGCATTGTAGACAAATCCGTTTCGGTTGAGCCACCAGCTACGCAGAAGCGGAGCGATGAAAGGAGCCACCAGGGCACCTACATTTATAAAAACGTAGAAGATTTGGAATCCGGCGTCGCGTTGTCCAATTGCCCATTTAAGTTTTTCAGGCGATTCTTTT